>OLSK01000439.1_pt1 | contig 37990 bp, 30 predicted proteins | sample 1672781 | NCBI WGS metagenome assembly OLSK01 (sample SAMEA3136723, study PRJEB25190) | human gut metagenome | biome: human gut; feature: human-associated habitat; material: faeces | place: Austria | collected 2013 | reverse complement strand
GCCAATATGCAACGTTGCACGAAACCTGGCGGTTACAACCTGATTGTGGCGGCGATGGATACCGCTGATTATCCATGTACCGTCGGCTTCCCGTTTGCCTTCAAAGAGGGAGAATTACGTCGATATTACGAAGGCTGGGAGAAGGTGAAATACAATGAAGACGTCGGCGAGCTGCACCGCACCGACGCCAACGGTAATCGTATTAAACTACGTTTCGCCACGATGCTGGCACGTAAAAAATGACCCGGTAAGAACAAAGCGCGTGAAAATTCCCCACGCTGAGATGGTTTACTGTTCTTCTTTTCGGTAAGCATATTTTTTATCGAAGGGATGTGAAATTAATCACAGTAGTCGAAGTTTTTTAGCAGCTTAACTAACTGAAATTTAACTACTGATGATTGACTTAGCCCCTTTTTCGGCATTGACTATGTCGTCTGAAAAGGGGCTAAAAAATTTATTTTCACCAACACTTTTTTTGCCACAACACGAAGCGGCGCTTTTTGCTATAACTTAAAAAGTAATATAATCATCTCAGGAAACTATTCATGCGTACCACATCATTTGCGAAAGTTGCAGCTTTATGCGGCTTATTGGCTCTGTCTGGTTGTGCCTCTAAAATCACCCAGCCAGATAAATATTCTGGTTTTTTAAACAATTACTCTGATTTAAAAGAAACAACCTCGGCTACAGGTAAACCTGTTTTACGTTGGGTAGACCCGAGTTTTGATCAAAGCAAATATGACAGCATCGTCTGGAACCCAATCACTTATTATCCGGTACCGAAACCGTCGACCCAGGTAGGGCAGAAAGTTCTGGATAAAATTTTGAACTATACCAACACCGAAATGAAAGAAGCGATAGCGCAGCGTAAACCACTGGTTACCACCGCTGGGCCGCGTAGTCTGATTTTCCGTGGGGCCATTACCGGTGTAGATACCAGCAAAGAAGGGCTGCAATTCTATGAAGTGGTTCCTGTTGCATTAGTGGTTGCGGGGACGCAAATGGCTACAGGCCACCGTACCATGGATACTCGCCTCTATTTTGAAGGTGAGCTGATTGATGCAGCGACTAATAAACCGGTTATCAAAGTCGTTCGTCAGGGCGAAGGTCAAGACCTGAATAACGAAAGTACGCCAATGGCTTTCGAAAATATTAAACAAGTTATTGATGACATGGCGACCGATGCCACCATGTTTGACGTTAACAAAAAGTAGTTCCAGACGCGCCATCGTTAGATGGCGCTTTTTATCCGGTGCGCCGTAAAACCCCATCCTTCAGGGCGGGGATATAAGGCGCGGTTTTCCACCTGACCAGGTGTTTGCTGTTGTTCAATGTATTGGCGGATGACGGATATTGGCGCACCTCCGCAGCTACTGGCAAAATAGCCAGGACTCCACAAAACGCCTTTGTAGTAATACCTGACTGCAATATCTGGTCGATCTCGTCGCAGTCACCTACCCGATACGCCTTTGAGGCTGTTTACCAGACTGGATATCGCCAGTTTGGGAGGATAGTTAATTAACAAATGGACGTGATCTGGTTCGCCATCCATTTCAACCAGTTCAGCTTCAAAATAAGCACATACATTTGAAAAGTAAGTGCGTAGTTTTTCTGTCGCGTCATGGTCAAAAATCTGGCGTCGGTATCTGGTGACAAAGAGCAGGTGAACATGCATCAGGAAAACACAATGCCTTCCACGCCGGATATCGGTTTCTTTTTTCACAGACCAAAGTATCATTTGACCTGTGAAACGATTACAGGCATTTAAATTCCAGTTAAGACCAGGTGGTCAACAGGAGTGTGAAATGAGGCGCTTCGCAGGCGCATGTCGTTTCGTTTTCAATCGTGCTCTGGCACGTCAGAATGAGAATCATGAGGCCGGTAATAAATACATCCCTTACGGGAAAATGGCTTCCTGGCTGGTTGAGTGGAAAAATGCCACTGAAACGCAATGGCTTAAAGATTCTCCCTCACAGCCATTGCAACAGTCACTGAAAGACCTTGAGCGGGCTTACAAAAACTTCTTCCGGAAGCGGGCTGCTTTTCCCCGATTCAAAAAGCGGGGACAGAATGATGCATTCCGCTACCCGCAGGGCGTTAAGCTCGATCAGGAAAACAGCCGTATTTTTCTGCCGAAACTGGGCTGGATGCGCTACCGGAACAGCCGTCAGGTCACGGGTGTTGTGAAAAATGTCACTGTCAGCCAGTCCTGCGGTAAGTGGTACATCAGTATTCAGACAGAAAGTGAAGTATCAACTCCGGTTCACCCTTCAGCATCAATGATCGGGCTGGATGCTGGCGTGGCTAAACTCGCCACGCTGTCAGATGGCACAGTCTTTGAGCCTGTAAACAGTTTTCAGAAAAACCAGAAGACGCTGGCGAGACTTCAGCGACAGTTAAGCCGCAAGGTCAAATTCAGCAACAACTGGCAGAAGCAGAAACGCAAAATACAGCGACTGCATTCCTGTATCGCAAATATCCGCAGGGACTACCTTCACAAAGTCACAACGGCCGTCAGCAAAAACCACGCAATGATAGTCATTGAGGATTTGAAGGTCAGCAACATGTCAAAGTCAGCAGCGGGTACGGTCAGCCAGCCGGGGCGCAATGTCCGGGCAAAATCAGGTTTAAACCGTTCGATACTGGATCAGGGCTGGTATGAAATGCGCCGCCAGCTTGAGTACAAGCAGCTCTGGCGTGGCGGTCAGGTGCTTGCTGTTCCGCCAGCGTATACAAGCCAGCGTTGCGCGTACTGTGGTCATACAGCGAAAGAGAACCGCCTGTCACAAAGTAAATTCAGATGCCAGGTATGTGGATATACAGCGAACGCCGATGTAAATGGCGCTCGCAACATTTTAGCGGCGGGGCACGCCGTTCTTGCCTGTGGAGAGATGGTGCAGTCAGGCCGCCCGTTGAAGCAGGAACCCACCGAAATGATTCAGGCGACAGCCTGAACGTAGCAGGGATCCACGTCCTTCAGGGCGTGGAGGATGTCAATATCGGTTTCTGTCAGCGATTAAATTCAACACCACGTAACAAACGCCTCCGGCAATTAATCCCCAAAACGCAGAACCAATCCCGACCAGCGTCAATCCACTTGCCGTTACCAGAAATGCCACCACCGCCGCGTCGCGCTCACGCTCATTATGCAGCGCCTGATACAAACTGCCGCCAATGGTACTCAACAGCGCCAGACCTGCCAGCATCTGGATCCAACTTACGGGCAGGGCAGCCATCATCCCGGTAATGGCACTACCAAACAGACCTGCGAGCAAATAGAAAATGCCTGCAACGGCAGCTGCCAGCCAACGTTGATCTTTATCCGGATGCGCTTCCGGGCTTTGGCAAATAGCCGCGGTGATTGCCGCAATACCGACGGAATAAACGCCGAAAGGGGAAAAAACCAGTGCCAGCAATCCAGTAAATACAATTAATGGCGAAACAGGAGTTGAATATCCGGCTGCTTTCATTGCTGCGATACCCGGTGCGTTTTGCGATGCCATCGTCACCAGAAAAAGGGGGAGTGCAACGCTCAGGCTGTGAGCAAACGAAAAATCAGGGGTAATATAAGAGGGGAGAACGGGTTTAAAGACAACATCAGTTGTGACAACGTCACCTTGCGCGATAACGATCACGATCCCAATAATCATCGCGGCAATTACCGCATAGCGCGGCGCAACGGCCTTGGTTGCCAGCCATACCAGCAACATACTTCCACACAACGTAAATTGACCGTCCAGACTGGCAAACGCCTGTAAACCAAAGCGTAATAAAATCCCGGCAAGCATTGCCGCCGCAAGCGAGTGCGGAATAATGCGCATCAGACGAGCAAAGAGTCCCGTTATGCCGCAGAGGACTATTAACGCGTTGGTGACAATAAAAACGCCGATGGCTTCGTTAAGTGTTAGTCCCTGCAATCCGGTGACCAACAAAGCCGCGCCAGGCGTTGACCATGCGGTGAGAACAGGTACGCGATACCATAATGTCAGAGTCAGCGTACTGACGCCCAATGCCAGCCCCAGCGCCGTCATCCAGCCAGAGATTTGTGCAGTGGTGGCTCCGGCGACAATCGCTGCTTGCCAGATTATTGCCGCTGAACTGGCGTAGCCAATTAATACCGCCAGAAACCCCGCCAGTAGCGTGGGTGGAGGAACAGAAAACAGACGCATAGTCACCTCGTGCGTTATAGCGTACAGGTACCGTAGCATTTGTCCGTTATAACGCACAAGTGATAAACTTCCGTTTTGCCGGAGGAGTCGCATGGAAAATCTCGCTCGCTTTTTATCCACCACACTTAAACAACTACGTCAGCAGCGCGGCTGGAGTCTTTCGCGACTGGCAGAAGCGACGCGCGTTTCTAAAGCAATGTTAGGACAGATTGAGCGTAATGAGTCCAGCCCGACGGTCGCGACATTATGGAAAATTGCCACTGGGTTGAACGTGCCCTTTTCGACATTTATTTCTCCGCCACAGTCCGCTACGCCTTCAGTTTATGATCCACAACAGCAGGCGATGGTGATCACTTCGCTGTTTCCTTATGATCCACAACTCTGCTTTGAACACTTCTCGATTCAGATGGCACCCGGTGCAATAAGCGAATCGACGCCCCATGAGAAGGGGGTAATCGAACATGTCGTCGTCATTGATGGACAACTTGATCTGTGCGTTGATGGTGAATGGCAGAGCCTTAATTGTGGTGAAGGCGTTCGATTTGCTGCAGACGTCACGCATGTCTATCGTAATGGTGGGGAGCAAACCGTACATTTTCATTCCCTCATCCATTACCCGCGCAGTTAAGCGGGAAAACTATTTCGCAACGTCGCGCTTGTGGCTAAAATAGCCGCCATTTTTCAGCTACTGGATAAGAATGTGACCGTATCTTCTCATCGCCTTGAACTGTTAAGCCCGGCACGCGATGCCGCCATTGCCCGCGAAGCTATTTTGCACGGTGCCGATGCTGTTTATATCGGCGGCCCTGGTTTTGGTGCCCGTCATAATGCCAGTAATAGCCTGAAAGATATTGCCGAGCTGGTGCCGTTTGCCCATCGTTATGGTGCAAAAATTTTCGTCACGCTTAACACCATTTTGCATGATGATGAGCTGGAACCCGCGCAACGGCTGATTACTGACCTCTACCAGACCGGTGTCGATGCGCTGATTGTTCAGGATATGGGGATTCTGGAACTTGATATTCCGCCGATTGAACTGCACGCCAGTACGCAGTGCGACATTCGTACAGTAGAAAAAGCGAAGTTCCTCTCTGATGTTGGCTTCACGCAGATTGTGCTGGCGCGAGAGCTGAATCTTGAGCAGATCCGCGCGATTCACCAGGCTACGGACGCGACCATTGAATTCTTTATTCATGGCGCATTGTGCGTGGCCTATTCGGGTCAGTGCTACATTTCTCATGCGCAAACAGGGCGTAGCGCCAACCGTGGCGATTGCTCGCAGGCGTGCCGTTTGCCATACACATTGAAAGACGATCAGGGGCGGGTGGTTTCCTATGAAAAACATCTGCTGTCGATGAAAGATAACGATCAGACTGCCAACCTCGGCGCGCTGATTGATGCTGGCGTACGCTCCTTCAAGATTGAAGGGCGTTACAAAGATATGAGCTACGTGAAGAATATCACCGCCCATTATCGCCAGATGCTGGATGCCATTATTGAAGAACGTGGCGATCTGACGCGTGCTTCATCAGGTCGTACTGAACATTTCTTTGTTCCATCGACGGAAAAGACATTCCACCGTGGTAGCACAGATTATTTTGTAAATGCCCGTAAAGGCGATATTGGCGCGTTCGATTCGCCGAAATTTATCGGCCTGCCGGTAGGCGAAGTAGTGAAAGTGGCGAAAGATCATCTCGATGTTGCCGTTACCGAGCCACTGGCAAATGGCGATGGCCTGAACGTGTTGATTAAACGTGAAGTCGTCGGTTTTCGTGCCAATACGGTCGAGAAAACCGGAGAAAATCAGTACCGCGTCTGGCCCAATGAAATGCCAGCAGATTTGCACAAAATTCGCCCGCATCACCCACTAAACCGTAATCTTGATCATAACTGGCAGCAGGCACTGACAAAAACCTCCAGCGAACGTCGGGTGGCGGTGGACATTGAACTGGGCGGTTGGCAGGAACAATTGATTCTGACTCTCACCAGTGAAGAGGGGGTCAGCATAACGCATACGCTGGATGGGCAGTTCGACGAAGCCAATAACGCAGAAAAAGCAATGAACAATCTGAAGGATGGTCTGGCAAAACTGGGGCAAACCATCTATTACGCCCGCGATGTGCAAATTAATTTGCCGGGGGCGCTGTTTGTACCAAACAGTCTGTTAAACCAGTTCCGCCGTGAAGCTGCTGACATGCTGGATGCTGCGCGTCTTGCCAGTTACCAGCGCGGCAGCCGTAAACCGGTTGCTGATCCTGCGCCGGTTTATCCGCAAACGCATCTGAGTTTCCTCGCGAACGTTTACAACCAGAAAGCGCGTGAATTTTATCATCGCTATGGTGTGCAGCTGATTGACGCGGCGTATGAGGCACATGAAGAGAAGGGCGAAGTCCCGGTGATGATCACCAAGCATTGTCTGCGCTTTGCCTTTAATCTGTGCCCGAAACAGGCGAAAGGCAATATCAAAAGCTGGAAGGCGACGCCAATGCAACTGGTAAACGGCGATGAAGTATTAACGCTAAAGTTTGATTGCCGCCCATGCGAGATGCACGTCATTGGCAAAATCAAAAATCACATACTGAAAATGCCTTTACCGGGAAGCGTAGTGGCATCCGTAAGTCCGGATGAGCTGCTGAAAACATTGCCGAAGCGAAAAGGGTAAAACGCCAGTTTTCTGGTTACTCACCACTCATTGAATCTGCATGATATTGCCTGCCGGGTAAGGCGTCACGCCGCATCCGGCATCAAACGACTCAACGTTGTCCCGCTTCTGGTTTGCGCGATTTTTGCCAGTAAAAATGCTCGCGCAAACCTTCCGCCGACTCTTCCGCCACAGCACGCAATTCATCGCTGTCCGCTTCATGACGCAGCTGATGATCCACATTCTTTACCCACACAAATTCATGTCCTTTGTGCCCTGCCATGAGTTGTCCTGAGAACAGCGCACACGTTAATAAGACAACCGATAACGCCTTCGTAAACATCCTGCCACCTTTTTCTTACCTTTTGCCGCTATGATGCCGATCGTTTCTTGAGGTTATTATTCAGTTTTGCAAATTAGCGCAAAGAAATTCTGGAATCTTCCTTCCTGATTTTGCATTGCATTCTGCCGTCGCGGCGATTTAGTGCTATTTTTGAGTAAATTACACACGGATGTAAACAATAATGTTTACTTTGTTGATATACTCAGCGGCAGGGAGGCGATGTGAAACAAAGCGAGTTCAGACGTTGGCTCGAATCTCAGGGCGTCGATGTAGCGAATGGCAGCAACCATTTGAAACTCAGGTTTCATGGGAGGCGCAGTGTCATGCCGCGTCACCCCTGCGATGAGATTAAAGAACCATTGCGTAAAGCAATCCTGAAACAACTCGGTTTGAGTTAATCGCCAATTAAAAAGGTTAATGACATGCGAGGGACAGTCGAAATTATGCGTTATCCCGTCACTCTTACACCCGCGCCGGAAGGCGGTTATATGGTTTCTTTTGTGGATATCCCTGAAGCGTTGACGCAGGGCGAAACTGTCGCTGAAGCGATGGAAGCGGCAAAAGATGCTTTACTGACCGCATTTGATTTTTATTTTGAAGATAACGAGCTTATCCCTTTACCTTCGCCATTAAATAGTCATGATCACTTTATTGAAGTGCCTTTGAGCGTCGCCTCTAAGGTATTGCTGTTAAATGCTTTTTTACAGTCAGAAATCACTCAGCAAGAGTTAGCCAGGCGAATTGGCAAACCTAAACAGGAGATTACTCGCCTATTTAACTTGCATCATGCGACAAAAATCGACGCCGTCCAGCTCGCGGCAAAGGCGCTTGGCAAAGAGTTATCGCTGGTGATGGTTTAATTACAGTTAACGAAAAGTTGTCATTTTTAACAACTGATATAGACTGCCGAATCATCTGCACATAATTACGATTCGATAATGAAAAAATACCAGCAGCTTGCAGAACAATTACGCGAGCAGATTGCGTCGGGTATCTGGCAACCCGGCGATCGTTTGCCTTCGTTGCGTGACCAGGTGGCGCTTTCTGGCATGAGCTTTATGACTGTCAGCCATGCCTATCAGTTGCTCGAAAGTCAGGGATATATTATCGCACGACCGCAGTCGGGTTATTACGTTGCGCCACAGGCAATAAAAATGCCGAAAGCGCCAGTCATTCCAGTCACTCGAGATGAAGCAGTCGATATCAACACTTATATTTTTGATATGTTGCAGGCCAGTCGCGATCCGTCGGTCGTTCCGTTTGCCTCGGCCTTTCCCGACCCGCGACTTTTCCCCCTCCAACAACTAAACCGCTCGCTGGCGCAGGTAAGCAAAACCGCCACGGCGATGAGCGTGATTGAAAACTTGCCGCCAGGAAACGCAGAACTGCGTCAGGCTATTGCCCGTCGCTATGCCTTACAGGGCATCACCATTTCTCCTGATGAAATTGTCATTACTGCCGGGGCGTTAGAGGCATTAAACCTCAGTTTGCAAGCGGTAACTGAACCGGGCGATTGGGTGATAGTAGAGAATCCTTGTTTCTACGGTGCGTTGCAGGCGCTGGAGCGGCTACGGCTGAAGGCGTTATCGGTGGCGACGGATGTTAAAGAAGGGATAGATCTTCAGACGCTGGAACTGGCGTTGCAGGAGTATCCGGTGAAAGCGTGCTGGCTGATGACTAATAGCCAGAATCCACTCGGATTTACCTTAACGCCGCAAAAAAAAGCACAACTGGTAGCGTTGCTCAATCAATACAACGTAACGCTGATTGAAGATGACGTTTACAGCGAACTTTATTTTGGACGGGAAAAACCGCTGCCTGCGAAAGCGTGGGATCGCCACGATGGCGTTTTGCATTGCTCTTCGTTTTCGAAATGTCTGGTGCCTGGTTTTCGTATTGGTTGGGTCGCCGCCGGAAAACATGCACGTAAAATTCAACGCTTGCAGTTGATGAGTACGCTTTCCACCAGCTCACCGATGCAGCTTGCGCTGGTGGATTACCTTTCCACGCGCCGATACGACGCCCATCTTCGTCGCCTGCGTCGCCAGCTTGCGGAACGTAAACAACGTGCCTGGCAGGCACTGCTGCGTTATCTGCCTGCGGAAGTGAAAATTCATCATAATGACAGCGGTTATTTTCTCTGGCTGGAGCTTCCCGAACCGTTAGATGCCGGCGAATTAAGCCAGGCGGCACTGGCGCATCATATCAGTATTGCGCCGGGTAAAATGTTTTCTACCGGTGAAAACTGGTCACGTTTTTTCCGTTTTAATACCGCGTGGCAGTGGGGAGAGCGTGAAGAACAGGCGGTAAAACAATTAGGCAAACTTATTCAAGAACGGCTGTAATAGCGTTTAATTTAATTCCTCTTAGATTGGGTAATATGAATTTCGAATAGCAGTCATATTTCCTAACTCCTTGACTATACTCCAGAAGATAACCTTACAGACGGCATAATGCGCGGTAGCTCACAACCTGATTAAATTTTCTCAGGGGCGAAGGTGTGCCTGCAAGCCGCCGTCTATGGTTAAACAAGGAGATATTTTTACGGCACGGCGGCTGAACAATTAATTACGACAGGAGTAAGACCTTATGAGCAAGACATTTGCCCGCAGCAGCCTGTGTGCACTCAGCATGACAATAATGACCGCTCACGCCGCCGAACCGCCTACCAATTTAGATAAACCGGAAGGGCGACTGGATATTATCGCCTGGCCGGGATACATCGAACGCGGACAAACCGATAAACAATACGACTGGGTGACGCAATTTGAAAAAGAAACAGGTTGCGCGGTGAATGTGAAAACTGCGGCGACTTCCGATGAAATGGTCAGTCTGATGACCAAAGGGGGTTACGATCTGGTTACGGCATCCGGCGATGCCTCGCTGCGTTTGATTATGGGCAAACGCGTGCAGCCGATTAATACCGCCTTGATTCCCAACTGGAAAACGCTCGATCCGCGCGTGGTTAAAGGCGACTGGTTTAACGTTGGCGGCAAAGTCTATGGCACGCCATATCAATGGGGTCCGAACCTGCTGATGTACAACACTAAAACCTTCCCGACGCCGCCGGATAGCTGGCAAGTGGTTTTTGTTGAGCAAAATCTGCCGGACGGCAAGAGCAATAAAGGCCGCGTTCAGGCTTATGATGGCCCTATCTACATTGCGGACGCTGCGTTGTTCGTTAAAGCCACTCAGCCGCAGTTGGGCATCAGCGATCCGTATCAACTCACCGAAGAACAGTACCAGGCGGTGCTGAAAGTGCTGCGTGATCAACATAGTTTGATCCATCGCTACTGGCATGACACTACCGTGCAAATGAGCGATTTCAAAAACGAGGGTGTGGTTGCTTCCAGTGCCTGGCCCTATCAGGCCAACGCCCTGAAAGCCGAAGGCCAGCCTGTCGCTACAGTTTTCCCGAAAGAGGGCGTTACCGGCTGGGCAGACACCACCATGCTGCATAGCGAAGCGAAACATCCGGTTTGCGCCTACAAATGGATGAACTGGTCATTAACGCCAAAAGTGCAGGGCGATGTGGCGGCCTGGTTTGGCTCGTTACCAGTCGTGCCGGAAGGGTGTAAAGCCAGTTCGTTATTAGGCGAGAAAGGTTGTGAAACAAACGGTTTTAACTATTTCGACAAAATCGCCTTCTGGAAAACGCCTATAGCAGAAGGGGGCAAGTTTGTTCCCTACAGTCGCTGGACGCAGGATTACATTGCCATTATGGGCGGTCGCTAACTTCGCTGGGGTGCTTTATGACGTACGCAGTGGAGTTTGACAACGTCTCGCGGTTGTACGGTGACGTGCGCGCAGTAGATAGCGTCAGTATTGCGATAAAAGATGGTGAGTTCTTCTCTATGCTGGGGCCGTCCGGCTCCGGCAAAACCACCTGCCTGCGCCTGATTGCTGGCTTCGAACAGCTTTCCGGCGGGGCTATCTCTATCTTTGGTAAACCCGCCAGCAATCTGCCACCGTGGGAGCGGGACGTGAATACTGTCTTTCAGGACTACGCGCTATTTCCGCATATGTCGATTCTTGACAATGTCGCCTATGGGCTGATGGTCAAAGGCGTGAATAAAAAGCAGCGGCACGCAATGGCGCAAGAGGCGCTGGAGAAAGTGGCGTTGGGGTTTGTACATCAACGTAAACCGTCACAACTTTCTGGTGGTCAGCGCCAGCGGGTTGCTATCGCCAGAGCATTGGTGAATGAACCGCGCGTATTGCTGTTGGATGAACCGCTCGGCGCACTGGATCTCAAATTGCGTGAGCAGATGCAGCTGGAACTGAAAAAACTGCAACAGTCTCTCGGTATCACTTTTATCTTCGTTACCCACGATCAGGGCGAAGCGTTATCGATGTCCGATCGTGTGGCGGTTTTCAATAATGGACGCATTGAGCAGGTCGATTCCCCGCGCGATCTCTATATGCGCCCGCGCACGCCGTTTGTTGCCGGGTTCGTTGGTACATCGAATGTTTTTGATGGACTGATGGCAGAGAAACTTTGTGGCATGACGGGAAGCTTCGCCCTGCGACCGGAACATATCCGCCTCAACACCCCTGGTGAACTGCAGGCCAATGGCACGATCCAGGCGGTGCAATATCAGGGCGCGGCAACTCGTTTTGAACTGAAATTGAACGGCGGTGAAAAACTGCTTGTGAGTCAGGCCAATATGACAGGCGAAGAACTGCCTGCCACGCTCACGCCCGGACAACAGGTGATGGTTTCCTGGTCGCGTGATGTGATGGTGCCGCTGGTTGAGGAGAGGTGAATGGCGATGAATGTATTGCAATCACCTTCACGTCCAGGTCTGGGTAAGGTGTCCGGTTTCTTCTGGCGTAATCCGGGGCTGGGGCTGTTTTTACTGCTGCTTGGCCCGCTAATGTGGTTTGGCATTGTCTATTTCGGCTCGCTGCTGACACTGTTATGGCAGGGATTTTATACTTTTGACGATTTCACCATGTCGGTAACGCCGGAACTGACGCTGGCGAATATCCGTGCGCTGTTTAATCCGGCGAATTACGACATCATTCTCCGCACGCTGACTATGGCTGTGGCAGTCACTATCGCCAGCGCCATTCTGGCTTTTCCAATGGCGTGGTATATGGCGCGCTATACCAGCGGGAAAATGAAAGCGTTTTTTTATATTGCGGTAATGTTGCCGATGTGGGCGAGCTACATTGTTAAAGCCTATGCCTGGACGTTATTGCTGGCAAAAGATGGCGTGGCTCAGTGGTTTTTACAACATCTTGGGCTGGAACCACTGCTGACTGCGTTCCTTACATTACCTGCGGTGGGCGGAAATACGCTGTCAACTTCCGGGCTGGGGCGCTTTCTGGTGTTTCTCTATATCTGGTTGCCGTTCATGATCCTGCCCGTTCAGGCGGCGCTTGAGCGTTTGCCGCCGTCATTGTTGCAGGCGTCGGCTGATCTCGGCGCACGTCCACGACAAACCTTTCGCTATGTGGTGCTGCCGCTGGCAATCCCGGGTATTGCCGCTGGCTCTATCTTTACCTTCTCACTCACACTGGGCGATTTTATCGTCCCGCAGCTGGTTGGTCCTCCAGGATATTTTATCGGCAATATGGTTTATTCCCAGCAGGGGGCGATTGGCAATATGCCGATGGCGGCGGCATTCACCCTGGTGCCGATTATTCTCATCGCACTGTACCTGGCGTTCGTGAAACGTCTGGGAGCGTTCGATGCACTCTGAACGCGCACCGTTTTTCCTCAAACTGGCGGCCTGGGGCGGCGTTGTTTTCCTACATTTTCCCATCCTGATAATCGCCGCCTATGCGTTTAACACTGAAGATGCGGCGTTTAGTTTTCCACCGCAGGGCCTGACGCTGCGCTGGTTTAGCGTGGCAGCACAGCGTAGTGATATTCTTGATGCCGTGACACTGTCACTTAAAGTGGCGGCGCTGGCGACATTAATTGCGCTGGTGTTAGGGACGCTGGCAGCTGCCGCGCTGTGGCGACGAGACTTTTTCGGCAAAAACGCCATTTCGCTGTTACTGCTGCTGCCCATTGCGCTGCCGGGCATTGTCACTGGTCTGGCGTTATTAACCGCCTTTAAAACCATCAATCTGGAGCCGGGATTTTTCACCATCGTGGTCGGTCATGCGACTTTTTGTGTAGTTGTGGTGTTTAACAATGTCATCGCCCGTTTTCGCCGCACCTCCTGGAGTCTGGTTGAGGCGTCAATGGATCTTGGGGCCAATGGCTGGCAAACCTTCCGCTACGTAGTGTTGCCGAATCTCAGTTCGGCGTTACTGGCAGGAGGAATGCTGGCGTTTGCCTTGTCGTTCGATGAAATCATCGTTACGACCTTTACGGCAGGTCATGAACGAACGTTACCGTTGTGGTTGCTCAATCAGCTTGGGCGACCGCGTGATGTACCGGTAACTAACGTGGTGGCACTGCTGGTTATGTTGGTAACAACCTTGCCGATCCTGGGGGCCTGGTGGCTAACCCGCGAAGGCGACAATGGTCAATAACCACTGATACAGGAATATGCTATGCAACATAAGTTACTGATTAACGGAGAACTGGTTAGCGGCGAAGGGGAAAAACAGCCTGTCTATAATCCGGCAACGGGGGACGTTTTACTGGAAATTGCCGAGGCATCCGCAGAGCAGGTCGATGCTGCTGTGCGCGCGGCAGATGCAGCATTTGCCGAATGGGGGCAAACCACGCCGAAAGTGCGTGCGGAATGTCTGCTGAAACTGGCTGATGTTATCGAAGAAAATGGTCAGGTTTTTGCCGAACTGGAGTCCCGTAATTGTGGCAAACCGCTGCATAGTGCGTTCAATGATGAAATCCCGGCGATTGTCGATGTTTTTCGCTTTTTCGCGGGTGCGGCGCGCTGTCTGAATGGTCTGGCGGCAGGTGAATATCTTGAAGGTCATACTTCGATGATCCGTCGCGATCCGTTGGGGGTCGTGGCTTCTATCGCACCGTGGAATTATCCGCTGATGATGGCCGCGTGGAAACTTGCTCCGGCGCTGGCGGCAGGGAACTGCGTAGTGCTTAAACCATCAGAAATTACCCCGCTGACCGCGTTGAAGTTGGCAGAGCTGGCGAAAGATATCTTCCCGGCAGGCGTGATTAACATACTGTTTGGCAGAGGCAAAACGGTGGGTGATCCGCTGACCGGTCATCCCAAAGTGCGGATGGTGTCGCTGACGGGCTCTATCGCCACCGGCGAGCACATCATCAGCCATACCGCGTCGTCCATTAAGCGTACTCATATGGAACTTGGTGGCAAAGCGCCAGTGATTGTTTTTGATGATGCGGATATTGAAGCAGTGGTCGAAGGTGTACGTACATTTGGCTATTACAATGCTGGACAGGATTGTACTGCGGCTTGTCGGATCTACGCGCAAAAAGGCATTTACGATACGCTGGTGGAAAAACTGGGTGCTGCGGTGGCAACGTTAAAATCTGGTGCGCCAGATGACGAGTCTACGGAGCTTGGACCTTTAAGCTCGCTGGCGCATCTCGAACGCGTCAGCAAGGCAGTAGAAGAGGCGAAAGCGACAGGGCACATCAAAGTGATCACTGGCGGTGAAAAGCGCAAGGGTAATGGCTATTACTATGCGCCGACGCTGCTGGCTGGCGCATTACAGGACGATGCCATCGTGCAAAAAGAGGTATTTGGTCCAGTAGTGAGTGTTACGCCCTTCGACAACGAAGAACAGGTGGTGAACTGGGCGAATGACAGCCAGTACGGACTTGCATCTTCGGTATGGACGAAAGATGTGGGCAGGGCGCATCGCGTCAGCGCACGGCTGCAATATGGTTGTACCTGGGTCAATACCCATTTCATGCTGGTAAGTGAAATGCCGCACGGTGGGCAGAAACTTTCTGGTTACGGCAAGGATATGTCACTTTATGGGCTGGAGGATTACACCGTCGTCCGCCACGTCATGGTTAAACATTAAGGATAATATTGCAGATCGTAAGAGTATGAGATGATCTTGCGTACTGTCAGAGCACTGATTTCTCTGACAGTACGTGCTGCGTGCAAAATCACTACATCAAATAAACCAGCCAAATCTCATAGAGATAAGAGTAAACAAACCAACAGCAGCAAAGACATTTATCAGTACTACAGTTCTACTGGAAACATTCATTTTTGCCACCTTTTATCATTGCCCCTATGTGTATAGTACGGGTTAAGAAAATCCGCAATAATACTCATTCTGAAGATGGATAAGGGCAAGTTGCTGTTTGATGATTTTTTCTCAAACTGGTGAAAAAACTTGATGCACGTCAAAAAATGACGCATATTTGCGCGCGTTTTATTCATCTGGCTGGACGCCCGTACATGTCTCTCTATCAACACATGCTTGTTTTTTATGCGGTTATGGCAGCAATCGCATTTCTTATCACCTGGTTTCTTTCTCACGATAAGAAACGCATCCGTTTCTTAAGCGCCTTTCTGGTGGGGGCAACATGGCCGATGAGTTTCCCGGTGGCGCTGTTGTTTTCACTGTTTTAAATCTTACTCACTGGCTTGACGGCACCACGCAGACTTATATCATTTGGATGAATCGATAAATTTCACAAGTGGCTAAGGAGAAAGTATGTCGCATCTGGATGAAGTCATCGCGCGCGTGGATGCCGCGATTGAAGAGAGCGTCATTGCCCATATGAACGAATTATTAATCGCCCTGAGCGATGACGCGGAGTTAAGTCGGGAAGATCGCTACACCCAGCAGCAACGTCTGCGCACAGCGATCGCCCATCATGGTCGCAAGCATAAAGAAGATATGGAAGCGCGCCACGAACAGTTAACCAAAGGCGGCACCATCCTCTGATTAAAATGAGCGTCTGGCTACCAACCAGGCGCCAACCACAAGTAAAATTGCGCCACAAATTGGGCCGAACAACGCCCGTAGTGGTACGCCATTACTGCGGAAGATATCCAGCATCAGACCGCCAATCAGCTGACTGGCGACCAGTACAGCAATAGTTGTCGCCGCTCCCACATTCTGATATCCGCTGATACTGGCGAAGACAAAAAACGATCCCAGCAAGCCAGGTATAAGTGTCCACCAGCGCACGCTGGACACCAGTTCGCCAAACCCCGCCATGCCTTGTTTAAACCATAAAATAGAAACAAAGAGCACAATCCCCACCAGTGAGTTCAGCAACATGGCGATGAGAATGGTAGAGGAGGTCTGGGTGATGCGCACCATCAGCGTGTTCTGGACAACCAGACCAATTCCGGCGGCAATCAAAAAAGCAAGGGTGAGCGACTGATTCATCCAATCGCGTCCGGTTCAGTGCGCTCGTCGAGTTGCAACTGCATAAATGTCAGATCCAGCCAACGACCAAATTTAGTGCCTACCTGCGGCATTTGCGCGGTGACGACAAATCCCAGCGACTGGTGGAGATGCAGCGAGGCCTGATTTTGCGATTCGATCCCGGCGACCATGACATGCTTCCCGCAATCCCGCGCTTCATCAATCAATCGGCTTAACAATTTACGCCCCAGACCTTTGCCCTGATGATCGGGATGGACATAAACCGAATGTTCCACGGTATGGCGAAAACCATCGAAACTACGCCAGTCGCCAAACGAGGCATATCCCGTCACTACGCCATCTTCTTCGCTCACCAGCACCGGATAACCAGCTAAAGTCCGCGCTTCAAACCAGGCAATGCGGTTATCTGCATCCACCGTTTGGTCATTCCAGATAGCCGCCGTATACAACACGGCGTGGTTATAAATTTCCGCAATAGCAGCACAATCGGCTTTGCGGGCAAAACGGATGGACATGTCTGGCCTCGATAAAATAATGATGATGATGTTATCAATACTATCGATAACAGCCCGAAGCAACGGATTCCTCGATGAAATTATTGCGTGTTCAGAGGGGATGTGACGGCTGCAAACAAAACCAATCCCGTGAGCCTGCTACTATTGATGGATTCATGCCAAAAGCACAGGAGAGCATTATGGGGCAACAAAAGCAGCGTAATCGACGTTGGGTTCTGGCCTCGCGTCCACATGGCGCACCGGTTCCGGAGAATTTCCGTCTTGAAGAAGATGATGTCGCCACACCGGGTGAAGGACAGGTGTTACTGCGCACAGTTTATTTGTCCCTGGACCCGTATATGCGTGGACGTATGAGCGATGAGCCATCTTATTCACCGCCTGTTGATATTGGCGGCGTGATGGTCGGCGGCACGGTGAGCCGTGTTGTGGAGTCGAATCATCCTGATTATCAGCCTGGCGACTGGGTGCTGGGCTACAGTGGATGGCAGGACTATGACATATCCAGTGGTGATGATCTGGTGAAACTTGGCGATCATCCGCAAAATCCATCGTGGTCGCTGGGTGTGCTGGGGATGCCAGGCTTTACCGCTTATATGGGGCTGCTGGATATCGGTCAGCCTAAAGAGGGCGAAACGTTGGTGGTAGCTGCGGCGACAGGACCAGTGGGGGCGACGGTGGGGCAAATCGGCAAACTTAAAGGTTGCAGAGTGGTGGGGGTAGCCGGTGGCGCGGAAAAATGCCGCCATGCTACCGAGGTGTTAGGCTTCGATGTTTGTCTTGATCACCACGCGGATGATTTTGCCGAACAACTGGCGAAAGCGTGCCCAAAAGGTATTGATATCTATTATGAAAACGTGGGCGGTAAGGTATTCGATGCGGTGCTACCGTTACTTAATACATCTGCGCGCATTCCCGTCTGCGGATTAGTGAGCAGCTATAACGCTACAGAGCTACCACCCGGTCCGGATCGTTTACCCCTGTTGATGGCAACGGTGCTGAAAAAACGTATTCGCTTGCAAGGGTTTATTATCGCTCAGGATTATGGTCACCGCATCCATGAGTTTCAGAAGGAGATGGGGCAATGGGTGAAAGAGGATAAAATCCACTACCGCGAAGATATTACTGATGGTTTAGAGAATGCGCCACAGACGTTTATCGGCCTGCTGAAGGGTAAAAACTTCGGCAAAGTGGTGATCCGCGTGGCGGGTGATGATTAAAGTTTCAACGGCGGCGTAAGCCGCCATAAAAATCCAGGCAAAAAGCTTATTTTCAGCTTTAATTAACTAACCACGTCATTGTTCTGCTGCTAATAACAACAAAGGTGAGTGGTTTATGATTATTCACTTTAATACACCAGGTGAACTCCTTCTGCCATGCAGGCAAGGTTGGACAGAAAACACGCGAAGGAATTAAAATGCCTGGAACGGGAAAAATGAAACATGTCAGTTTGACTCTGCAGGTTGAGAACGACCTGAAACATCAGCTTAGTATTGGCGCATTAAAACCTGGCGCACGCCTGATTACTAAAAATCTGGCGGAGCAATTAGGTATGAGTATTACACCTGTGCGTGAAGCATTATTACGTCTGGTTTCGGTGAATGCGCTTTCTGTCGCACCAGCGCAAGCATTTACAGTTCCGGAAGTGGGGAAACGTCAATTAGACGAAATCAATCGGATCCGCTACGAACTGGAATTAATGGCAGTTGCTCTGGCTGTTGAAAACCTCACCCCGCAAGACCTGGCGGAACTCCAGGAATTGCTCGAGAAATTACAGCAGGCGCAAGAAAAGGGCGACATGGAACAAATCATTAATGTAAACAGGCTATTTCGCTTAGCGATTTATCATCGCTCAAATATGCCCATCCTGTGTGAGATGATTGAGCAACTGTGGGTCAGGATGGGACCTGGTTTACATTATCTCTATGAAGCGATTAATCCAGCGGAATTACGGGAGCATATAGAAAACTATCATCTGTTACTCGCTGCGTTAAAAGCAAAAGACAAAGAGGGATGCAGACATTGTCTTGCTGAAATTATGCAACAAAATATTGCTATTTTATACCAGCAATACAATCGTTAAAGTAAATGCCCGGCAAATACCGGGCATCAAGGTAATTACTCAAATCGCCATGCGATATTCACGCCGACACCATAATTTCGCCCGGGCGCAGGTTCGTAATATCGCCCGTTTGACTCATTGACAATGACAGAACCAACGTATTCTTTATCGAATAAATTATCGACACGACCAAATAAATCCACAGTTAAATTGTGGTAATTGTATTTATACCCGGTGAATAAGCCGATGAGAGTATAAGACGGCGCCTTGGCCGTATTTTCATCATCTGCCATAATATCGCCCATATAACGCGCTTCCGTGCCTGCATACCAGCCATCTTCCGGTACATAACCTATCGACGCAAAGCCCATATTACGGGCGATCCCAGGCATCCGATTACCGTTACAATCCTGTTCATTGCAAACATTGCTGCGATAGGTCGCATCAAGCCAGGTCCAGGACGCGTTTACGCGAAAATCTCCCGCGAAACGTTGATCCCATGCCAGTTCAGCGCCTTGACGACGGGTCTTTCCAGCATTTTTGTAAGTCGTACGCCCACCGCTACTGCTATCGACAACAATTTCATCATCGGTGTCGGTCTGGAACAATGCGAGACTAAGCAGCCCATCACCAATACGCGTTTTACTGCCGATCTCAATTGTATCGTTGGTGGATGGTTTTAAACCAAAGTTCATACCGCTTTGCCCATCAGCCCGATAAGACAGCTCATTAATCGTCGGCGTTTCAAAACCACGCCCGGCTGCCAGATAGATATTCCAGGCATCGGTCATTGCATATTTTAACGATCCGGCTGGTAGCCATTTGTGATAACTGGCATCACCGCTGTCATCGCCGTTACTCGGAGTAATGTAATGGTCGTTGGAATCAAACCACACGGAGCTGTAGCGCACGCCAGCATCCAGCGACAGTTTTTCGCTCAGCTGCCACTGCGTCTGTAAATAGGGATCGATGTTCCACATCAGATTGCGTTCGTCGCGACGCAACTCACCTTTTTGCCCGTACTCCGGCATGCCGCTATTCAGGCGGAAGTTATTGTAGCCCTTGCGGTTTTCACTCATGTTTTCGTAATTCAGGCCGATAGTGAACGTGACCGGAACGCCCAGTTCACCACGGTGTGTCCAGCGGCTGTCTATTCCCTGGTAATGGCGTTGCAGGGTAATCACGCCGCCCGCATGTGACGGGTTAAGTTGTGGTGCCATGGGTATTGACTGGTACTGGGTCGTTTCTCGCTCTCCGGCATACATCATCACACTCATATCATCCCGCGAACTCAGGCTACGTTCATAGCGCAACCCAGCCTGAGTTTGCTTGATGGTTTTTCGCGTGTCGTACTGTTCTGCACGAGGCGCTTGTTGTGGATTCGCCTTCCATTCTGCTTTGGTTAGCCCACCTGGGTCATCTGCTTTGATATCCACACTATTGAAAATCAGGCTTAATTTGCTGGCTTCATCAATGCGTACGCCCAGTTTGGCATTGGCTAAATTTTTCTGTGCGCCACTATGGTCACGATAGCCGTGGGTCGTAAAACGCGTGGTTGAGACGGTGTAATCAACATCGCCGGGTTGTGTGCCGTCTCCCGTTGCGCCCGTTGCTTTCAGCCCATAGCGCCAGCTGCCAAAACTGCCGTAGTAACTACTGGCTTCAATGGTTGGTGGCTGTTGTCCGGTCTGGGTGGTGACATTCATTACACCGCCAGACGCGTTGCCATACAGGGCAGAAAAGGGGCCACGCAGCACTTCCACATTTTGCACACTGCTTAAATCGATGTTGGATGTTTGCCCTTGCCCGTCGGGCATGGTGGCGGGAATACCGTCCACATACAGGCGAATACCGCGAATTCCGTAAGTGGAGCGGGAGCCAAATCCGCGAATCGACAGCTGTAAATCTTGCGCATAGTTCTGCCGATTTTGTACCTGCAAACCAGGCACGCTGGTCAGTGATTCGGACAAGTTAATGCGCGGTGTTGCCAGGCGCATCCCCTCGCCATCCACCACGCTTACTGCTGCTGGGGTATCCAGTTCTGAAACCACCTGCGGTGCGGCACTGACAATCATGGTTTGTTCATCAGCGGCAAAAACAACGGGGGAAAGGGCAAGTAGTGCGGGCAAAACGGTCTGTCGGACGGAAAAAATCTTCATGAAAAAAGCCAGGTTAAGAATGGGAAAACGCCGTTATGGTAATGAAATTGTAAATTTATGGAAAACGAAACGGCACGATACGTTAAGTAATTGAGAAAATTGTAGTCGTAACGGCAAGAAATGCTCCACATTTGAGAAAATAATGATTACCATTCCCATTTATAACAAGAGCGTAACGATGATTACGCTTAGCGAAGCATTGTGAAGCAGCAAAAATATCGGTTCATCAAAGGGAGTCGTCATGCATTTACGTCATCTGTTTTCATCGCGCCTGCGTGGTTCATTACTGTTAGGTTCATTGCTTGTTGCTTCATCATTCAGTACGCAGGCCGCAGAAGAAATGCTGCGTAAAGCGGTAGGTAAAGGTGCCTACGAAATGGCTTATAGCCAGCAAGAAAACGCACTGTGGCTCGCCACTTCGCAAAGCCGCAAACTGGATAAAGGTGGCGTGGTTTATCGTCTTGATCCGGTCACTCTGGAAGTGACGCAGGCGATCCATAACGATCTCAAGCCGTTTGGTGCCACCATCAATAACACGACTCAGACGTTGTGGTTTGGTAACACCGTAAACAGCGCGGTCACGGCGATAGATGCCAAAACGGGCGAAGTGAAAGGCCGTCTGGTGCTGGATGATCGTAAGCGCACGGAAGAGGTGCGCCCGCTGCAACCGCGTGAGCTGGTAGCTGATGATGCCACGAACACCGTTTACATCAGTGGTATTGGTAAAGAGAGCGTGATTTGGGTCGTTGATGGCGAGAATATCAAACTGAAAACCGCCATCCAGAACACCGGTAAAATGAGTACCGGTCTGGCGCTGGATAGCAAAGGCAAACGTCTTTACACCACTAACGCTGACGGCGAATTGATTACCATCGACACCGCCGACAATAAAATCCTCAGCCGTAAAAAGCTGCTGGATGACGGCAAAGAGCACTTCTTTATCAACATTAGCCTTGATACCGCCAGGCAGCGTGCATTTATCACCGATTCTAAAGCCGCAGAAGTGTTAGTGGTCGATACCCGTAATGGCAATATTCTGGCGAAGGTTGCGGCACCAGAATCACTGGCTGTGCTGTTTAACCCAGCGCGTAATGAAGCCTACGTAACGCATCGTCAGGCAGGTAAAGTCAGTGTGATTGACGCGAAAAGCTATAAAGTGGTGAAAACGTTCGATACGCCGACTCATCCAAACAGCCTGGCGCTGTCTGCCGATGGCAAAACGCTGTATGTCAGTGTGAAACAAAAATCCACTAAACAGCAGGAAGCTACCCAGCCGGACGATGTGATTCGTATTGCGCTGTAATAGATGTGGCGAGGGTGAAAACGGAGAGACTTGCCTGACTTTTATCACGCCGCATGCGGCACACCTTCGTCAGTAATCTAAATTTGCCCGGCACGTAGCCGGGCAATTTTGCAATTAGCTCGCCGTTTCAGGCTTAAACACAATTTCCTGTTTTTCTTCATCTTCCTCGACGACTGGCGCAGTGCTGTGAATTTCAGCAACGCGTTTGCGCACACCAAACCAGCCTATAACCAGCAGAATACCGATAATCGGCAGCGCCGCGATAGTATAAGTCCCGTTCGGGTAATCGAACGCCATCAGCACCAGGACACTCAGTAAAAACAGTAATGTCAGCCAGGAAGTGAAGGGCGCGCCAGGCAGTTTAAAACTGACATCCGCTGCTTTGCCTTGTTTAATTGCTTTACGCAGGCGCATCTGGCACACGATGATAAACGCCCATGAAGCGATGATTCCCAGCGACGCGAAGTTCAACACAATCTCAAATACGCGCGACGGCACCAGATAGTTGAGGAATACGCCGACGACATACACAACTAGTGTCGCCAGAATCCCGGCATACGGCACATGCTGACGACTCATTTTCGCCATAAAACTCGGTGCGGAACCGCCCATCGCCATTGAGCGCAGAATACGTCCGGTGCAGTACAGACCTGAGTTCAGGCTGGAGAGGGCAGCGGTCAGCACCACAATGTTCATAATGCTGCCGATATATGGCACACCCAGTTTAGAGAAAAACGTCACGAACGGACTTTGCCCCGCCTGATACGCGCTCCACGGCAATAACATAACCAGCAACACCACGGAGCCGACGTAAAACAGGCCAATACGCCAAATCACACTGTTAATGGCTTTAGGCACCATGGTCTGCGGATCTTTACATTCTCCGGCAGCTGTACCCACCATTTCAATGGAGGCAAAAGCAAACACTACGCCCTGAATCAACACCAGCGCAGGCAGCAAACCGTGGGGGAAGAAGCCGCCATTATCGGTGATTAAATGAAAGCCAGTGGTGTTGCCATCCAGCGGCTGACCACTACCGAGGAACACTGTACCCACGACCAAAAAGGTCACAATGGCGAGCACTTTAATAAGCGCAAACCAGAACTCCATCTCCGCAAACCATTTCACACCGATCATATTCATGGTGCCAACGATGGTAAGTGCAGCGAGCGCAAAGACCCACTGCGGCACGCCGCCAAACGCACCCCAGTAATGCATATACAGAGCGACGGCGGTAATATCAACAATCCCCGTCATCGCCCAGTTGATGAAGTACATCCAGCCAGCAACATAAGCGGCTTTCTCACCCAAAAACTCACGGGCATAAGAGACAAAACTGCCACTGGAAGGGCGGTGTAGCACCAGCTCACCCAATGCACGCAGAATAAAAAACGAAAACAAGCCACAAATTAAATAAACCAGTGCCAGTGCTGGACCCGCCATTTGCAGTCGGGCTCCTGCACCTAAAAACAAGCCGGTGCCAATCGCGCCGCCAATGGCGATCATCTGTACCTGGCGATTGCCCATCGCTTTGTGATACCCCTCTTCGTGGGCATTAAGCCAGCGGCGTTTCGCGGCGTGTTGATCTGAAGTGTCGGTGTCGTGTTTACTCATTGCTCTCCCTGATTGCTTTAATGAAAAAGTCATATAAGTTGCCATGAACAATGTTTATTCATCCTGGCGATGATAGTTATCACCATTATTCTTTATGGGTATAACTGTCGGCGCAGAATCCTACCCGTTATCGATAAACGATGCAAAACATCCCCTTACAATCCTGAAGGGGAATAATACAACTGACGAAAAAATGACAAATCTTTTTGCTGGTTAACCTGTGTACTGTCCTACACTTAATCTTTAAAAGATTGTGAGGGCATATGATTAAGATGTATGGCGTACCCGGATGGGGCTCTACAATCAGTGAGCTGATGCTAACACTGGCTGATATTCCTTATCAGTTCGTTGATGTCAGTGGTTTTGACCACGAGGGAGCTTCACGCGAGTTATTGAAAACCCTGAACCCGTTGTGTCAGGTTCCGACACTGGCGCTGGAAAATGACGAGATTATGACGGAGACAGCGGCGATTGCATTGATGGTTCTCGATCGTCGCCCGGACCTTGCGCCACCGGTTGGGCGCGCCGAACGTCAGCAGTTTCAACGGCTATTGGTCTGGCTGGTTGCTAATGTCTATCCAACATTCACTTTCGCCGATTACCCTGAGCGTTGGGCTCCTGACGCACCTGAACAGTTAAAGAAGAATGTTATTGAATATCGTAAATCGCTTTATATCTGGCTGAATTCACAATTGACCGCTGAACCTTATGCGTTTGGTGAGCAACTAACGCTGGTGGACTGTTATCTTTGCACTATGCGCACATGGGGGCCTGGGCATGAATGGTTTCAGGATAATGCCACGAATATCAGTGCGATTGCTGATGCTGTATGTCAGTTACCGAAATTACAAGAAGTATTAAAAAGGAATGAAATTATTTGAGTGGGATACCAGAGGATTATGTTATTTATTATTCAGTAACTTTATCCACAATGATGGGCGTAATTAATTAAATTCATGTTATGTTTTTTGATTTATATCACTCTCCCCTTCATTCAGCTTGTCTATTTCATTTCCTCTGAAAAGAAACTAACTATTCACATTGTGCAGATGTTTCACTTGTTATCACAGGTATTCTATAATCTCAAAAAGTTTTTAATGATGGATATGCTCGGAGTTGGAGATGCAATTAATATTAATACAAATAAAAATATCCGGCAGGTATGCTAAAAGGATAAATGACGTTCTCTGTATTTATTCGCAATTATCTGTAGGACAAATATGGAGAGCTTGATGAGTCAGAGCTAAAACAGCAATTGATAAATAAACATGTTGATTTATTCAAGAAAATGGATGTATTTTAAATATTGATTCTTAATATAACCTAATCAATAGATTATCACGTGAGAGCTGCACATTATTGGCGGGGCCGGGGAAAACATCATTTTGGGAACAATGAATCAGGTACTCTTACCACTGAAGCAAGATCATCCGGGCACCTGGTGGTGGTGCAGTGCTTTGGAAATGGTCCCCTCGGGGGAATTGTCATTATTTTCTATGCTATTTGCTTATGATATTCATCAGGTGAATTTAATAAATTCCTAATTTGAAATATCCACTATTAAGCCAGTGTTTAACGACGTTAAGATGGCAATGTGCAGATCATGTTATCAGGGTGGGGCGGTAGCGTATATTCCTTATACAAATCATCATTCATTTCAATGATTGTTATTGAATTATTTATTGTTGTGAATAAAAAGACATTATGAATATTGGTTTGACTTTGCATATCAGGTTTTTTATTACTCGCTGTAATGTACGAGCCTGTCGTGAATAACGTCGAGAACCCATCCGTTGCGTTTGTGATTATTTTGTTGACTAAACAGACACCCGTTTCTCTGAAGTAAAATCCCAGACTAAATCATCACATAACCATGACATTTTTCTGATATTCCCCGGTAACGCCAGATGTCGACTCGCTTATCTCATCCGCCCGACATGTTGTACATGCAATATGTGCGGATTATTATTCATTTTCACGGAGGTTGCTATGTCAACCGGATTACGTTTCACACTTGAAGTGGACGGCCTGCCACCGGACGCGTTTGCGGTGGTTTCCTTTCATCTCACCCAGTCACTCTCTTCACTTTTTTCCCTCGACCTTTCTCTGGTCAGTCAGCAGTTTCTTTCCCTTGAATTTGCGCAGGTGCTGGACAAAATGGCCTACCTGACGGTATGGCAGGGCGATGACGTACAGCGCCGGGTGAAAGGTGTGGTGACCTGGTTTGAACTGGGGGAGAACGACAAAAACCAGATGCTGTACAGCATGAAGGTGTGCCCGCCGCTGTGGCGCACAGGGCTGCGCCAGAACTTCCGTATCTTCCAGAATGAGGACATCGAAAGCATCCTCGCTACGATCCTGAAGGAAAACGGTGTGACCGAGTGGAGTCCGCTGTTCAGCGAGCCGCATCCTTCCCGTGAGTTTTGTGTCCAGTACGGCGAAACCGATTACGATTTCCTGTGCCGGATGGCGGCGGAGGAAGGCATCTTCTTTTATGAGAAGCACGCGCAAAAAAGTACCGACCAGAGCCTGGTCCTGTGCGACACCGTGCGTTATCTGCCGGAGTCCTTTGAGATCCCCTGGAATCCGAACACCCGTACCGAGGTGAGCACCCTCTGCATCAGCCAGTTCCGCTACAGCGCACAAATCCGCCCTTCTTCCGTGGTGACCAAGGACTACACCTTTAAACGACCCGGCTGGGCAGGGCGTTTTGATCAGGAAGGCCAGTACCAGGATTACCAGCGCACACAGTATGAAGTGTATGACTACCCCGGACGTTTCAAGGGTGCCCACGGGCAGAACTTTGCCCGCTGGCAGATGGATGGCTGGCGAAACAACGCAGAAGTGGCGCGCGGAACAAGCCGTTCTCCGGAGATATGGCCGGGACGGCGAATTGCGCTGACGGGGCATCCGCAGGCGAACCTGAACCGGGAATGGCAGGTGGTGGCAAGTGAACTGCACGGCGAGCAGCCGCAGGCGGTGCCGGGACGCAGTGGTTCAGGTACCACGCTGAATAACCACTTTGCGGTAATACCGGCAGACCGGACATGGCGGCCACAGCCGTTGCTGAAACCGCTGGTGGACGGCCCGCAGAGCGCCGTCGTGACGGGACCGGCAGGCGAGGAAATCTTCTGTGATGAACATGGCCGCGTGCGGGTGAAATTTAACTGGGACCGCTATAACCCGTCAAACCAGGACAGTTCATGCTGGATCCGTGTGGCACAGGCGTGGGCAGGCACCGGCTTTGGCAACCTGGCGATACCGCGAGTGGGTCAGGAGGTGATTGTGGACTTCCTCAACGGCGACCCGGACCAGCCGATTATTATGGGGCGTACCTACCACCAGGAAAACCGCACACCCGGCAGCCTGCCGGGGACGAAGACGCAGATGACCATTCGTTCGAAAACCTATAAGGGCAGCGGGTTTAATGAACTGAAGTTTGACGATGCGACAGGGAAAGAACAGGTCTACATCCACGCGCAGAAGAACATGAACACCGAGGTGCTGAATAACCGCACCACTGATGTGATAAACAACCATGCTGAAACCATTGGCAACAATCAGATGATTGCGGTTACCAACAATCAGATACAGACGGTGGGTGTTAACCAGATAGAGACGGTGGGCAGTAACCAGATAATTAAAGTGGGTTCTGTTCAGGTGGAAACGATTGGACTTGTTCGTGCGCTGACCGTGGGCGTGGCGTATCAGACGACGGTAGGTGGCATTATGAACACCTCGGTGGCACTGATGCAGTCCTCGCAGATCGGTTAGCATAAATCGTTGAGGGTCGGGCTGGGTTATGACGTCAAAGTCGGAAATAACGTTACCTTCACCGTTGGTAAAACGAAAAAGGATGATACCGGGCAGACCGCGATTTACTCCGCCGGTGAGCATCTGGAGCTCTGCTGTGGTAAGGCAAGGCTGGTGCTGACGAAGGACGGACAAATTTTTCTCAACGGCACAAAAATTCATTTGCAGGGTAAGGAGCAGGTTAATGGTGACTCACTGCTGATTAACTGGAACTGTGCAGCCTCGAAATCCCCACCGAAGACCCCTGATGAAAAGCAGGATACGCCGGATATGAGAGAGTACTGATCCCGTACCTGTTCGGAATTCAGTAACAAACCAGCATTAAAAATAAACAGAAGAAGGAATTTGAATCATGAGCGGAAAACCAGCGGCGCGTCAGGGAGATATGACTCAGTATGGCGGTCCCATTGTCCAGGGTTCGGCAGGTGTAAGAATTGGCGCGCCCACCGGCGTGGCGTGCTCGGTGTGTCCGGGCGGGATGACTTCGGGCAACCCGGTAAATCCGCTGCTTGGGGCGAAGGTGCTGCCCGGCGAGACGGACCTTGCGCTGCCCGGCCCGCTGCCGTTCATTCTCTCCCGCACCTACAGCAGCTACCGGACGAAGACGCCTGCACCGGTGGGCGTTTTCGGCCCCGGCTGGAAAGCGCCTTCTGATATCCGCTTACAGCTACGTGATGACGGACTGATACTCAACGACAACGGCGGGCGGAGCATTCACTTTGAGCCGCTGCTGCCGGGGGAGGCGGTGTACAGCCGCAGTGAGTCAATGTGGCTGGTGCGCGGTGGTAAGGCAGCACAGCCGGACGGCCATACGCTGGCGCGGCTGTGGGGGGCGCTGCCGCCGGATATCCGGTTAAGCCCGCATCTTTACCTGGCGACCAACAGCGCACAGGGGCCGTGGTGGATACTCGGCTGGTCAGAGCGGGTGCCGGGTGCTGAGGACGTGCTGCCAGCGCCGCTGCCGCCGTACCGGGAGCTGACGGGGCTGGCGGACCGCTTCGGGCGGACGCTGACGTACCGGCGTGAGGCCGCCGGTGACCTGACCGGGGAAATCACCGGCGTGACGGACGGTGCCGGGCGGGAGTTCCGTCTGGTGCTGACCACGCAGGCGCAGCGTGCGGAAGAGGCCCGCACCTCTTCGCTATCTTCTTCTGACAGTTCCCGCCCTCTCTCAGCCTCAGCGTTCCCCGACACACTGCCCGGTACCGAATACGGCCCCGACAGGGGTATCCGCCTTTCGGCGGTGTGGCTGATGCACGACCCGGCATACCCGGAGAGCCTGCCCGCTGCGCCACTGGTGCGGTACACATATACGGAAGCCGGTGAACTGCTGGCGGTATATGACCGCAGCAATACGCAGGTGCGCGCTTTCACGTATGACGCGCAGCACCCGGGCCGGATGGTGGCGCACCGTTATGCAGGCAGGCCGGAGATGCGCTACCGCTACGACGATGCGGGGCGGGTGGTGGAGCAACTTAACCCGGCAGGCCTGAGTTACCGCTACCAGTATGAGCAGGATCGCATCACCGTCACGGACAGCCTGAACCGGCGTGAGGTGCTGCATACAGAAGGCGGGGCCGGGCTGAAGCGGGTGGTGAAAAAAGAACTGGCGGACGGCAGCGTCACGCACAGCGGGTATGACGCGGCAGGAAGGCTCACGGCGCAGACGGACGCGGCGGGACGGCGGACAGAGTACGGTCTGAATGTGGTGTCAGGCGATATCACGGACATCACCACGCCGGACGGGCGGGAGACGAAATTTTACTATAACGACGGGAACCAGCTGACGGCGGTGGTGTCCCCGGACGGGCTGGAGAGCCGCCGGGAATATGATGAACCGGGCAGGCTGGTATCGGAGACATCGCGCAGCGGGGAGACAGTACGCTACCGCTACGATGACGCGCACAGTGAGTTACCGGCGACGACAACGGATGCGACGGGCAGCACCCGGCAGATGACGTGGAGCCGCTACGGGCAGTTGCTGGCGTTCACTGACTGCTCGGGCTACCAGACCCGCTATGAATACGACCGCTTCGGCCAGATGACGGCGGTTCACCGCGAGGAAGGTATCAGCCTTTACCGCCACTATGACAACCGTGGCCGGTTAACCTCGGTGAAAGACGCACAGGGCCGTGAAACGCAGTATGAGTACAACGCCGCAGGCGACCTGACTGCCGTTATCACCCCGGACGGCAACCGGAGCGAGACACAGTACGATGCGTGGGGAAAGGCGGTCAGCACCACGCAGGGCGGGCTGACGCGCAGTATGGAGTACGATGCTGCCGGACGTGTCATCAGTCTGACTAACGAGAACGGCAGCCACAGCGACTTCAGCTACGATGCGCTGGACCGGCTGGTACAGCAGGGCGGCTTTGACGGGCGGACGCAACGTTATCATTATGACCTGACCGGAAAACTCACGCAGAGTGAAGATGAGGGGCTTGTCACCCTCTGGTACTACGATGAATCGGACCGTATCACTCACCGCACGGTGAACGGCGAACCGGCAGAGCAGTGGCAGTATGATGACCACGGCTGGCTGACAGACATCAGCCACCTGAGCGAAGGCCACCGTGTCGCTGTCCACTACGGCTACGACGATAAGGGCCGCCTGACCGGCGAACGGCAGACGGTGGAGAACCCGGAGACGGGGGAACTGCTGTGGCAGCATGAGACAACACACGCCTACAACGAACAGGGGCTGGCAAACCGCGTCACGCCGGACAGCCTGCCGCCGGTGGAGTGGCTGACCTACGGCAGCGGTTATCTGGCGGGCATGAAGCTTGGCGACACGCCGCTGCTGGAGTACACGCGCGACCGCATGCACCGGGAGACGGTGCGCAGCTTTGGCAGCATGGCAGGCAGTAATGCCGCATATAAACTGACCAGCACATACACCCCCGCAGGCCAGTTACAGAGCCAGCACCTGAACAGCCTGGTGTATGACCGTGACTACGGGTGGAATGACAACGGCGACCTGGTGCGCATCAGCGGCCCGCGACAGACGCGGGAATACGGCTACAGCGCCACGGGCAGGCTGGAGAGCGTGCGTACCCTCGCACCGGACCTGGACATCCGCATCCCGTATGCCACCGACCCGGCGGGAAACCGCCTGCCGGACCCGGAGCTGCACCCGGACAGTACCCTCACGGCGTGGCCGGATAACCGCATCGCAGAGGATGCGCACTATGTTTACCACTATGATGAATACGGCAGACTGACGGAGAAGACGGACCTTATCCCGGCGGGTGTTATCCGGACGGACGACGAGCGGACCCACCACTACCACTACGACAGCCAGCACCGTCTGGTGTTCTACACGCGGATACAGCATGGCGAGCCACTGGTCGAGAGCCGCTACCTTTACGACCCGCTGGGACGGCGAATGGCGAAACGGGTATGGCGGCGGGAGCGTGACCTGACGGGGTGGATGTCGCTGTCGCGTAAACCGGAGGTGACGTGGTACGGGTGGGACGGCGACCGGCTGACGACGGTACAGACCGACACCACGCGTATCCAGACGGTATATCAGCCGGGGAGCTTCGCGCCGCTCATCCGCATCGAAACAGACAACGGTGAGCGGGAGAAAGCGCAGCGCCGCAGCCTGGCGGAGAAGCTGCAGCAGGAAGGGAGCGAGGACGGGCACGGCGTGGTATTTCCGGCTGAACTGGTGCGGCTGCTGGACAGACTGGAGGAAGAAATCCGGGCAGACCGCGTGAGCAGTGAAAGCCGGGTGTGGCTTGCGCAGTGCGGGCTGACGGTGGAGCAACTGGCCAGACAGGTGGAGCCGGAATACACACCGGCGCGAAAAGTTCATTTTTACCACTGCGACCACCGGGGCCTGCCGCTGGCGCTCATCAGCGAAGACGGCAATACTGTGTGGAGTGCAGAATACGATGAATGGGGCAACCAGCTGAATGAAGAGAACCCGTATTACCTGTATCAGCCATACCGTCTGCCAGGGCAGCAGTACGATGGGGAGTCGGGGCTGGATTATAACCGTCACCGGTACTACGATCCGTTGCAGGGGCGGTATATCACCCAGGACCCGATTGGGCTGGCGGGGGGATGGAGTCTGTATGCGTATCCGCTGAATCCAGTGCAACACGTTGATCCATTAGGGCTTAGTCCTATGATAATAGGTAACGGCCCCGTTCCTGATAATCCTTTTGGGCATGCTGCGGCGGCAAATCGATATGGATTAATGAGTTCGGGAACTGGGGATGAGATGGGAGCCTCTGTCTCTGATTATTTTAAAAAGATGCAACCCCGCAGAGATACCTGGATTTGGATAATAGATACAACAGATGAAGAAGAACAATGTATGATGAATAAGGCAATAGACCTTAATAAAAAACTAAAAACTATTAACCTCGGGCCTCTTCCTGTTGCAAATAATTGTTTTAGCCGGACGAACATGATTTTTGAGGCGTGCGGGTTTAGCAACCCCTCTATGAATACAAATGCGCCTATAAGCCTACAAGTGCTCGGTGAGTTATATGGATATCAAAGATATTTTATGCCTAAAGGTCCTTTCACTGGATTCCCATTTGAATTTCAAGAGGTAAAGTAAATGGAAATGCTTGGGAAGATATTAGTGATAATTATTTCCATGATAATTATATCTTGCGATTATTATAATGCTGGCATGGACTATCAAGATAATATAGCCCTCGAGCAAGTCGTAACATGGGATTCTGATAATATATTCACACCTAATATCTTTGAACATAATGGAAGATGTTTTATGAAGAAAAATGAAACATGGATGTTATTAAATGGAGATGCAACACCAAACATTAGAACAATGAGCAATAAGAAAATTGAATGCCTGGAGAAGAGTGAAGTAGAATGGGCTAGTAGGGTTTGCGACAGTATCACAGACAAGGAAAGGGAAAATCTGAAGGCATTAATATGTAGCAAACCAGCTAAATCAGTTAATACAGGCAAAAGACCAGCGTTAGGATATTGAAACCGGCACTGCACTATATCACTATTACAATATTCTGAGTGACTAGAGCAACTGCTCCGCCATCCGGGCTAGCAGTATGACGACGAATCCGAACTGCACTACAACTGGCAGCGGTACTACAATCCGGGACAGGGACGATATATCACCCAGGACCCGATAGGGCTGGCGGGGGGATTAAACCCGTACAGTTATGTTATGAACAATCCTGTGCAATGGATTGATCCATTGGGATTAGCTCATACTTCAGGAAAATGGAAGGACTGTGGTAAAGGTTGTCGAATCCGAATAGATGGCGATGCTGTTGGTGACGGAAGACATTTGCATTGGGAGTGTAAAAATGGGAGTGGTGTAATGGGGGAATTTGGAGGTATGTCCCGGTGATGCTGCTGTCCATGCCGTCGTTGTAACTGCCCTCGTTTCCGGCGTTGAGCAGCTGCAGGGGAACGGTGTTTCCACCGCTTGTGCGCAGACCGAGCATTTTTTTCGCCGCTTCCGGCATCGGGATCTGCACCTCGTCGTACGGCACGCCGAGCGCGGCCGCGACCGTGGCGCCGACGCGGGTTTCAAACACGCGCAGCAGGTAATCCCACAGGTCGTTCTGCCGGATCTGGAAGGCATAGCTGTCCGAAAACGTATAACTGAGCGCCAGCACGCAGCCGGTCGCATCATCGAGCAGGAAGGACGCCGTGTCGCCGCGCGGATTGCTCAGCGCGATGCCCCAGAGGACGAAGCCGCTGCCGTAGCTCGCGTACTGGACGGTCGCGCCCTCCTCCACGGAAAAGCCGCCGCCGAACAGCGCGCTGTCCTTTTCCAGCGCGCCCAGAAGCTCCTGCGCGTACTGCGTCATCTCGGCCAGCGTGTGCGCCGCGGCGCTCTCGTCGAGCTCGACGGGATCTTCGGCGCCGTAAAACAGGTTCTGCATGCCGTCGGTCAGTTTCCGGCGCAGAACGGTGGCCGGCCCCTGCTCGTCGCCGGTGCTGAGGGAAAACGCCGTGTCCTGCTCCGCGCGGTCGAGCCGCGCTTCAAGATAGCCGCGGGCGCGCTCGTTCTCCGGCGCAACAGTCCCGCCCGCGAGCCGGATCTCGCCGCAGCGCGACTGCACCGTTTCGAGCAGCTTTTCGCGGCTTTCGGCGCAGAGAAGGAACATGACGCCGCGCGGCGGCTCTTCGAGCAGCTTCAGGAACGCGTTCTGCGCGGCGATGTTCATCGTGTCCGCTTCGGGAAAGATGTATACCTTGCCGTCGGCCTCGTTCGGCAGCACGGCGGCGTCCACGGCGAGCGCGCGGATCTGATCGACGGTGATCTCGCGCCGCAGCTTGCCGGACTTGTCCGCCGCGCGCTCGACGAGCGCCACGTCCGGATGGATGCCGGGGAACGCGCCCTGGAACACCTTGCGGCAGTGGCGGCAGGCGTGGCAAGGCTTCGCGCCGCTGCTCTCACAGAGCGCCGCCGCCGCCATTTCCCGCGCGCGAGAGCGCGCCGCGTCTCCGTCGCCGGAGATTATATACGAATGCATCATCTTTTCCATATCGATTCAGTATACCATACACATTTTTAGTTTGACAAGCGTTTGCGAATTGAATACTATGGAAAAAACATCGTGAGGGGGGAGAATATGCGAGCCGCTATCTGCGACGACCGCGCCGAGGATGCGCAGCTCGTTGCGCAGTATGTCCGCGAATGGGGCGAGAGCCGGGAAGAGAGCGTCGCGCTCGAGATGTTCCCCTCCGCCGAGGCGTTCCTCTTCGCCTACGACGAGGACAAGAATTTTGACCTTCTGCTGCTCGATGTCGAGATGGGCGGCATGGACGGCGTGACGATGGCCAAGCGCGTCCGCGCGGAGAACACCGCCGTGCAGATCGTTTTCATCACCGGCTACACGGACTATATCGCCGAGGGGTACGACGTGGCGGCGCTGCACTATCTCGTAAAGCCCGTCCGCGAGGAAAAGCTCTTCGAGGTGCTCGACCGCGCCGCGGCGAAGCTGCGCAGCGACAGCCGCGCGCTCACGCTCGAGTGCGGCGGCGAGATCTTCCGCGTGCCGCTTTATGAAATACGCTATCTCGATGTGGAGAAAAACTACACGACCGTCCACGCGAAGCGCGACTACACCGTAAAGAAAACGCTCGGCGCGCTCTCGGACGAGCTGGACGAGCGGTTTTTCCGCATCGGGCGCGCGGCGATCGTGAATCTTTCGTACATCCGCCGCGTGACGAAAACGGACGCGATCTTATCCGACGGCGCGGCCGTCCCGCTCCCGCGCGGCGCTTACGAAGCGCTCAACCGCGCCATTATCGCGTATCATTGAGAGGTGAGAGCATGAGCCTTTTTTCCCGCCGCGTCGATAAGCAGCTCGAAGCCTACCAGCGCGAGCTGGTGGACACGCATTATAAGGAGGTGGAGAACATGTACCGCCAGATCCGCGGCTGGCGGCACGACTACCGGAATCATATCCAGGTGCTCAAGGCGTTCGCCGCCAAGGGCGATATGGACGCCATCCGCGCCTATCTCGACGAGCTGGACACCGATCTGAACACCGTGGACACCGTTGTCAAAACCGGCAACGCCATGGCGGACGCCATTTTGAACAGCAAGATATCCCTCGCCAAATCGCGCGGCATCACGGTGCAGGCCGACGCGCACATCCCCGTAAAGCTCAAAATGTCGGAGCTCGATCTCTGCTGCATTCTCGGCAATCTCTTCGATAATGCCATTGAAGCGAGCATGGCCCTGCCGGAAAAGGACCGGCTCATCCGCGTGTACATGGACATGAAGGGCACGCAGCTTTATATCTCCTTCACAAACTTCACCGCCGGAAAGAAGCTGGAAAAGACCGGCGGGCGCTTCCGCACCACGAAGGGCGAGGGGCACGGCTTTGGTCTCGTGCGCATCGACGATATCGTCGCGCGGCTGGACGGGTATCTCTCCCGCAACAGCGAAGACGGCGCGTTCACGACCGAGATACTGCTCCCGCAGGTGTGAGCGAAACGGTTCATCCCCGAAAATAAGCCATTCGTCCCCGGTCTGCGCCGGGGACGAAGTTTTGTGATAGTGTTATCCTCGCAAAGAAGAGGTGGTTTCGATGAAAGAAAAAACGAAAAAGCCGCGCTACCGTCTGGGGCAGAACATGCTCTGGATGCTGCGGCAGGCGCACGCGGCGCACCGGGACGATGTGCCGGTATTCGCTGTCATAAAAGCGCTCGCCATGGCGGGCACGGGCATTTCGGGTCTCCTGCTCGCGCCGGAGATCGTCCGCTGCGTAGAGGAAGGGGCGGGCTTTTCGCGTATTCTCGCGACGATCGCCGTGCTCGCCGGGGTGCTGCTCGTGTGTTCGGCGGTCAGCGCCTATCTGGAGCACGCGCCGATGTTCGCGCGAGTCGATGTGCGCCTTGCGCTCATCCGCAAGATCCATTATAAGACCTGCGTGATGTCCTATCCGCTCTCCGAGGACCCGGAAGTTCTCAAGCTGCAGGAGCAGGCCGTACGCGCGACCATAAATAACCGCTGCGCGAGCGAGGCGCTCTGGGTGGATGAGCAGAAGTTTCTCACCGCGGCGCTGAGCTTTGTAGTGTATCTGCTGCTGCTCACGAATACGAGCGTATGGCTTCTCGCCGCGCTCACCGTGACGACCGCGGCGGAGTACTTCGTCAACCGGCGCATCAACGAGTGGGGCTACCGTCACCGCGACGAGGCCGCCGCGCTCGAAAAGAAAATGGACTATGTTTCCGACAAGGCGCGGAGCACCGTTCTCGGCAAGGACATCCGCATTTTCGGCATGCGCCCGTGGCTCGAAGCCGTATACGATAAAACGCTCCGCGCGATCGACGCCTTCGTCGAGCGGCGCGAGCGGGTGTATTTCTGGACGAACGTGATCGACGCCGTGCTCACCGCCGTGCGAAACGGCCTTGCCTATTACTTCCTGCTGCGCCAGACGCTCGCCGGGGGAATGGGCGCGGGCGACTTTCTGCTGTGCTTCTCCGCCGTCGGCGCGTATACCGAGCAGCTCAACGGCATTCTCACCGAGCTCGGCACGCTGCGGCGGCAGAGTCTCGAGCTCTGCACCCTGCGTGAATTTCTCGAGCTGCCGGAGCCCTTCCGCATGGAGGGCGGCAAGTCCCTGCCGGAGTGTGCGGACGGGAAATACGAGCTGCGGCTGGAAAACGTCTCCTTCCGCTATCCCGGCGCGGAGGCGGACACGCTGCATGGCATCGATCTCACGGTGCATCCCGGCGAGCGGCTCGCCGTTGTGGGCTTAAACGGCGCCGGCAAAACGACGCTCGTAAAGCTGCTCTGCGGCTTTTACGACCCGACCGAGGGGCGCGTGCTCTTAAACGGCGAGGATATCCGGGAGTTCAACCGGCAGGAGTACTACACGCTCTTCACCGCCGTGTTCCAGAAGTTCTCGGTGCTCGAAGCGACGCTGGAGGAAAACGTTGCGCAGACGCGCGAGGGCATCGACGAGGCGCGCGTGCGCGAATGTCTCGAAAAGGCGGGGCTCACGGAGCGCGTGGCGGCGCTGCCGGACGGACTCAAAACGCACATCGGCCGAGAGGTGTTCGAGGACGGCGTGCTGCTCTCCGGCGGCGAAATGCAGCGGCTCATGCTCGCCCGAGCGCTCTATAAGAACGCGCCCATCCTGCTGCTCGACGAGCCGACCGCCGCGCTCGACCCCATCGCCGAGAACGATATCTATCAGAAATACGCCGCCATGACCGAGGGGCGGACGAGCGTGTTCATCTCGCACCGCCTTGCCTCGACGCGCTTCTGCGACCGCATTCTGCTCATCGACGGCGGCGTCATCGCCGAGCAGGGCAGCCACGAGGAGCTGCTCGCGCGCGGCGGAAAATACGCCGGGCTCTTTGAAGTGCAGAGCAAGTATTACCGGGAGGAGGGCGAAAACGATGGAAGAGAATAAGAAAAAAGTATCCTCGCGCGAGGCGTGGCGGCTGCACCGCCGCACGGCGAAGCTCTTTTATGCCGAACGGCCCGCGCTGCACGCGGTCAACTGGCTTTACGCCGCGTTCAAATCGCTCTCGCCGTATGTGCTGATCTACCTTTCCGCGCAGATCATCGGCGAGCTGACGGGCACGCGGGACGCGCACCGGCTCACGGTGCTCGCCGTTGCCGCCGTGGCC
>OLSK01000434.1_pt1 | contig 38043 bp, 33 predicted proteins | sample 1672781 | NCBI WGS metagenome assembly OLSK01 (sample SAMEA3136723, study PRJEB25190) | human gut metagenome | biome: human gut; feature: human-associated habitat; material: faeces | place: Austria | collected 2013 | reverse complement strand
TTTCGTGAATTTCTTCTTATTTCTCGGAGTTAAACACTTCTGTCCCAGCCTCTTCGTATAAATAAATGGGAATGGAGGATCATTATGTCTTTTTGGGGCTTTGAACAAGAATCAGATGAGATCATATTGTCGTATGTCGACTGTCAGGTTCGTTGTTTAAGAGACGCTGCAAGACGAGAAATGAAGAGAAGGAAGAACTACAAAGCAAAAAAATATCTAAATCATCATAAAAAAGGAGGAGTCCATAATGAAAGAAGTTCAATTAACCAAGAAAAGTGATCTGACAGAAGGTGGCTGTAATGCGTGTGGAATCATTGACTCTACGATTTATCAGCTTGACTTAGGTGGGAAAAAAGCAACAATAGCAGAATTGTCCGTAGGATCATTAGTTGATAGCTTGGCCTTGTTAGAGGGATTTGAGGGGGAAGATATTTACGAGATGCTTGGAGAGATACGGCAATTAAAACATGCAGGAAAATGCGTGGAGGTTCGGCAAGAAGATGGGTTAATTCATTTTCAAAAGGATTATGAAGCGTTGACTGTCAAAAATGTGATTGAGGCCCCAGAGCTGTATCAACAAGTCAACAAAATCTTAAAACAATTTTTTGACTTAGGACCGTATAAATTCACAGAAAAAAACAAAAGTCTTGTGTGAATACGGAGTGGCAGAAGACGATTGAAGAACAGACAAACAATACGTATTTATTTCAATAAAACCAATCAAGTAGATCGAAGCTCACTAAGAAAAGAAGTAGAACGAATCCAAGAGATAATCTAGGATCGTTCTACTTCTTTTTAGTATTGATTTGAATTCGACTGAAATCAAGCAGTGGCTACATCAGGATCGATTTTAGTCGTGCCATTACCGATATGAGCGACATAAAACTCTGGTGCATAACCAACAACTTTCAAGTAAGCATCGTAGACATTGTTTTCAAATTCTGGAATGTTTTCTTCTTTAACCAATGCGATGGCACATCCGCCGAATCCAGCACCAGTCATTCGAGCGCCTAAGACACCTTCTTGTTTTTGGGCAGCATCTACCAAAGTGTCTAATTCAATCCCAGTTACTTCGTAATCATGACGCAACGAGTAATGAGAGGCATTCAATAACTTGCCAAACGCAGCTAAGTTTCCTTTTTCTAATTCTGCTTTTGCTTCTAGTGTGCGCTGGTTTTCTGTTACTGCATGGCGTGCTCGGCGAATCAAAGTATCATCGTTGATCAAATCTGTATGAGCTTCAAAGGTTTCGCTGTCTAGGTCACCTAATGCATCGATTGTTAATTGTGTTTGCAGACGTTTAAGCGCCTCTTCGCATTCACTTCGACGTTCATTGTATTTAGAATCCGCTAATTCACGACGTTTGTTTGTGTTCATGATAACCACTGCATAGCCATCTAATTTCACTGGAACCATCTCATATTTTAAGGTATTTGTATCAAGTAAGATCGCTTTGTCCACTTCTCCAAAGCCGATTGCGAATTGATCCATGATCCCTGAGTTGACACCGATAAATTCATTCTCTACTTTTTTTCCTGTTTGTACTAATGCAAGACGATCTATAGCTAGATCAAACAAATCTTCTAATACGACACCTACTAATAATTCTAAAGAAGCGCTACTTGATAAGCCAGCACCATTAGGGATCGTTCCTTCCACTAATAATTCGAAGCCATGATCAAATGTATACCCTGCTTCTTTTAACTTTAGGATCATTCCTTTGACATAGTTTGCCCAACCAGCTTGTTTATCATATTCTAACTCATTCAACGTAAAGCTGATTACGCCGTCATCTTCAAAATTCGTTGAATACACTAAGACCTTATTGTCTTTTCGAGAAGCTGCGACACCTTGAGTACCATAAGTGATCGAAGCAGGGAAGACATGCCCGCCATTATAGTCAGTGTGTTCACCGATCAAGTTGATTCTTCCGGGTGAGAAGTATTGAGCTGTCTGTTTAGGTCCGAAGATTTCTGCAAATTTTGTATTTAAGCTACGTTTGATTTCCATTATTAAAAATCCTTTCTTGTTTCGATTTTAAATTCTGTTGTTGTTTCAAAGGGGGTATTTGGTGGAAGTTTGATATCTCCAAAATCCGAGAACTGTTCTGCCCCAGGAGCAATTTGCGTTTCAAACGTGATCCCACCATGATCACTCAGATTTTTTCCTCGCATTTCAGGTGTATTTTCTCCAAAGTTTGCTGTAAATACCACAATACTTGGCGCATCTGTTGCTACACTTACTTTGATTTTTTCATCTGGACTGACAAGAAAAGCTACTACTTTGTCTAATCCTTGTTCGTTTAAGAAAAAGGGATGATCGATGCCATCGACAAGCACTTTTTGATCAAAATCACTTTCAAAAACAGTTGCAAGCTGTCTCGGCTCTTGAAAATCAAATGGCGTATTGGCTACCGAAGATTTTTTTCCTAATGGGATACTATCTGCTCTCAAAGGGGCGTACTCTTCACTGTCCAACCAAAGAACATGCTGATCGATTGGTTGGGTGATATCACCGCTTAAATTGAAGTAGACATGATTTGTCGGGTTGAATAGGGTCGTTTGATCACTTATACCGCGAGTGGTTACCCGCCAGATATCATCTTGAGTCAATGTATAGCGAACTTCTACTCTTAGATTACCTGGAAAACCATGTTCTCCGTCAGGACTTTCGGTAGTGAAGAGAACAGTATCTCCTTGTTCATCTTCAATCGTTTGATAAGACCATTTCTTGGTTTCAAAACCAGGAGAACCGCCATGCAAGGAATGACCAGTAGCTGGATCAACACTTAGTTGGTACGTGCGATCGTCAAGCGTAAAATGCCCGTCCTCGATTCTGCCAGCTGTTCGACCAATCGAGGCACCAATATAGGCATCTTTTTCTAGGTATTCTTGAGCGGAGTCAAACCCTAATGCTAATTCTCTGTTTTCTGCCTTCAAGCTGACGATACGCGCCCCTAAATCGGTAACCGCTAATAGTAGTCCATGTTTATTTGTTAAAACAAGTAAATGATATCCTTGTCCAAAATCTTTGATTGTGATTGACATAATAAACGTCCTTTCTTTACGTATTGAAGTACGGCAAATACACCTTTTTTTGCTACATGAGCTGTCTAAAGTTCTTGGTTCTAATTCTGCTTGCAAACAATAAGCGATTAAAATGAATAAGAACGGTCCTTTATTTATTTATAACTTATCAAGAAAACGCTTCCTAATGAATATATTTCTGTGACTACTATTTAACTTTTTGTTGCATATTTAGAAGACTAGAGTAAAGTTGAAGTGTGGAGGTGTATCGATGGAACAGGCTATTTTTCTAAAAAAGGAACAACAACAGATAAAAAAAGAATTGAATTTTGACTTTTGTGGTTTTTCAAAAACGCTGCCATTTCACTCTTTCGGTCCTGCGATCAGACAAGATTTTATTTTGCATGTCATAATGGAGGGGAAAGGAACATACCATGTCCGGGAACAACGATATGAATTGAAAAAAGGGGATCTTTTTTTGATACGTCCAGGTGAGTCTACCTTTTATTTAGCAGATGGAGAAGATCCTTGGGTCTACTGCTGGTTATCATTTGGAGGAGCAGCTGCTGAAGAGATCATTCGGCGCTCACCATTTAAGGATGACCAATATACGATGGTATCAGCAGGTATCTCCGCATATGTTGATCTTATTTTGGAATGTATCCATTACTCGCAAGAAGATGTAGCAGATGAGTTAGAATTGACTGCTTTAACTTATCGGCTTTTGGCAACTCTATTGAAAGATGGGGGGAAAGTGAGATTAGGAGAGCAAAAAGTGTATTCTCCTTTAGTGATCGATACAGTGAAATACATCGAAGAACATTATGCACAACAACTGACAGTAGAAGAAATTGCCCGCGGATTATCCGTCAATCGTAGCCATTTGTCGCGAGTATTCAAAAATCATTTGGGAACGAGTATCAAAGAGTATTTGATTGGTGTACGTATCAATCGGGCGGCTTTTTTACTTTCATTAACAGAAAACTCAGTAGAGAATATCGCTTATCAAGTTGGCTTCAATAGTTTAGTCGTTTTTAGTCGAATGTTCAAAAAAACAACTGGCGAAACAGCGACAAGTTATCGGAAACGAATGAAAAATGAGGAATCAAGATACCATTCCTTGGAAGCCTTAAAAAAACAATTAGAAACGCAAGAAATTGTATCATGGACGACTTAGAGACAAGCGTGGCAGAAATGTCCTTTTTACTTTTTATGCTAAACTATATAGGACACAATGAAGGATAGGAGTTTTTGACATGAAAAGTTTGGTCATCGTGAGCCACCCCGCAATCGATACATCATTGAACCAACAATTTTTTAAAGAAGCAATGAACGGAACGAATGCTACTTGGCATCATCTGGAAGAGATGTATCCTGATGGTCAGATAGATTTAGCTTTAGAGTTACAATTACTGAAAGAACATGATCGAATCATTTTTCAATTTCCATTTTACTGGTACAGTGCCCCTGCACATTTAAAATTATGGCAAGATACTGTTTTGGAGCATGCATCGCTAGAACTAAGAGGAAAAGAGCTAGGAATCGTTTTGACGACAGGAGTTGCCGAAAAAGAGTATCAATCAGGAGGAAAAGAAGAATATACGATTTCAGAATTTTTGCGGCCGTATCAACGAATCGCGAACAAACTGATGATGTCTTTTTTACCACCATATGTCATGTCTCAATTCATGTATCAATCAAAGGAAAAAAAATGGGAACGGCTGATTGCGTATCAACAGTATTTAACTTTAAAGGAGAAACCTACTTTGGCGAATCGTATTGACTGGTTTATTGCACAAATGAGAGCCAACGATACCTTAAAATCAATTGGGGAACCAATGCAAGAATACGTGATCGATTATTTAGAGAAAGCAAAAGAAGATATTGAAGATCTGACATTTACATTACGCGAATTAAAGGAGTAGATTATGACAGAAGAATGGGTGTTGAGCCAATTGGATGAATTAAGCAGAGCGGCTGATTATCCAACAAAAGCATTATTACATGAAACCAAACAATTGGTGATTGAAATAACTGAACGGATGGAACAGTTGCAAGGAGAGATCGATGGGGAATCTTGGAACCATCAAAAATGGTGAATTTTTCATTTAAATAACACAGTTTAAAATGTTCATTACTCGGATAATTTGCTACAATGGACATATGCGAGAATTGATAACGCTATTTTATGAATAATGGGTGGTGGTACAAAATGAACGAAAAAAACGAACAAAGAGAAAATGTCCGTACGGCCCGTCGGCAACAACAAAAAAAAGAGTCCCGTATACGTATGCTGAAAGTAGGTTCTGCAGTTGCAGTCGTTCTATTGCTTGTGGGGGCTGTTACTGGGCTTTATCTCCACAATAAGAATGATACTAGTGCCAAAAGTACAACTATAAGTACAAGTAAAACAGCAAAGAAAAAAGAGTCAGCATCAACGGAAACATCGAAAACAAAAGAAACAATGAAGTCGACACAATCATCCGCTGAGGGGACACTTGAGGAACAGTTACAAACGATCCTTACAACTTATTCAAAAAAAATCGAAGATCAGACACCTGTTCTGATTGAAAAATACCAGACGGAGATCCAAAAGAATCAGGATGGGCTCACGGGACTATCCACTGTTGCAAACCAAAAAGCGAGTGAGTTACAAGCAATCTCTGACGAAGGAATCCGCAAACTACGTGAAAAGTATCAAACAGCGCATGCAAAAGATGGTGTGGATCTTGATACGATGATCAATCAACTTTCTGCAACGTACACTGCACAAGTTGCTAGAATATCAGATATTTATCTGCGTACGAGTGCTTCTTTGAAGGTTGAATCATCTACAAGTCAGGAAACAAGTGGAACTGAAACCAATACAACAGCACAAACAACGGAGTCAACAACAGAAAGCCAAATGTCCACTGATCAATATGCACAAGGAACTTCTTCTTCACAAAGTGCAGATCAAAGTGCTTCAGCGGCAACAACAGTTGTTCGAGAAGGCGAAGGACCAAACCAAATTGCGGAACGAACAGGGGTTCCAGTAGAAACGATTTTATCCTTGAATGGCATGACAATGGACGACTACTTTTTAAATCCGGGAGAAGTTTTGAAACTGAATTGATTAAACATACTAAAAATGAAGTCGAGACAAAAGCCGTTTAAGTTTGAGAAATTGGAGAGAAAAACGAACAATACGTTTTTTGTATTGCTCGTTTTTTTTTTTTTTGAAATTCCGAAAAAACTGACTGCTGGACGCTGCTTATTCGAGAGTCTGCAGCAAACCTGATTTTTAGATTTGTCCCACATTCAGTCAAAAGTGGCAAAGGCAATATGGCTTGAACATGAAATGAGAAAGCCAGCGTCTTTAGGCGCTGGCTGGTGTTAAGGGGTAATAGCCCTAGTGCAAACCACCCTTTTGAAGGGGAGGTGATTTATAGAGTATATCGAGGGAATGGAAGCTATGCTTTAAACGCGTGTAAACACATCTGTTCAGCCCTCTTTCTAGGCTCTATTTGCTAGTCTGCGTTCTCGAATAAAATAATGGATCGCCATGTAAGCTAAGAAAACCAAGCCAATAAGTAAAGAGATTCTTGTTTCAGGATTGATAAACATAAAGACTAAAACAATGGCGAGAAATAACAAAGAAAGATAGTTCGTGTAAGGAGAAAATGGCATTTTGAACGGGTGATCAGCCATTTCTTCAGGATGTGACTTTCTAAATTTGATCTCACTGATCAAAATAACGATCCAAGGAACCATACCTGGAAGGATACTCGAGCTATAAACAAAAACAAATAGATTTTCTGAATGATGCACGACCATCGGTAATAGATAATTTAGGATCAATCCAATGAAGATACCGCCAGAGATTGCGACAACTGGATAAAATGGAACACCGTGACTTGTAAGTTTCAAAAATTTCTTTGACATCTTGCCGTTGACAGCCAAAGCATAGATCATTCGGCTTGCACTGAAAATACCTGAATTACATCCAGATAATGCAGCAGTCAAAACAACGAAATTGATCAAACCAGCAGCAAAAGTAATGCCGATTTTAGAAAATGTTTGAACAAATGGTGACCCGATCTCACTTAATTGATTCCATGGATAAATACTTACAATGATAAAAATCGCACCAATGTAAAAGATCAAGATCCGACCAAGTGTTGATTGCACTGCTTCTATGATCGTCTTTTTCGGTTCAGCTGCTTCTCCTGCTGTCATGCCAATCAATTCGATTCCTTGATAAGAGGCAACAACGATCGACAAAGCAAAAAAGAATCCTTTTATACCACCAGTAAAGAAGCCACCATTTTTCCACAGATTTGAAACGCCTACAGCCACACCATGGTTTCCAAATCCAAATAGAATAACTCCCAGACCTGCGATGATCATCAAGATGATCGTTACTACTTTAATAATTGAAAACCAAAACTCTAATTCACCAAATGCCTTAACAGAGATTAGATTTGCAAGCATCAAAAAAAGGACAACAAGGATTCCTGGAATAACGGTTGGCAAGTTAGGCCACCAATAATTCATATATTCACCTACAGCGATGACTTCACTGATTCCAACTACGACAAACTGAAAAATGTTACTCCAAGCAGTTAGATAACCGGCAACAGGATGGATGTACTCACTAGCGTAATTTGCAAAGGACCCAGTTGAAGGATCGATATAAAGCATCTCGCCGAGTGCACGCATGATCAAATACAAAAAGAATCCTGCAATTGCATAAGCAATCATAACTGAAGGACCAGTCCAGCGAATGGTTGAGGAGGCACCCATAAACAATCCAACGCCAATAGTCCCGCCTAGCGCAATCATCTGTATATGACGTGCGCTAAGACTTCGAGTTAATTTTTCTTCTTCCATACTAAAACTCCTTTCGATTTTTGAGTAAAACAAGCAAATACTAATAATTGCAACGCATATTTCAGATGAGAACAAGTATTAAATAAAATAAATTCGCTTATCGACTCTTGATGTGATTTTACAGAAACTTTGCGTAAAATGCGAGTGAATTTTAATTTTTTTTTTTGCTGATAACTTGAAAATGCTTTCGTTTTAAGTTAAACTACATTTTAATTAAAAGTTAGGTTAACCTAAAAAGGAGATTGTGCATGTCGAAATATATGATTGAAATTCAAAATCTATCAGCTGCTTATCAAGGAAAATCAGCGTTAGAAGCAATTGATTTAAATATCCAGCCAAAACAGATTACTGGGATCATCGGCCCAAATGGTGCAGGAAAATCAACTTTGATGAAAGCTATCCTTGAATTGATCCCCAAGCGATCGGGTGAAATCTTTTTTGGTGGGCAACCCATCCGCAAAGTACGTAAACAAATTGCATATGTCGAACAACGCAATGAGTTGGATCTCTCTTTTCCTATTGATGTATCAGGGGTCGTATTACTAGGAACCTATCCTTCATTAAAGATAGGACAGCGCCCAGGGAAGAAAGAAAAAATGCGAGCAAAACAAGCGTTAGAAAAAGTCGGGATGAGCGATTACGAAAAACGACAGATCAGTGAGCTTTCTGGCGGGCAACTGCAACGTGTTTTTTTAGCACGTGCACTTGCTCAAGGTGCAGAATGGATTTTTTTAGACGAACCTTTTGTCGGAATAGATGCGGTAAGTGAAAAGAAGATTTTTTCTCTTTTGAAAGAGTTGAAAAAAAGTGGGAAAACAATCATTATTGTTCATCATGATCTACATAAAGTAGAAGAGTATTTTGATGAATTGATCCTACTGAACAAAACCTTGATTGCCAGCGGTCCTGTAGCTGAAACGTTCACATCAGAAAATCTACAAGCGGCCTATGGCGAAGTGATCGGTCAATTAGTGAAGGGAGAAGAGAAGAAATGATTCAATCTTTTTATGAAGGTCTGCTGAATTATCAGTTTTTACAATACGCATTGCTTACGTCCATTTTAGTTGGATTGGCTTCAGGAGTGATTGGCGCATTTATTATATTACGTGGGATGTCATTGATGGGAGATGCTATTTCTCACGCGGTTTTACCAGGGGTTGCTATTTCGTATATGTTTGGGTTCAGTTACATTGTCGGTGCGACTGCTTTTGGAATGTTGACAGCAGGGATCATTGGGTTTTTAACGCAACGTAGTCGGTTAAAAAATGATACGGCGATCGGGATCGTATTCAGCTCTTTCTTTGCACTTGGAATCATTTTGATTTCATTTGCCCAGAGTGCAACCGATCTTTACCATATTTTATTTGGAAATGTGTTAGCGGTTAGAGAAAGTGATTTACAGATGACTGCTATCGTGAGTGGGATCGTGCTATTGTTCATTTTTATTTTTTATAAAGAACTGAAGATCACATCATTCGATCCAATGATGGCCAAAGCCTATGGGTTGAATACTACGTTGATCCATCATGTACTGATGTTTTTCTTGACTTTAGTTGCAGTTGTTAGTTTGCAGACAGTAGGAACGATCCTAGTGATCGCTATGCTGATCACTCCGGCAGCGACAGCCTATTTGTTAACGAACAATTTAGCGAAAATGATCATTCTATCGGCAACAATCGGCGTTTTAAGTGCTATTGTCGGTGTCTTTTTCAGTTTTAGTTACAACTGGCCTTCTGGTGCTACGATCGTGTTGGCATGTGCGCTGTTCTTTACACTTGCTTTCTTGTTCTCACCAACAAAAGGAATTTTATTTCGGTCAAAGCAAGCATAAGTACGATCAAAGAAAATTAAAAAAATAAAGTAAAAGAGGTGGCACAATGAAAAATAAAAAAAAGATTTACTGGTTGTTATTTGCAGGGTTCTTACTTTTAGCCGGTTGTGGGAGCCAAGCAACCGACAAAGAGCAGGAGAATCAATTAACGGTAGTGGCAACAAATTCGATCTTAGCAGATATGGCTAAAGAAATAGGAAAAGAGCATGTAATTGTTTATAGTATTGTTCCGGTGGGCACGGATCCCCATGAACATGAGGTGTTGCCGGAAGATATTAAAAAGGCAAGTGATGCAGATGTCATTTTATACAATGGGTTAAATTTAGAAACCGGGAACGGCTGGTTTATGAATTTGATGGAAACAGCGAAAAAAGAGGAAGGAAAAGACTATTTTGCAGTAAGTAAAAAAGTTACACCACTCTATTTGGCAAAAGGGGCTACTAAAACTCAGGCAGATCCTCACGCATGGTTAGATTTGTCGAATGGGATGAAGTACGTAGAAGAAATAACAAGGATTCTTTCTGAAAAAGATGAAGATAATCAGAAAGAGTATGAAAAAAACAGCAAAGCGTACATCGAACAATTGAAAAAATTAGATCAGCAAGCAAAAGACAGTCTTGGTTCGATCGAAGAAGATAAACGATTGCTTGTAACTAGTGAAGGAGCGTTCAAATATTTTTCAAAAGCGTATGATGTGCCGGCTGCCTATATTTGGAAAATCAATACAGAAAGCCAAGGGACACCTGAACAGATGAAAACGATCGTTAACCAAGTGCGGGATTCAAATGTGCCTGTTCTATTTGTCGAAACGAGTGTAGATCCGAGAAGTATGGAACGTGTCGCTAAAGAAACGGGACTAACGATCTATGACAAATTGTACACGGATTCGATTGATAAAAAAGGTGAAAAAGGCGATTCATATTACAAGATGATGCAGTGGAATATCCAGACGATCCATGATGGGTTAAGTCAAGAAAAACCGGAGGAAGCACATTAGGTAAGCGATTTGTTCAACAAAGAGATGTGGCGACAAGATGTTCAAAGAGGAGTAAAAGTTTGTATACCTTGTTTTTTGATGTATAGTGCAAGCCTACATTTGACTTGTTTTAAGAAGAGGCTGGGACAGAAGTGTTTAACTCCGAGAAATAAGAAGAAATGAACGAAAATTGCTTTTCAAATTTTTGTTCATTTCGGCTTATTTAAGAAGGAGTTACTTCTGCTCCCGCCGTTTATTCGTTTTTAAAGCATGAGACAAAAGTGTTTCTTACTTTTGTCCCACTCGCTTCTTTTTCACGAAAAAATGACTAAAAAATCTTTCTTTTTACAGCTTACAGATACCTTTTTTAGCGGATTTCCGTTATAGTTAGAGGTATGAAAGGAAGGTGGAGCTATGAATTTTACGCGTAAAGACAAGCATCAAATCAAAGAAGAAGTGATTAAGCTGATCGAACAGCATGAAAACTCTGAAAAGGATCAAGATCTACAATTTTTAGAATCCGAAATGGCTAAATTATTCATAGCAAATCCAAATGAAGCGGATAATGAAGAGCATTATCCTGCGAAGTGGCTTTTCGATGAATTTCAGTCATTAGATGAAACAACAGGAATCGGCTATTTCGTTTCGATCTCTTCTGGAGGTTTTGTCCCAGGCGTCTTAGTCAAACAAAATAATGAAGTGACTATCAAGGCGTGGCCTGCATTGTTTTCAGTGATGGGAACAGAAGGTGTGATTGAGAAAATACAATCGGCTTATTACAAAAGTGCATTTATCGCAAATAGTAAATTGATGAATAGCTATTATAATCGACTAGTCCAAATTGCACGTCCAGGGAAAATCCCCCAAACGTTTACGTATACACAACAAAAATGTCTGTATGAAGAAACACTTTATTCGAGAGATCTATCCACTTTTTCTCAGGAAGAACAAGTTCGCTTCCATGAATTATTGCATACTAAACCTGTTTCTCTCAATTTTTTTCAGGCATTAGATAACCAAAGAAAATGGATTTCTGTCAATTATTGGGAAATATTTGCCACGAGAAAACGCTGGATGGCTGAACGAAAAATTGCAGATCAGCAAATCCAATTTGTCCAACTAAAAAAAGACCGTTTATACTACGGATTATATAGTCGTTGACGGTCATGATAGATAGGTGGGGGAAATGACAAAAACATTAAAAGATGAAATCATAGAAGAGAGCAAGCGTCTAGGGATCGATAAAATCGGATTTACTACAGCTGAACCATTTGACCATCTAAAGGAATCGCTAGAGTCACAGAAAGCAGCGGGACATACTTCTGGTTTTGAGCATCCAGTGATTGATGAACGTTTGTATATAGAAAAAACGTTTGAATCTCCGCAGTCGATCATTTCGATTGCTTTAGCTTATCCTACAAAAATTCATGAAGAAGTACCCAAAGATGAAAAACGTGGGCAATTTGCACGTGCCTCATGGGGAGTCGATTATCATGATATCTTGCGTGACCGCTTAAATAAACTGATCGATTTCATCAAAACAAGAGCAGCTGTATGTCAACAAGAAGATGCTTGGCGATTTGCACCGCAAGTCGATACAGGAGAATTGATCGATGTAGCGGTGGCGCAACGTGCTGGATTAGGATTTATTGGCAGAAATGGCTTGTTGATCACAGAAGAATACGGCTCATTTGTGTATCTTGGAGAAGTTGTTACAAATATCCAATTTGAACCTGATGAACCCGGTGTATTTGGCTGTGGTGACTGCACACGTTGTATCACAGCGTGTCCGACGAAAGCATTATTAGGTGATGGACGGATGAATGCTCAAAGGTGCTTGTCGTATCAGACACAGACGAAAGGATTAATGCCTGAAGAATATCGGAAGAAAATGCGTAATGTCATTTATGGTTGTGACATTTGCCAACTCGTCTGTCCCTATAATAGAGGAAAAGATTTCCATTTCCATGACGAGATGGAACCAAAAGTCGATGAAGTTTATCCCAAATTGAAACCAATGCTCCAATTATCAAATAAGGAGTTCAACGCACAATTTGGTCATTTAGCCGGTTCGTGGCGTGGAAAAAAACCACTGCAAAGAAATGCCCTCATTGCTTTAGCCAATTTAGGCGATACTTCTGCTTTACCTGAGATCGAGAAATGCTTAACGGATGTTAGACCTGTGATCCGTGCAACGGCAGCTTGGGCAATTGGTCGCTTAGGGAGAAAAGAACCAAAAAAATGGATAGAAACTTTAGAAGTTGTCGATCAAAAAGAAGATAACGAGGAAGTTTCAATAGAAATAGCACAGGCAATCACAATGTTACAAAAGAAAAACAAAGAAAAACGACCAAATAGTTAAGAGGTTTCTTCCACAAACCATGATTTTTGTCCAGTAATTGTTGTAACAATTGCTGGATTTTTTGCATTTTTAGTAAAATTTTTAAAAAAATGAGAGTTATTTAAAGAAAAATGGAAAAAAATAAGCTTTAAAAATGAGCTTATATTACAAAACATAAGTTTTTCTAAACAAGTTAAGAAATAGTTAAAAAGCGTTTCCTCACTTGATACATAAGGCTTTTGTAAGAATTCTGTATTTTTTTTACTTTGAGTTATGTTACAAATATTAAAAATTCGCCGATTTTGTCATTAAATGTCACACTTCTTTTACCTATGAAATATTTTTAGATGATAAAGTTAATGACGTTGATAAATACATGGGAAAATAAAGGAGATAAATATGAACTCAATTAAAAAGATCGTTTTAGGTACAACTTTTGCTGCTGGTGCAACTGCTATGTTTGTAGGAACAACAAATGCGCATGCCGATGAAGTCTATACAATCCAATCTGGTGATTCACTATCAAAGATTTCACAAAAATTTGCTGGTGACAATTCATTGATCAAAGCAATTGCTGAAAAAAATAATGTTGCAGACATTAACCGCATTTACGTTGGTGAAGAATTAACGATCCCAACTTCTAGCGATTCTTCAGCAAAAACTGAAGCAACACCAAAAGTAGAAGCTCCAGCGACAACTGAAACAGCAACGCAAGAATATACATACGTTGCACCAGTTGAAACAGTTGAAGTAGCACCTGCTGCTCCCGCTGCTGCAACAGCAACAACTCCAAGCAATACAAGTTCTTCAAAAGAATGGATTGCCAATAAAGAATCAGGCGGTTCTTATACAGCAACTAACGGCCGTTATATCGGACGTTACCAATTAGATGCATCATACTTGAATGGTGACTACTCTGCTGAAAACCAAGAACGTGTAGCTGACCAATACGTTACTTCACGTTATGGTTCATGGGATGCTGCACAAGCATTCTGGTTAGCAAACGGCTGGTACTAAGTCGAGTCTAGCAAATAATAATAAATAATTAGATGAACCAAGAAATCGTTACAGCGATTTCTTGGTTTTTTTGTAATAGAACACTGTTAGAACACCCAAAACAGGAAATGATTGGTAAGAAAGGAAGAAGTTACGTTATAATTAAGAAAACGCTTTAATCCGAAAAGCATAAACGAGGTGATAGGATGAGTACAAAATCATTTTTACAGGCAAAAGATATAGAACCTGAGAATCCACTGCTATCAGGTATTCGTACCATAATTGAGACGGCGTTCTATGGAAACAATGTCGAGCGGATCCCCAATTTGCAGACCGCTTATCAGTTAGCAAAAGAAAGCCCAGGAACGATTGTCACAGATCTACCAATCATGCATGCTGAAGAATTTAAGTTACCACAAGATGCAAAAATACTAGTGTTCAATGACGGTAAGGTCGTAGGGCGAACAGCATCAGCAAGACGAGTTATCGGAGAACTGACAATTGATCAAAAGAAATATGAAGGTATTTTACGTGAAGCTGTTTATCAAAGTAGAAAGAGAGCAATTTATCATGGTGAAGTAATCGTTGGGTTGGACAATGAGTTTTCAGTCAAGTCACACTTACTGATTCCTGAAGGGTTCGAGAACAATCTCTATTCTTATCTGTTGAATTTTCAATTTGCTACGGATGAGATTGAAAAAGTCTATCAAAACTCCACTGTTTATGATGAAGGGGACCTTTATATTTTTTGTGATCCCTATTGGACAGACAGCGAGCATCCTGATGGCTTAGTATTGTTTGATCCTCATCATAACGTGGCAGCTGTCTTAGGGTTGCGCTATTTTGGGGAGCTGAAGAAAGCTACATTGACGCTAGCGTGGGCGATGGCAAACAGAAATGGATTTGTTGCTTGCCATGGGGGAATGAAGCAATATTCTTTAGATGATAGAACTTATACGATGGCTGTTTTTGGCTTATCTGGCTCTGGAAAATCCACGATTACATTAGCGAAACATGCAGAAGATCTACCCGTAACGATCCTTCATGATGATGCGTTTATTATTTCTCGAAAAAAAGGTTCGACAACTGCGTTGGAACCCTCCTATTTTGATAAAACACAAGATTATTCTTCCGATGATCCTACCATTGCCTATTTTCTTACTTGTCAAAATGTTGGAGTGACAACGAATGAAATGCAAGAAAAAATAATCATCACACAAGATATTCGTAATGGAAATGGTCGGACAGTGAAATCTCGTTTCGTCACTCCAAATCGCGTAGACCATTTGGCTGAACCGATAGACGCTGTTTTTTGGATCATGAAAGATGACTCTTTACCACCCGTTTTAAGAATCGATGATCCTACATTAGCTACCGCTTTTGGAGCGACATTAGCTACGAAACGTTCGAGTGCAGAAAATGTGACAAACGGTGACACCAACCAACTAATTATAGAACCTTTTGCAAATCCCTTCCGTGCCTATCCATTAGGCGAAGACTATCAGGCATTTCGAACGCTTTTTGAATCAGGTCATACCAAATGCTATGTATTGAATACAGGAAATTATAATGGAAAAAAAGTAACACCAGCAATCACCTTAGGGAGTATCGAGAAAATTGTTCGCGAAACTGGGAAGTTTATTCCATTTGGTATGCTACCTAGAATTTCTTACTTGTCGATTGAAGGAATGGAAGTGCCTTTTGATGATAGAGCATATAGACAACTATTGCAGGAACGTTTACGGATACGCACACAATATATTCGCTCATTAAATGCCTATCATTCGTTGCCAAAAGAAGCAGCAGAAAGTATTGAGCAATTGATTATTCAATTAGCAAAGTAGCACTTGGATTTGATTTATTCAGTAGGATAGATAAGCTATAATAAAAAGCCGAGATACCCAGAAATAATGACACTATTTCTGGGTATTTCGGCTTTTTATTGATTGTTCTTTATATAAGTATGGATTTCCTTTTGATAATCAGCCCCTTGCCAAGAGCCAGTGTTCAGATACATAGCTAAAAGATAACCAATAAAGGGTCCTGTCGTTAATCCAGATGAGCCGAGACCGCTAGCAACAAGGAGTCCTGGATCATCTGGCAATGGACCAAAGAATGGAGCAAAGTCAGATGTATGAGCACGAGTACCCACTTGGAGATGATGTGATTGAGCAAAAAGTTTTTGTGGTTCTTCCAAAAAACTAGCAGCATTTTCACTCAATTGTCGATAAGCCTCTTCAGTAGGGGTCAAGTCCCAACCATCAGTATTTTCGTGGGTAGCGCCTAATAAAATTTTTCCATCAGTAAAGGGGATCAAATCCGCTTCTCCATCCAACATCGCGACAGGCCAATCCTGGCTCTGGGAAGAAGCTGTATCAAATACCACAAGTTGTCCTTTTTGCGGCCGAATATCTGTCTGATAACCTAAAGGAGCCAATAAGGCTTTTAATGCAGGTCCTGGTGATAAGATCACTCGGTCGAAGTTCTGTTTTCCTGACTCACTTTCGATCACCCAATCATCCTGAGCTCTCTTTAAGTGCGCTTTTTCATGGAGTTGTTTGATCCCTTTATGAGTAAGTCTTTTAGACAGTTCATTTAAAAATGTTTTTCCATCAAGTTTTCCACCACCGCTGATATACAAAGCGGGCATTCGCTTCAATAGAGGAAGAAGTGCAGATGTTTCCTCAGGTTTCAGTAAACGAATCTTGCCGATTTCTGGTGCCTCTTTTTTTCTTTCTTCGGCCAAATCAGCTAGTTCGGCTAATTGTTCCGTTTTACGGAGTATGATGGTACCAGACTGCGCATAGATCGATTGACCAAGTGAAAAATCTTGAACTAATTTCGGGAAAAAAGCGGCGCCGTCTTTTGCTAAATGATACCATTTCTTGTTTCTTCTTTTGGAGAGCCAAGGAGAAATGATCCCGGCGCTAGCTTTTGTTGCTTGACCTACTCCATGATCGTAAAGTACGATCTCAAACTTTGTTGTATCAAGATAATTGGCTAAAGTCATTCCAATGATCCCACCACCGATAATGGCAATTTTTTCCATAAAGAAAGCCTCCTTTTTTCAGTCTCTATTTTCCCATAAACTCGTCGATCAAGAAAGTGTTGAGACAGTTCCTCCTTATTAGAAACAGTGTATGCTTTATATTAAGACGACTGAAGTGTTGATTAGAGAAAAAGTACTCGTCTAGGTAAGAAACTGCTGGGAAATAGTTTACAGAGAAATCATGCTTTCTTTTTTGCTAAACTATACTGGATGAACTGGATAAAGCTGATTATCAGTAAGAAAAGCAATACGCCTAAAGCAACTTTTGATCCTAAGGTAGTAGCATCTCGGTAGTTTAATGTTGTATGGTCTTGGATAAGATTGATAATAATCGCTACTAGAGAAGTTGCAACAGCTCCAGAAAATTGTTGTAAGGTGTTGAATACAGCATTCCCATCACTTTGTGCATCTGCCTGCAACGCATTCATCCCGGTAGTCATCATATTACTGTAAGATAAGCCGATACCCACCATATAGATCACATGGCAAAGAACTAAGAATAGCAGAGAAACATGTCCGATGAGAAGAACAAGTGCAGACCAACCGATAAGCGCAAGGAGCAACCCAGCTAGAATCGGTTTTTTTGGTCCGTACTGATCTAGTAATTTTCCAGAAAAAGGCGATAACAAAGCTCCTACAGCTGCGCCTGGAAGCATAGCGATGCCAGCGATGAATGGACTACTTCCCTGAACGATCTGTATAAAATTAGGTAGGACAAAGGAAATACCCAACAATAAGAACTGATAAATCAAAAAACTAAACAAAAATAAACGAGAGGTTTTATTGTGAAAAATAGTCAATTGGATCAAAGGGTATGCTGCTTTTTGAGTGCGTCGATAAAAAATGAAACAGCCAATGATAGCGATAACTAACGCAAGCCAACCCACCGTTGTGCCTAACATACTCAAGAAAGTCAAACTTCCGCTAAAAAGGAGACATAAACCTAAGACGCTTGATAGGTCTAAACGGCCACTCTTTTTAACTGGAATAGTAGGGATAGCAACTAACCCAATGACTAATGAAAGCAGTAATACGGGAATGAGAAAAAGAAAAATGTGATTCCAAGTAAAATTCGAAGTTAAAATACCACCGTAAGTCGGTCCGATTGCAGGAGCAATAGCGGTAGTCAAAGTCCCGACTCCCATCATTGCGCCACGTCGATTCATCGGAGCAAAAGTTAAAATAATATGGAACATCAAAGGTAATGCGATTCCTGTCGCCGCTCCTTGCAGAAGTCGACCAAGGAGTAAAATCAAAAAAGTTGGAGAAAAGAAGTCAACGATAATTCCAGCTAAAAACAGTAGATTGGACAGTAGAAAAAGACTGCGTATACTAAAATTTTTAGTAAGATAAGTCGACAGGGGGACGATGATCGAGATCATCAATAAATAGATAGTCGTAACCCATTGGACCTGTGCTGTAGTTAATTGAAATTGGTTGATCAAAGTTGGAAAGGTTACGTTCATTGCCGTTTCAATCAACACTCCGGCAAAGGACATCATACCTGTAGCGATCACCGCAGGTATTAATAAAATATGTTTTTGTTTTGTCATCGTGTTCACCTCAAAAAAATTTCGTAAAAAAAGAGAGTGATTTCTATTTAAAAAAATAGAAATCGCCTCTCTCTCGACACGCCAGTGACGTGTTATCTGTACGATTTGTTTACATCGCATATTCTAGCATAGAATGAAAATTAGTGTCAACAACGTTAGCCAAGTCTGAGTAAAAGAGTTATGATAGTATGGAATGGATAGATAACAGGAGGACGGAATGGAAAAAATCGATTGGAAAAAAAGTGAGCCTGGTTATAGTATAAAGAAAAGACCACAGATCTTAGTATTACCTGAGCAGCATTTTTTTAGTATCAATGGGGTCGGTGACCCAAATGATGAAGATTTCCAGCGACGTGTTGCTTCTCTTTACGCATGGAGTTATGCTATTCGGATGTCACCAAAGAAAGATTGGGTTATTCCAAACTTTCAACCTTACACGGTGTATCCGCTAGAAGGTCTATGGGGAATACAAGAGAAGTACCTCAACGAAAAAGTAATGCAAAAAAAGCATTTTGCTTATCAATTAATGATCAAACAACCTGGTTTTGTAACCAAAGAAGTGGCACAGGAGGCTCTTGTCCAAAGTGCGCATAAACTACCGTCCGAGCTGATAGACCAATTGCAGTTTGTAACAATCGAAGAGGGATTGACTGCGCAAATGGTACACATCGGTCCATATGATGATGAACCCGCAACATTTAAAAAGTTGGCTGATTTTATTCAAAAAGAAGGCTATGAACGGACGTCTAAAGAGCATAAAGAAATCTATATGAGTGATCCACGTAGAGCAAATCCAGAAAAAATGAAGACGATTTTGCGTGTGTCGATTGCTCCAAAATCGATTCGTTGATTCATAGAAAATAAAAGTAAAAAATACTAAAAAGAACAAAAAAATCAGTTTTTTTTTGCTATAATAAAGACGAGAGGTGTCCAGTATGAAAAAAATCCAACGACAATCATTGATTCGCAGAATCATTACGGAACAACCAGTCAGTACCCAAGAAGAACTTTTAGCTAAATTACAAGAAGTTGGTGTTAAAGCAACTCAAGCGACGATTTCCCGCGATATTCGAGAAATGAAGCTGGTGAAATCCCATGATGAGAATAAGCAAGTACGGTATGCATTATTTAGTCAACCATCTGAAATATTGAATGAAGAACGACTAAAATCAGCTGTCAAAAGAGAAGTGTTAAAAATTCAAATCGTACAATTCATGATTGTCGTGTTAACCGAAAAAGATGGCGCAGATGTCGTAACGAATTGGTTAGATGAAGCAGCCTACCCAGAAGTTGCTGCAACGATCGCCGGTGTAGACACATTTATCGTGATTTGTCGCTCTGAAGAAGATGCACAAGCATTTGCAGAAAAGTTAGAAAAAATGAGAGAATAAAGGAGGAAGATACGAAATGTCTTTTATGAAAGCGCTGCAGAATGGTTCGGATATTCGAGGGATTGCTATTTCAACAGAGGAATTTGATGCAAATCTAACAGCGAAAGAGATGGAAAAAATCAGTTGTGGATTTGTTACCTGGCTAAAAAAAGCAAATGGACGAAAGTATCAAGATGGAAAGTTGACTGTCGGCATTGGGCGTGACAGCAGAATCAGTGGACCACTATTAAAGGAAGCGTTGATTAAAGGACTAGTCGATCAGGGAGTCAATGTCATCGACTTTGACTTAGCCACTACTCCTGCCATGTTCATGGCAACTCAGTTCTCACAATTCCAGTGTGATGCGAGTGTCATGTTGACGGCAAGTCATTTACCTTTTTACTTCAATGGTATGAAATTTTTTACAATGCAAGGTGGAGCCGAAAAAGAAGATATCGCCTTCATATTGACAAAAGCCACTGAAAAGAATAAAAATGGATATACAGGAACGGTACGTAAAGCAGATTTAGTAACTATCTATGCCAAAGATCTAGTCCAGAAAATCAGAAACGGTATCGGAACGACAAATGAAAAACCATTAGCCGGTTGGAAAATCATTGTGGATGCTGGGAATGGGTCAGGTGGTTTTTTCGCTGAGCTTGTTCTTGAAGAATTGGGTGCGGATACGACTGGTTCGCAGTTCTTAGAGCCAGATGGTCATTTTCCAAATCATATCCCTAATCCTGATAATCAAGAAGCAATGGTTAGTATCAAAAAAGCGGTACTGGCAAATAAAGCGGATCTAGGTGTGATCTTTGATACAGATGTGGATCGTTCAGCAGTAGTGAGCGGGAATGGCCAAGTGATCAATCGAAATAATTTGATTGCCTTATTAAGTATGATTGTCTTGAATGAGCATCCAGGAGCGACGATAGTGACAAATTCTCCAACATCGACACATTTACAAGCATTTATCGAATCAAAAGGGGGAAAACAAGATCGCTATATCTCAGGCTATCGAAATGTTATCAACAGAGCGTTGGCATTAAATGAATCAGGTGTCGATGCACAGTTAGCCATTGAAACAAGTGGACATGCGGCGTTTAAAGAAAATTATTTTTTAGATGATGGTGCCTACGTGATCGCCAAAATATTGATGCTTCTCCCAAGATTAAAAGAGGAGCAGTTGACATTAGAAGCAATCATTCAAGGATTAAGGCAACCGGTTGAAGTGCAAGAAATTCGCTTAGGGTTGACTAGCGATCATCCACAACAAAGAGGAAAAGAAATCATTCAGCGCTTGTCCGATGCATTAAAAAAATATCCGGGAATGAAATTACAGCCAGAAAATCAAGAAGGCATTCGTTATGATTTGAAAGGAGTTTATGGCGACGGTTGGTTCTTACTTCGTCCAAGTCTCCATGAACCTCTATTAGTTTTACAAATTGAAAATGATATAAAGGGAAAAAATAGCACAGCGTTACAAGTGCTCTCGCGAGAATTAGCAACATTTCCAGATGTTGAGCCACTGATATTAGCGGAGGATGAAGGGTAAAAAGTGAGGGGAAGGGATAAAAATGGTTATGAATATGATCATCTTTTTAACAGTGTTGGTCTACGGGGTGAATTTTTTGGTTTTCATGTATCTTAAAATCAATCATATCAAGGATTATGTAGAAAAAATCGCCATTTATTTTGGAACAAATATGACATTGCTGCTTACAAGTGGCATCTTTCTATTCTTTGGAAAATTGGTGGAAGATGGTATTTTACTTTTTGAATAACAAGCAGAATCTTTGTATAAACTCCTGAATATACTTACACTAGTAATATGAAGTGAACTATCGAAAGGAGTAGTACAATGAAAAAATTATACGAAACAGCGATGATCAATCACGGCGGGCGAGAAGGGGAAGTTGAAGCACCGAATGGTTCCATGCACATGAAGATCACTCCCCCAGGCATACACGCGGACGGAACCAACCCAGAACAATTATTTGCAGCAGGATATGCTTCTTGTTTTAACGGTGCGTTACAGCATATGATCAAAGAAGCGAACCTAACTGTTGATTCTACTGTCAAGGCACGTGTATCCCTTTATACCCTTGACGAAGGCGGATATAAAATCGGGGTGGTACTAGAAGTCCATGTAGAGGATGTCAGTGAAGAAGAAGCAATGAAATTAGCAGAGCAAGCGCACGACTATTGTCCTTACTCCAAGGCGACCAAAGGAAATATCGATGTAGAAGTTACGGTCGTTTGATCATAAATGAATAAAAGAAAAGCGCCTCTAGCAATCAGAAACCGATTGCTAGAGGCGTTCTTTTTACTTTTTAGCTGGAGGGGTGCCATACATTTTCGGTGTGACACGTTTTAGCTTAGGCTTAGCTCCTTCGATCTTTGGTTCATCCAACCATTGATATTCGCCTTCACCGTCTAATGCTTTACCACTAGCCCAAGGGCCTTTACTGCTTTCATCACCTTCGGAAAAATTATAAAAGTCGTAGGCGATATCTTTACGTTCATTTTCACGATTGAAGGTACTTGGAACAAGAATCGAACCTTCATTTTCTTCTAATTCTTTTACTGCGCTAGCCCATAGATTTTGGTGATAGCTGTCTCGTGCAAGTAGCACAGAGAGTAAATCTTTCACGCCGCGGTCATCGATCATTTCATAGATACGCGCGACTTGCAAGCGTCCTTGTGATTCCGCATTGAGATTGGCACGGAAATCAGCAAGTAAATTGCCACTTGCAATAATATAACTACCGCTCCAAGGATTACCAACGCTGTCTGCTGGACGTGGTCCTAAGCCGGCAACGATTGCTTGTTGCGGATTCATTCCTGAAATAATCGCACCAATCGTTGGATCTTTTTTCATTGCTTCTTCTTGATCTTCCACAGGTGCATCTTCTAATAGACGTGCGACCATCGTAGCCAACATTTCCACATGGCCAAGTTCTTCGGTAGCAATATCCATCAGCATATCTTTGTATTTTTCTTCTCCTCGGCAGCTCCATCCTTGGAAAAGGTATTGCATTGCCACACTCATTTCTCCATACTGTCCACCGATAAGTTCTTGTAAATATTTCGCGATCAACGGATTGGGACGATCTGGTTTTGCTTCAAACTGCAATTCTTTTTGGTGTCTGAACATCAAAATTCTTCCTAATCTTTTTTTGATACCTCTTTATTGTGATACGAATGGAGGAAAATATCAAAGAAAACGATTGCTAAATCATTTTTGTAGTATAAAACACGTTATCTGGAAACAAAAAAGTTATTTTTCTTTTTTTATAAATAATTTTGAGGGTGAACTGAGTGGTAAAAGCAAGAATAAAGTGAGGATTATGAAGCGTGTAAAGAAAGTAGATAGAACGAATATAAAAATATAGAAAAAATTCTAGAAAATTGATAGTTATCAAACTTTTTGAATTATTGTTATTTTATTTTTCTAATCGTTTATTCTTTATTCTCATTTTAATTTTTTGCTGATTTTCTTTTTTAATATTATTGATGAGGAACATTCTATAAAACGCCTATTATTCTTTTGTTGTTGTTAGGTTTTAATTCCTTATACTAAGGTGTTTTAATATAGTTAGAGTTATTTTCATTTTTGCTTGGTTATAAATGCGAAGGTATCGGCGTTTAGGATATCATTTGAATAATAATTAAAAATACATTAAAATTAAAAGAGAAAGTTTGTGTAATTATTCATTTTAATTTATGTGAAAAAACACGCATGTTTTTTTAATTATGAGGAAGGGAGTAAAAAAAGTGAAAAAAATCGGCTTGAAGGTGCTACAGTTTGTTGCTATGTGTATGTTGGTGGGCCCCTCCTTTCAATCGATCATTCATCTAGCTGATCGAGATGTAATTGCAGATACCGTTGCAAATACAGAAAAGAAAGTTTATCTAGATGAAGATTATGCGAAGATTGAAGGAAAATATGTTGAGAAAGAAGACACCCTAGAATGGACATTGGAATTTGAAAAGAAAAAAAGTGACAATGAAGGGAGGATCCGTATTGCCATCGATACCGCTGCAGTTGGTATTGGCACAGTAACCAATATCCGTGGGAGCGGATTAGCCTCTTATGACGAAGAGGGAGCAGAATTAAAAACCGAAATGATCAATGAACAAGAATGGTATGTTGGAAAAGTGTATTCAAAGGATCAAGAAACTGGAACGTTGATTTTTGAAACAGAAAAATTACCAGATACCAAAGAAGGAGAGTTGCCTCTTCAAGTCGTTGTAGATGAGAAAGTTAAGGTAACTGATAATGAAACAGCTGACAATAACGAAGGAACTGATAATCAAGAAGCTATTGAAAATAAAGAAGAAACCGCTGAAACGCAACGAGATGACACATCTGTAGAATCAGAAGAACCGATCATTCCGAGTGGACAACCCTTAGCTAGAATCCAGAGTCCATTGTTCAGTGGTATTTTAGCGCGTCTTGGTCCGACTGCGACTGACGATCCATATACCTATGTTTATCCACAAGGTTCCGCAACTAGCGAACAAAATCGGTATCCATTGTTTGCCACGAATGACTTCACTAGTGTGTTAGATAACTGGAGTCAAAGCAGCAAAGTCTACAGTGGAGATAAAGGTTTGCTTTACGATAATAATCAATTGATCGATGATTCTGATTATTCGATTGGGGGCGCAAACTGGCGGAATTATAATTACGCAACGGATAATGGTTCTACTGCCACCGAAGGAGATACAAATCTCCCTGCTCAAACAGTTCAGCTTTGGGGAACGGAACGGAATTTTGCCAATAGTTATTTAGATTATAATGGTGCGTATGTGAAAAAATGGGTGGAACCAGTTTTACCAAGTACTACAGAAGAGGGTGTTTCTCCACAAGACGCAACCACACTTTACAATGTTTATTTAGATGTGATTGGTGGAGAAGATAAAAGCATCACACCGGTCGATGTGGTATTCGTCCTTGATAAATCAGCAAGTATGAGTGAAGGAACGACAGGTTCAACAGGAAGTCAAAGTAAAGATGCCGCCTTACGCGAATCAGTTATTGAGATCAGTGAGAATCTGTTGTCTGCTCCGGAAATGGATGTCCGCATCGGGTTAGTCAATTTTTATCATTCAAGTACAGCAATTAATAATCAGAATATGATCAATTCAGATACCTTAGCGATGACAGATAACCTCAATTCAATAGCTAGTAGCATTGCATTGACAAGGACACCTATTGGAGGAACGCCTTTGACGTTAGGGTTGAGAAAAGGCTATGAGGTTCTCTACGCTAATAATGGAGGAACAGAGAGAAATCCTGAGAAGATTTTGATTGTTGTGGGAGACGGTACCCCTACTTTTAGCTATGCATCGATTCAGTCAAGAACTTCGAGGGGAGGCAATAATTGGAACAGTTGGAATGTGATGCCAGATAAACTGGCAACAGATAACGGGACCCTCTTTAAAAATTTTGAAACCTTTTCCGGAAATACTTCTAATGCTGGTTTTACGTATCCTGTAACCTATGCGACAGATTTCAACCGGCCAGCTAATACGAATCAAATTCAATATCGTTATGGAGAAGTAAAAGATGGCGACAGTAAAGCAACGCATTGGGCAGGAACTGGAGGCGCAGATAATGATACGACTGGAGCGGCTACTACTCAAGAAAAATCTTCAGCAATCAATACCGTGGCGTATCATCATTGGCTAAAAAATACCTATGAATCGCCGCCAAATATTTTTACGATCGGTTTAGGAATTGAAGGAAATGTTTCTGGTAGACAGCGATTAGATGCGATTGGCCGAAATGTGTTGAAAAATATTGCTGATACGAAGCCGAATGGGACAGAACCTTATTATTATAATGCCAATAACAAAGCAGAAATTGTAGATGCTTTAGAAAATATCTCTGCAACATTCAAAAAAACGATCGAACAGGCGACGCTATATGATGAAACGGGATTCAATGTTTCACTGTTTGGGGGCGGAAATTCGGCAGAAATCCAGTATTACCATTTGGAGAACAGCGAATCAGGGACAAAATATGAAGCACCAGAAGTTTGGGATGTATCAAAACATGGAACGAAGCCACCAGATGTTGTAGCAACACCAACACAATATCAAGGACATGAGAATCATGCATATGCGTTTTCTCCGATTTCGTTAGGAGAAGGCGAAATGGTTCGGATCAAGTACCAAGTCAAATTAGATGGGGGGGCACAAGATGGTAAGTTCTACACAGTGAATAATATGGCTTATCTACAAAATCTAGAGGATTATCAAAACGATCGAGCGACAGGGCGAATGTATCTGCCAGCTCCGTCGATTCGATATGAACACAAGGATCGAAATCTGCAAATCCAAAAGACTGGGCAAGATGGTGAAGCACTGGCGGGTGTAGATTTTGCTTTATATGATAAAGATCCTGATAAAAGTGAAGTAGAACCGATTGAAATAAGACGGACGACGAATGACGGACTGGCTATTTTTGAAACCAAGATTCCTATACTTGGAGATGAAGGCGGCGCAGACAGTGATGTTTATTGGATAAGAGAAATCTCAGGTCCGCCACGTTATCAATTGATTGATGAGACGTATTCATTTCAAGTAAGAAAATATATTGCCGGCGAAGGGGATCCTATAGGACATTATGAATTGGTGGATGCGAGTACTTCAGGAGACCGAAAAGGTGGTCCTGAAGGCGAAGACAAAGGTGCCACTAATGAAGGAGAATACCATACATTCTCGGTTGTCCAAAACTTAAACGATGAAAAAACAGATTATAAAGATCTTTACGTCAAACTAGAAATACGTAATGAGTTCAAACCTGTTCACTTGAATATTGAAAAGCTGGTCAAAGATAGTGACGTACCAATCAATGGCGCAGAATTTGAAGTTTATGAGACAGATGGCGAAGGGAATGCACAAGGAAATGCGATTGCTAAAGGTGTTTCTGGATTTAATGTAAAAGAAGACAAAAAAGGGCTCTTGACGCTCTATCGTGTCAATGGAGAAGGAAACTACATCCTAGATGAAACTAATAATAAAATTATTCATCCATTTGGTGATCCCGATTCATTTGAACATGGCGATGAAGGCGATAAGTATGCAGAATACAAGATTATAGAAACAAAAAGTCCAGAAGGCTTCGAAGATCCTACAGAAAATGATGGTTGGCTCTTGCAAATCTATGGAAACAGTGAGGGAACGATCAAATATCAGCGGTTAAATGAAGAAGGTTGGCACTACTTAACATTTACCGAGGACGACGACGGGCTGCTGTGGATCGATTATGAGGTGTATAACACCTTTAGATACCGTGAAGTCAAAGTGAAAAAAGTCGATCAAAATGGTGAGCCATTAGATGGGGCGGGCTTCGATATCAAAAAGACAGACGATCTAGGATTCCCACTGTATCGAGCTTATACAGGCAATCCACGCGATCCAACTCCTCAAGAACCAGGCATTGGCTCCTTCTATCTTTATAGAGTTGGTCTCGACAAATATGAGGATCTTGAATATACCGATCCTTTGAAATTAGCTGTGGGTAAGTATGAAATCTCTGAAGCAGTTGCACCAAATGGCTACCAACTCTCTGGTCAGACTGCTTCATTTGGATTGAATGAAGAAGGTCAATTTGTGATCAATGGAGTGGCGATCACTGATGAGACAGCCGATTTAGGAGAGGACTATGCGATTATTAATGGCGTATTACAAGTTACGCTGAAAAATGAACTCGCACCGCTTGATTTAACGCTATTCAAGCTAGATAGTACGAATAATCAAAATCTACCGGGAGCTGCATTCTCACTTGAACGTGAAGTGAATCCTGGGGAGTATGAGATGATCGATGATGGCTTGACACCCGATCAAGCCGACCTTTCTAAGTTTCTTTCACAAGATTTAGCTGCAGGAAATTACCGGATCAAAGAAGAAACAGCGCCAGACGGATACATGCGTTTGCCGGGATATTTTATTTTGACCATCAGTTATCGAGAAACGGCAGAAACATCAGGAGGAAAAGTTATCCCTGGAAAAGAAAAAGGCAGTTTGAAAGCCGAGATAGCCTATTATCCAGATGGTGGAACGGATGACCCGTCAGTTACGCAAGAAGTAACCTATGAGTTGACAACAGACAACCGCATCCAATTATTAGTGAATATTGGAAATGACCCAGAGAAGCCATTGCCAGCTACTGGTGGAACAGGCCCTTACCTCTATTTCATCATTGCGGCACTCTTTATAGGGGTCTCCGCACTGATTGGTGGCGTACTGTATGTTAAGAGTCATAGGAAAGGGAGGGTCTGATCATGAAAAAAGTAGGCATGCTACTTCTCCCATTACTTATTTTCTTGCCAATCGTAACAGCACTATTTTCTGTTAAGAGTCATGCGCAAGAAAATGCGGGAAATACGGTTGAATTCATTTTGCATAAGAGAATGGTCCGCGATGTGGATTACACAGAAGAAGTCTTTCATCAAAATGATGGATTAGAGATTGCTACTGACCAAAAAGACACGTTACTCTCGCAAACTGAGCCATTGAATGGTGCAACTTTCCAGATGTACGAACTGACTGATTATTATGAGAAGCAAAAAGGCCAAATGACGAGCGAAAAATTTGTACAAAATTTTGCTGCAATGGATCGCTCAACGATCAACGAACTGATTGCGAGCGAAAATTTAGAAAAAGTAGGTCCGCCAGTTACCACGGCATTCGATCAGGTAGGAAATTTAGGGGATGGAATTGCGCGAATCACTGCACCTAAGAAAAACCAAGACCGAGATGCTGTGTATCTGATTTTTGAAGAATCGGTCGACCGAGAAACTGGCTTGGATGTTGACTTGGATCAACATGCGATCCCAATTGTTGCCATTTTGCCAATTGTGGATCCAATGGACCACACAAATGAACTATCACAGATTCATATCTATCCGAAAAACGTCGGATATCTACGTGATCCGTATTTCTTTAAATACGGGCGTCAACAAGGATCACAAGAAACGGGAGTTCCATTGCAAGGTGTGGTCTTTGCATTGTATCAACTGATTGAGGGGAAGAAATATTATTTAGATATGTCACCTTCGATTGATTTGAAGAACAAATGGATTGAACCACAAGCTAATGATCCATTGGGGGATGTGAACGTTAGTAAATTCATTTCTGATAAAGCGGGTCTGGTCACTACAGGTGGGCGATTATTACCTGCAGGAACATACTATTTTGAAGAACTGAAAAGTGTGGACGATTATACCATTAGTAAAGAAAATAAAAAAATCGAAGTAGTGATTCCAAGGTCTTGGCAGAATGCCGATGGACAACCAAACTATGTCACAGTCAATGGACAAGAAATGGCAGAACTAGAATCCGGGAATGTGCCTAAAGTAGCTTATACCGAAGCCAAGCCACGGGTATACAATGAAAAAACGGACAAAAAAACTATCGAAGACAGCAACAAGCAAGCGAATCTTACACCAGATCGACAAGAACCGAAGGAATACACTTGGTTGAGTTATCCAAAAGCAAATGAGACAAAATCATTGATTTCATTAATCGGAATAGTCTTGATCATAGGTGCGGGTTTAAAACTAAAAAAGGAACGGGGAGAAAAAAATGAATAAGTTGAATTTGATAAAAGGGTTCAGTATATTGTTACTTGCAACTGTGGGATTTGGGAATAGCCAGGATACGAAAGCCGCAGAAGTGTCAGAAAAACCAAGTGAGATCACGATCACATTACACAAAAAGGGCTTTGAGTCCTTACCAGCTGATCAAGCGAATAGTGGTCTGGTTTCGGATAAATTTGGAGAAGAGAATATAGCTGGCGTGGATTTTGAGCAATTCGATGTGTCTGCGGTGTATTACGGCTTGTTAAAGGATGATCCAGATACGCAAGATGTTGATGATGGGATGACTGCTGCTGCAGCAATTGCATGGATGCAAAAAAAAGATTACAAAGATTGGAACACGATCCTTAATGGTGTAGACCCAATTGATAGTCATACCACAACCGATAATGGAACAGCAGTCTTTAACAATGTACAAGTCAGTGATGACGATGGGAAAGATAAAGTCTATCTGTTTTTAGAAACTTATTCGCCAGCCCATATTTCTAAAGTTGCTGCGCCAATGGTCGTGATGATGCCAGTGATGATGCCAAATGTGGTTGATGGCACGTGGGATGGTAGCTCTTGGAAAGACACATTCAACACAGATGTCCATCTCTACCCCAAAAATGAAGTACGAGAAGCAGATAAAAAAATGAATGTACCTGCTGGTGATGAACTAAGAGAAGTTATCCTTGATAAAGGTGACGAAGGTACAGAAACGATTTCATATCTTGATCTAGAAAAAGGAAAACAAGTTTCATATACGATCACTGCACCGATTCCTTATTTTATTGATTCGATCAATGGTGATTCGTCTGCTGTCATTAAAAACTTCGTAATAACAGATACACCAACAGCAGGATTAAGCTACTTTGATCAAGAGATAGAAGTAAAAGTCGGAGAGGAAGAATTAGTTAAGGGAACAGATTATTCTGTCGCACAAAGCGATAATGGTTTTGCAGTAACGATCTTAACAGAAACAAATGGTGTTGCGAATGCAGAAACGTTAGCTAAATTAGCCGAAGGACGTGGAGGCGATTTAACGATCACCTACAATATGCTAGTGACAGCAACGATTAAAGCAGATGAATTTCATAATAACACTGCAACGATATTGATCGGACGTAATGATGCCTACGATTACGATGAAGAAGTAATTCCAGACGAAAAAGTAGCCACTGGCGGTAGAAAATTTGAAAAATATGATGCTTCAAGTAAACAGACGTTGAGTGGTGCCCAATTTGAGATCTGGAATGGTAACAAGGATAAATTTGCTGTCTTTTACAAAGATGGTGCAGAGCTAACAACCTATGAAGCGGGCGCAGATAGAATCGTTTGGTCAGACTCAGGATCAGGAGTTGCTGCAACGAAATTCACTTCTGATGACCAAGGGAAATTTGAAGTGCAAGGATTGGATTACGGTACGTACCATGCAAAAGAAGTCGTTGCACCAAGCGGCTATGCTTTACCGGCTGGGGATAAAGCATTTACAACATTCACGGTTTTCTTTGGAAGCTACGATGAAAGTGTATCTGTTTCAGGTCAAGTAAATCCTGGGGAATAAAGTATTCCGAACATTAAAAAGGGGTATCTACCATCAACTGGGGCCAATGGTATTTTCGCCTTCTTACTGGTTGGACTGAGTCTAATGATCGGCGCCTATACATGGTATAGAAAATCAAAAGCAACAGAATAATCGACTACTATTGAAAAAAATGATAAATCCGAAGTCGCAGCAGTTAAAGTGATTAGCTGCTGCGATTTTTTAAGGAAGTGCTTGAAATGAAAAAAAAGCAGCGAGAAAAAAAAGCAACAATATGTTTAAAATTGATGATGGCAGTGACCTTTTTTATCGGTGCAGCGGTCTTTACATATCCTTTTTTGGCAAATGCAATCAGTAATTATTGGGATCAGCAACGAATTGCAAGCTACCAACAACGAATCGCAAAAGAAAAAGATGCGACACAAAAGAAAATACTAGAAGAGTACCAAGCTAAAAACCAAGAACTTGCGGAAGAATGGCGCTTTTTAGGCATGGGTAAAGTCAAAGATCCGTTTAAACAAGCGGTGAAAAATGAAAAAGGATCCCAAAAAAATCTCTACAAGGAGCATTTGATCGGAGCGATTTATATTCCTAAAATCAAGGTGAGTTTGCCTTTATTTGATGAAACGAATGACCAATTATTGGAAAAAGGTGCCACTGTATTACAAGGTAGTTCATTTCCAATTGGCGGAAATGAAACGCATTCGGTTATTACCGCCCATAGTGGAATGGGTAAAAAGAAGCTGTTTACTGATTTAAATAGATTAGCAAAAGAGGACGTTTTCTATTTAGACGTGATGGGGGAAAAATTAGCATATAAAGTCGTTGAAAAAACCGTTGTGTTACCTACAAACGTGGAAAAATTATCGATCAAAAAAAATCAAGATTTGGTCACACTAGTTACCTGTACCCCTTATGCGGTCAACACCCATCGCTTACTTGTCACTGCGAAAAGAACGCAGATGGATGGATCTGCCAATGAACGAATCAAAAGAACAAAAAACTATCAATTTTGGCTAGCCGTCTTGCTTTCGGCTGGAGCATTATTATTTTTGCTACTTTTCAGCTATTTTATTTTTAGAAAAATCAAGAAATTAAAAAAATCTAAAAATGAATAGGAGAAAGTAAAATCGGTCTGAAGTCTCTTGTTTTATTCTTGAACAATCAGGAAAATAGAAAAAGAAACTTGCTTGTCGTATCACGTCTTCTTTGATATGGTAAAAATAAGCAAAAAGTAGGGGGGCTACATCATGGCGAAAATTATGGTGGTAGAGGATGAAGAAATCATTCGGCAGTTGATCATGGAAGAGTTGGAAAAATGGCAATTCGAAACATATGGTACAACAGATTTCAATCAAGTATTTACAGATTTTGAACAGGAAGAACCACAACTAGTGTTATTAGATATCAATTTACCTGTATTTGATGGCTACTATTGGTGTCAGAAAATCCGGGAAGTTTCAAAAGTACCGATCATTTTTATCTCAAGCAGAAATACAAATATGGATATGATCATGGCAATGAATATGGGGGCAGATGATTTTGTGACCAAGCCATTTCAAATCGATGTATTGATTGCTAAAATCAATGCACTACTTCGCCGTTCTTATAATTATGCTGAACTGTCTAGTGAAATGATGAGCCACAATGGGATCACACTGAATGTCGATAACGGAAGCATGGAAATCAATGGAGAAATCATCGATTTGAGTAAAAATGAATATCGCTTGCTATTTATTCTCATGAAACAACATGGAAAGATTCTAAGCCGAGAAAAACTGTTGCGAGCATTGTGGGATGACGAACGATTCGTTGATGACAACACATTGACGGTGAACATCAATCGGTTGCGTAGAAAAATCGAACAAGCGGGTATCAATGGATATATCGAAACAAAAGTCGGCCAGGGGTATATCGTTCCCTGAAAGGATGAGCAGTAGAAGATGAAATTTTTAAGTTATTTAAAAGATCAATGGTCTATGATCTTAGGCTGGCTTTTTTTTGTTGGACTGACGATTTTCGTCATGTGGCTGGCACCGAACATTATGATCGACTGGGGAACTGTGGGATATCTCGCCTTGATCCAAGGAGTCTTTTTGATTTTTTATTTATTTGTCAATTATTTGAGTAAACGCCGTTGGTGGGGGAAATTAGCTAATTTACAGCAGACATCGCCATTACAAAATTACTTGAGTGGTAGCCATACGGAAGAAGAAAAATTGGTGGAAGAATACATCAATCAACTGATCCGTGAACACCAAACAGTCATGCAAGAAGCGATTACCAACCAACAAGATCAAAAGGATTATATTGATTCATGGGTCCATGAAATCAAAGTACCTTTGGCAGCCTCTGAATTATTAGTACGCTCGATCGAATTTGATATCGACGATCAAAAATATACACTTTTAGAAAATGAATTGGCAAAAATCAATGAGTATGTAGAGCAGGTACTGTACTATGCTCGATTAGATAGTTTTTCAAAGGACTATTTGATTCAAGAGTATGAATTGAAGAGTATTATCCAACCAGTGATGCGTAGCCAAGCCAATTATTTTATCCAAAAAAACTTGCGCTATGAAATCGTGGGCGAAGATCAGCGAGTATTGACTGATGCGAAATGGGTGACCTTTATTTTCAAACAAATCCTTAGTAATGCAATCAAATACACTCCTGACAACAAAGAAATCATTATTTCAATTGAAAAAGGCAAAAGTGGTGTGTCTTTAGCCATCAAAGACACGGGAATAGGGATTCCCAAAGAAGATTTAGCTCGTATCTTCGATAAAGGATTCACTGGTACAAACGGACGACTGAGCAAAACTCATTCCACTGGGTTGGGTCTTTATTTAGCCAAATCCCTCGCTGAAAAAATCGGTATTGAACTAATCGCTGAATCGACGGAGGGAGAAGGGACGACAATGACCCTATTTTTCCCAATTTTAAATTTCTATAATGAGAAACGTTAGAAAACAGTTAGAATCGAAAAAAACTTCTTGTGTTGTGAACGTTTTCGCTGATAAGTTTCTTATCATGTGAAATAAAAGGAGATTAGTTATGGAAATTTTAATAGCATTAATCCCTATGGTAGCATGGGGTAGTATCGGTTTAGTAAGTGGAAAAATTGGTGGCGATGCCAATCAGCAAACATTAGGAATGACGATTGGCGCATTCATTTTTTCATTAGTTGTCTTTTTCATTGTTAGTCCTACGATCACACCTTGGATTTTCTTGATCGGCTTTTTATCTGGTCTTGCTTGGAGTGTTGGACAAAACGGTCAATTCCATGGGATGAAATTTATGGGCGTCTCTGTTGGATTACCACTTTCTACTGGTTTTCAATTGATTTTGAATACGATTGCGGGCGCTGTCTTCTTCCATGAATGGACACAAACGAAAGATTATGTATACGGTATTATTGCTTTAGCTCTTCTTGTAAGCGGTGCTTATTTAACCGCGCGACAAGATGATGAAGGAAAAGTAGACACAGATAATAAAATGCTTGATTTTGGTAAAGGCTTTAGAGCATTGATCTATTCTACGATTGGTTACGGTGTGTATACGATCATTGTCAACTGGGCTAATTTGGATGCGATGTCAATCATCCTTCCTCAAAGCATTGGGATGATTTTAGGTGCAAGTTTCTTTGCTTTCCGTAAAGTAAAAGTCGATCAATTTGTTTGGAAAAACATGATCTGCGGATTGCTGTGGGGAATTGGGAACGTGTGCATGCTTATAACAGTGAAATCTCTTGGTTTAGCTGTAGGTTTCTCACTTTCTCAAATGGGGATCATCATCTCTACTCTAGGCGGTATTTTCATTTTAGGAGAAAAGAAAACGAAAAAAGAACTTGTTTATGTTATTGTTGGTTGCCTTTTAGTCATTTTAGGTGGTATCCTTTTAGGGTATATGAAAACGGCTTAATTGCTGTTTTCCAACCTAAAATGGGGAGGAACTTCAATGGATTTGTTTCGTAAGAAGGAAATCAATCTCAATCAGACGAGTGGGATGAAGAAAGATCTTAAAACAACGGATTTGATCATGTTAGGTATCGGTGCAATCATCGGTACGGGAATATTTGTAGTGACAGGGGTTGCGGCCAATCAAAATGCGGGTCCAGCACTGTCACTTTCATTTGTCTTGGCTGCAATCGTTGTCATTTTATCAGGACTGAGTTTTGCTGAATTTGCCTCAAGAGTCCCAGTGATCGGTGGACCATATGCCTATTTATATGTGGTATTTGGTGAATTTGCTGCTTGGCTAACAGGCTGGCTATTGATTGGTGAATTTTTGTTAGCTGTCTCATCCGTTGCTTCAGGGTGGTCAGGCTATGTCCAAGGCTTTTTACAGAGTTTAGGGGTCGGCTTGCCACATGCATTGACTGGGGGCTACAATTCTGAGAATGGAACTTATATCGATTTGATTGCAGTGCTTGTCGTGATTTTTGTCACGTATATCGTTTCTTTAGAAGCGAAAAAAGCATTACGATTGAACAACCTGATGGTATTCGTGAAGTTCGGCATCATCGCGTTATTCATCGTTGTTGGTATTTTCTTCGTTAAACCTGAAAATTGGCAGCCTTTTACACCTTTTGGCTTTTCTGGTGTCTTAGATGGAGCTGCTTTAGTCTTTTTTGCTTTTTTAGGATTTGATTCTGTGGCGATGGCAGCGGAGGAAGTGAAGAATCCGCAAAAAGATGTACCTAGAGGCATTATTGGGTCGATCTTGATTGCTACGGCACTCTATATTATCGTGACGTTGATCTTGACTGGGATCGTACCTTACACAGAATTAGGTGTAACAGACCCAGTGGCATTTGCGATGCGTTATGTTGGTCATGGAACAATCGGTGCAATCATTGCGGTGGGCGCGATCTTGACCTTACTCACCGTAACGATTTCGATGATGTATTCTTTAGCTCGCTTATTATTTGCTGTAAGTAAAGATGGACTATTACCTAAATTTATGACAGAAATCGATGAGAAGCATCGAACGCCTAGAAAAGCGACGTATGTAGCAGGGGTTGCAGCATTATTCTTTGCGGGCTTCTTCCCTTTGAACATCTTAGCTGAATTAACGAACATCATGGCGCTGACATATTTGATGCTAGTCAGCTTGGGACTTTTGAAATTAAGAAAAATGTTTGGAAAACCCAAAGCAGGTGAGTTCAAAGTACCTTTTGTCCCTATCTTGCCACTAATTTCAATTCTCACATGTTTCATTTTGATGCTGCGATTACAACCTATAACTTGGCTTGTTTTTGGCATCGTCATGGTGCTTGGTTTGATCATTTATTTTGGTTACGGGTATAAACACAGTAAGATGAATGAATAAAAGAGATGCCTTGGTAGTGCTGATTCGAAAAAGCTATTTCTCGCCAACTATACAAAAAAAGAAGGGGAACGACAAGTGTTTTGTCATTCTCCTTCTTTTTTCGTATAGATTGAATTTTCTTCTTCAAAGGAAGAGGAGCGAGTTTATTGTGTCAAATCCAATAATTTTTGTTTCAAGTCATCTTCCATGTTGCCTAATTCAACTTCTGCATGACGACGTTTTTCTTTTCCTTCTTGTTGAATACGTAAGGTTTCTTGGATTGTTTCAATCAAATCATTTTGAGTGGTTTGCAATGTTTCGATATCAACGATCCCACGTTCATTTTCTTTTGCAGTTTCAATAGCAGAAATTTTAAGCATTTCTGAGTTTTTCTTCAATAAGTCGTTTGTTGTTTCAGATACTTGTCTTTGTGCAGTCACCGCATCTTTTTGTCGAAGAAGCGTTAAGGCAATGACCACTTGGTTTTTCCATAGAGGAATCGCTGTAGCGATCGATGCTTGGATTTTTTCTGCCAATGCTTGGTTCGTGTTCTGGATCAAACGGATCTGTGGTGCTTGTTGGATCGTGATCTGTCTTGCTAAACGTAGGTCGTGTGTACGTTTGTCTAAACGATCTAGAAACTGTGTATAGTCATTTGCAATCTGTACATCCATTTGATCTCCCGTTTCTTCTGCTTTTTTCATTGCTTCAGGAATGATCGTTGTTTGAAGCTCTTCCATCTTTAATTCACCGGCAGCGATATAAATATTGAGTGCATCAAAATAATCTTTATTTTTTTGGTAAAGTTGCTCTAACATCAAGTTGTCTTTTAATAAGCCATCTTTTTCTTTATCTAATTTAATAGAGATCTTGTCGATTTGTGCACCGATTTTTTGATATTTTGCAGTGACTTCATAAATGGATTGTTTGACTTTTCCGAAGACACGCTGAAAAATATTTCCTTCGCCTGCACGCAGTTCATCTGGATTTGCTTCTTGAAGGCGGTACATCAATTCCGTTAAAGAATCACCAACCGGACCAATATCTTGTGCTTGGACATGGTTCAGCATCGATTGCGAGAATTCACTCAATTTTGTTTGGGCGGCAGAACCATAACTAATGACTGACTGCGCATCATTTGCATCGATTTTTGCTGCTAATTCTTTGGCTTGTTCTTGTCTTTCAGCAGGTAATTTATCAATTAGTCGTGTCGCTGTTTGCTGTTCTTGAAGCGCATTGATTTCGTTCTGTTGCGTTTGGGTCAATTTATCTGTCGGAGTAGAAAACGGATTGTTCAATAAGTCTTCTAACGTATCATTGACAGGGGTAATATCATTCGGTTCGCTTGGATGATTGTTTACCATTAAAACTCCTCCTTGTGGTTCATTGAAACTACTTTCTTTCATCATATAAATAAAGTGATAGGAATGCAATCACGTGATAGTGGATCAAACATCCTATTTTGGTTTTAAGTGACATATTTTTGCGCATAACGGGCGAATCGGATATAGAATAAATAAGAGAAGAGGCTGGGACAGAAGTGTTTAACTCCGAGAAATAAGAAGAAATTCACGAAA
>OLSK01000432.1_pt1 | contig 38109 bp, 24 predicted proteins | sample 1672781 | NCBI WGS metagenome assembly OLSK01 (sample SAMEA3136723, study PRJEB25190) | human gut metagenome | biome: human gut; feature: human-associated habitat; material: faeces | place: Austria | collected 2013 | reverse complement strand
ACAGCTTCGACCGCATCTCCTTCATGCCGGGCGTGCTGCTGGCCGTGCGCAAGGTTTCCACCGGCGCATACCCAGGCGTGACCGTCGGCCTCGACAACTTCCTCGACCTGTAAATCGGTGAATCCGCGATTCGGCAAACAGGTTGGCAAGGTCGGGTAGACTCGGCCTGTTGTTCCCTATTCGGGCGTTCCACCGCATGGTGGGCGCTCGTTTTTATATTTTCAAAACGTGCATCAATTGTATTGAATCGTCGGAACCGGCATTTCTTTTCCTATGATTCGTTTTCTCATGATTTGACAAGTCGTGCGATGGCTGCGCTCGCTTCGGCGATTTTTTCGTCGGAAACCGGGCCTCCCTGTGCTGCGGCCTGCTTGACGCAGTGACTGAGATGGTCGTCGACCAGCAGCAACGCCACCGATTTGAGAGCGCTGTTCACCGCTGAAATCTGTGTCAGAATATCGATGCAATATTCGCCTTTTTCCGTCATTTGGCGAATTCCTCGCACTTGTCCTTCGATGCGGTTGAGCCGTGTGATGATTTTCTTTTGATCGTCGGCATACCCATGCTGCGTGGTTGCGTAATGTTGATCGTTTTGCATTTGCTCCGCCATGTTCCTCGCCTCTCTGCGTGTGCGTGGTTCGCGTCAATTCGGCGTTTCGATCCGCCGACTTTCGCTGGTTGCGTATATACCTACCGCATAAATGTACTCCTATTTCTTGCTAATATACCCTACCGGGGTATATAGTGTGACTGTCCGAATCGAAAACGAATGCAACATGGAAACCGGTGAAAAACATGCAGGCTCTGATCGCCATCATCGTCGCATTGGCTGTGACGGTAGCAGTTTTGTGGTTCTTTTTCGCGCCGCGCAAAGCGTTCCGCGCTCGCGTCGACAACGGCGTGCAAGAGGCGGTCGTCGAAGTCAAAGGCGGGTATAGTCCGGCAATCATCGAAGCTGAGGCCGGTTTGCCATTGCGATTGATCTTCGATCGAAAAGAAGATGGCGAATGCTCGTCGCATGTGGTGTTCTCCGATTTTGGCATCGACCTGGCATTGCCTGCTTTTCGTACGACGACATTGACTCTTCATCCTAACGAACCGGGGGAGTACGGTTTCGCATGCGGCATGAACATGCTGCATGGCACATTACGGGTGGTGCCAGGAAAACATCATGCCGCAATGCAGGAAGAACATTCGGAATCGGAAGAAAACTCGAATATTGCTGAATCTCACGTTCATATGCAATCGCAGCCAAGCGTTGTTGCTGAAAAATCGTATGAATCTGCTGAATCTTCCAATATTTCTTCTGATTCGTCAAACGATTCTTCCGAATCTCGCAAGATGCGAACGTTGATTGCGCGTCTTATTGTGTCAGCCGTCGTTACGATTCCAGTATTCGGTTCGACGATGTTGATGCTGTATCCGATGCCGAATTGGGTGCAATTTGTACTGATGCTGCCGGTGATGTGCTATGCCGCATTACCGATTTTCCGCAGTGGTTTCGCGGCGATTATTCACCGTTCGCCGGAAATGAATGCGCTGGTCAGTCTGGGTACCGTATGTGCGTTTGCCCACTCGTGCGTGGTCACGTTTATTCCGCAGATTCTGCCTGAGAATGCTCGCGAACCGTATTTTGAAGCGGTTGGTGTGGTTATTACGCTGATGCTGGTCGGCCAATTGCTTGAAGCGCGCGCTCGCGTCGGCACTGGAGAGGCCATGCGCGCGTTGGCGGGATTGCAGCCGAAAAACGCTCGCGTGGTACGAGGTGAAATTGAAGAGGAAATTCCGGTCGAGCAGGTGACGGTCGGAGATATCATTGCGATTCGCCCCGGCGAACAACTTCCTGTTGACGGTGTGGTTATTGCTGGTTCGTCGGCTGTTGACGAATCCATGATTACCGGCGAATCCATGCCTGTGGTGAAGCAGGCCGGCAGTTTCGTGACCGGCGCCACCATCAATGGCACTGGATCGCTGCGGTATCGTGCCACGAAAGTCGGCAAAGACACGGTGCTCGCGCAGATTATCGGATTGGTGCAATCCGCGCAAAGTTCGAAAGCGCCGGTGCAGCGCATGGCGGATAAGATTTCAGGTATTTTCGTGCCGATTGTGGTGCTGATTGCCGTGTGGTCGTGCGCGCTATGGTTTGCGTTTGGGCCGGAACCGCGCGTGGTGCATGCGTTGGTGGCTGCGGTTTCGGTGCTGCTGATTGCATGCCCGTGCGCGTTGGGTCTTGCCACACCGCTTTCCGTAACGGTTTCGACCGGTCGCGCCGCGCAGATGGGCGTGCTGATCCGTTCCGCCGAAGCATTGGAAACCTGCGGCAAAATCAATGCCGTCGTACTTGACAAAACAGGTACGATCACCGCTGGTAAACCGTCGTTGACCGACGTGCTTCCGCTTGGAAAATGGCGCAAAATGCCGGATGCTTTGCTGGCGATCACAGCCAGTGCCGAACAGGATTCCGAACATCCTCTTGCCGCAGCGATCGTTGCGGGCGCGCAAGAGGAGCATCTTACGTTAGGCGAGGCCACGCAATTCCGTGCGATTTCCGGTCGGGGCGTCACTGCGCGAGTCGCGTTGCCGTTAATATCTGCAAATAATCCGACTGTTGCAGCTGACGAATCCTCTGCATCTTCCGTGACCTTCGAATCATCCATATCTTCTCCCGAAACCGCAATGTACAACGTTGCGGTCGGCAATACCGATCTGATCGACGATCTTGACGTGGGCATGCCGAGCGTCGGCGATGAGGATCTTGACGACATTATCGCAACTATGGAACGGCTGTCGGCGGAAGGGAAAACGCCGATGCTCGCAGCAATCGACGGTGAGCTTGCGGGAATCGTGGCCGTTGCGGATACGGTGAAAGCCGATTCGCAGCAGGCTATCGCGTCCCTCAAATCGCGTGGCGTCAACGTGGTGATGCTCACTGGAGATAATGAAACGACGGCGCGTGCCGTGGCCGATCAAGTTGGCGTTGGCAATGTGATCGCGGGAGTGCGCCCGGAAAACAAGGCGGATGAAATCGCGAAACTGCAGGCGCAAGGCTATACGGTGGCAATGGTCGGCGATGGTATCAACGATGCTCCGGCGCTTGCCAGCGCGAATGTGGGATTCGCCATCGGTACCGGCACTGATGTGGCGATCCAATCCGCAGACGTGACATTGATGAATGGCTCGCTGATGGGTTTGGTGCATGCGCTCGACTTGACCCGCGCCACCATGCGCAATATCGCGCAAAATCTTGGATTTGCGCTCGGCTATAACAGCGTCGGCATTTCCATTGCGGCGGGCGTACTGTACCCGTTCACCGGCATGATGCTTAATCCGATGATCGCGGGCGCGGCCATGGCATTCTCGTCGCTATGCGTGGTGACGAACGCGAGCCGACTGCGCCTGTTCGATCCAGGCAAGGCGCTTCGTAAGACGTATCAGGTTCGTCAGCCGAACCCGAACGATAATAATCACAACAACCATAGTCAGAAAGGATTCATCATGGGACTGTTCAGTGATCACAAGGCCAAGAAGGAAGGTATGCACGAGGGTATGGAAGGCATGGGCGGCGCGCACTCCTGCTGTGGCGGCCACACTGCCAACGGCAATCAGAGCGCGCCCGCCAAAGATCCGGTCTGCGGCATGAGCGTGGATCCGGCCACTGCCGCAGCAACCCGCGAATACAACGGCACCACCTACTACTTCTGCAACCCGGGCTGCGCCGCCAAGTTCGAGCAGAACCCCACCCAATACCTTGCCTGAGTTTGTTTTGGTGGGCGCACTTTTCCCTCTTGGTGATCGCACTGTTTTGGAGTGTTGTGCGGTCAGGAAAGCAAAATCGTGCGATATTCCGAAATCGTGCGATATTCCGAAATCGTGCGGTCACCAGATCAAAATCGTGAAGTCATTTGGCTTGAATCCCCCTGAGTATGCGGCTAAGCGTACCGATTCTTCCACTTGCTGGGGGATTTTGGACTGTGGGAGGCTTGGCAGCGGGAGGATTGTTCCATTAACTGGAGGTTTTGGGTCTCTGGGAGGCTGGTTGACGGGAGGATTGTTCCAGCGGGTGGAGGTTTTGGGAATGTGAGGGGTTGTTTAGCGTACCGATTTGTTCCAGTGACTGGAGGTTTCGGGACTCTGGGAGGCTCGGCAACGGGAGGATTGTTCCAGCGGGTGGGGGATTTTGGTCTCTGGAAGGCAGTTCATATTGCGATATGGTCACGAACTCGGGCTCTTCGGCGTCCGTGGCGGGAAGTACCGTTGGCACTATGACTGACGGTACTATGCATCTTCTTGATCCTGCTCCTTTCGGACGTATTCTTCCGGCCATGGTCACCCCCATGAAGGCCGATGGTTCCGTTGATTTCGAGGCCGCGCAGAAGCTTGCGAAGCAGCTTGTTGCCGATGGCGCCGATGGCCTTGTGGTCAATGGCACCACGGGCGAGTCTCCCACCACCCACATGGAGGAGAAGGTCGAGCTGGTTCAGGCCGTCAAGGATGTGGTGAGCGTGCCCGTTATCTCCGGTGCGGGTTCCAACGATACCGCCCACACCGTGCGCATGGTGGAGCAGACTCAGGAGGCGGGCGCCGATGCGGTGCTTGTGGTCGCTCCGTACTATTCGCGCCCGTCGCAGGAAGGCGTGTTCCGTCACTACAAGGCGGTCAATGATTCCGCGGACAAGCCGATTATCGTTTACGATGTGCCTGGCCGCACCGGTTTGCACATTCAGTTGGAAACCTACCGTCGTTTGGCTGAGCTTGGTCACGTCAAGGCGGTGAAGGACGCCACTGGAGATATCGCGGGTGCCGTGCGTAAGCGTATGGAGACCGGTTTGACTTGGTATTCGGGCGATGACGGTCTGTTCCTGCCGTTCCTTTCGGTTGGTGCGGTCGGCATTATTTCCGTGATCGCACATGCTGCTTCCGGTCCGATGCGCGATTTGGCTGCCGCATTCGACCGCGGTGACATTCATGGGGCTCAGCGCATTGCCGTGCAGCTTGCTCCACTGGTCGAAGCAATGAACGGCAACGGTTTCCAGGCTGTTATGGCCAAGGCTTCGCTGAAGGTGCGTGGCATTCTCGACTCCACGACGATGCGTCTGCCGAACGTCGGTCCGGGCGAGGCTGAGATCAAGCGCGCGGAAGATGGCATGCGCGCTTCCGGCTTGCTGTAATTGAAGAACTTGTGATTGCGAAACTTGTGATTGCGAAGCGCTTGATTGTCGGCGATTGCGCTGATTCCGGGCATTGTTGCGATCACAAGTTTGCTGGGTTTGCCGTAATACGGCAAACTAACTGAATTCCTCGTTTCCGCACAGGCGGAGACAATTAGTAATGGAAATCCAACTAGGAAATGGCTATAGAAGAAACCAAAACAGTAACTACGCACAAGCGCGGCAGCAAAGCTGCCAAGCGCACTGAAAACACGCAGACCGCGGATGTGCAATCCGTGAAGTCTGTGAGCTCTGAGAAGGTCAGCAAGGCTGAAACGACTTCCAAGAAGGCGAAGTCTTCTGGCCGTGGCGGTGGCCGTGGCAATCGTGCGGGCGATGCGTCCGGTTCCGTTCGTGGCGGTTCTCGCGGCAACGGCAGCGGCTCCTCCAAGGGCTCGAAGAGCACGAAAAACGTGAAGGCCGCAAAGAACACGAAGAACTCCAGAGGTTCCAAGAATTCCAGCGTGGCAAGCTCTTCTGCTGGAAGCCGTCGCAATTCCCGTCTTGCTCCGCAGACCACCGCGCCCCAGCAGGATGACGTGTTGATCGCTCCGCCGAAGTACCGTAAGGGCTCCATGCGCATCGTGCCGCTTGGTGGCCTGGGCGAAATCGGCCGTAACATGAACGTGATCGAATACAACGGTCACCTGCTGCTCATCGACTGCGGTGTGCTTTTCCCCGAAGAGGAGCAGCCGGGTGTCGATCTGATTCTGCCTGACTTCCACTACATCAAGGATCGTCTCGACAAGGTCGAGGCTCTGGTGCTTACCCACGGTCACGAGGATCATATCGGCGGCGTGCCGTATCTGCTGAAGCTCCGCCCCGACATTCCGCTGATTGGTTCCAAGCTCACGTTGGCTTTCGTTGAAGCCAAGTGCAAGGAGCATCGCATCAATCCGCGACTGGTTGAGGTCAAGGGCCGTGACAAGCTGAAGGTCGGTCCGTTCAATCTTGAGTTCGTGAACGTCACGCATTCCATTCCGGACGCTCTGGCTGTGTTCGTGCAGACTCCGGCCGGAAGCCTCATCGATACCGGCGATATCAAGCTTGACCAGCTGCCGCTCGACCATCGCATCACCGATTTGGTGGAGTTCGGCAAGCTCGGCGAAAAGGGCGTGGATCTGCTGATGATGGATTCCACCAACGCTGAGGTTCCAGGCTTCGTCAAGCCGGAAACCACCATTGGCCCGGCGCTGGATCAGGCGTTCGCCCAGGCCACGCGCAAGATCATCGTGGCCAGCTTCTCCAGCCATGTGCACCGTGTGCAGCAGGTTGTCGACGCCGCCCACAAGTACGGTCGCAAGGTGGTGTTCGTGGGCCGTTCCATGGTTCGCAACATGTCCATCGCTGCGGATTTGGGCTACTTGAGACTTCCGGAAGACACGGTCATCGACCTGAAGAAGGCCCATGATGTGCAGGACGACAAGCTCGTCTACATGTGCACCGGTTCCCAAGGCGAGCCGATGGCCGCGCTTGGCCGTATCGCCGACGGCAATCATCGCGACATCACCATCAACGAATTCGACACGGTCATTCTTGCGAGCTCCCTGATTCCGGGCAACGAGCATGGCGTGTACAAGATCATCAACAAGCTGGTGCAGCTTGGCGCTCGTGTGGTCAATCGAGACAATGCCGCCGTGCATGTGTCCGGCCACTGCAATGAGGGCGAACTGCTGTACATGTACAACATCGTCAAGCCGAAGTGCGCCATGCCGATCCACGGCGAGAACCGTCACTTGGTGGCCAACGGCATGATCGCGGTCAAGACGGGCGTCGATCCGCAGAATGTGGTGCTTGCCGAAGACGGCGATGTGGTCGATTTGTACCACGGCCAAGCTGCTGTTGTCGGTTCCGTGCCATGCGGCTACGTGTACGTCGATGGCGATTCCGTTGGCGAACTTACCGAGGACGAGCTTGAGAAGCGTCGTATTCTTGGCACGGAAGGTTTCGTGTCGAGCTTCGTCGTCGTCGATACGGAAACGGCTGACGTTGTCGCAGGTCCGAAGATCTATCTCAACGCGGTGGCCGAAGACGAAAGCGAATTCGACAAGGTTCGTCATCAGATCGTCGAGCAATTGCAGGATGCGATGATGGCTGGCACGCACGATACATACAAGTTGCAGCAGATCATGCGTCGTACGTTGGGTAGCTGGGTCGCACGTCAGCTGCATCGCAAGCCGATGATCGTTCCGGTCGTTGCCGATATCGCACAGGATGTTGACGAAGCGATGGGATTGAACGCAGCGCAATGATGAATCGACAGATAGTCAATTTTTTTCGCAATATCGCCGATTCCAGCGAAATCAATATTGGAATAATATTGAAATATCGACAGATCGTCAATAATTGTTGATTACATAATCAAAAGAAGGACGGCGTAACCGGCACAACCGGTTGCGCCGTCTCCTATTCAATAAATAGGAATCTCAACACAAATAAGGAGTGACATGCCAGGAGCAAACCTCACCCGAATCGAAGCGGAAGAACGCAAAAGCGTTATCGCAGCACCGGTTCATTACACGGTCAAACTTGATCTGACCCGTGGAGCCAAGAATTTCGGTTCCGAAACCACCATCACGTTCGACGCCGAGCCGGGAGCTACCAGCTTCCTTGACCTGATCGCCACCGAAGTGAGCGAAATCGTACTCAACGGCGAAACTCTCGATCCGGCCGAAGCGTTCGCCGACAGCCGTATCGAACTGAAGAACCTCGAAGCGCACAACGAAGTGACCGTCAAGGCACTGTGCCAGTATTCCAACACCGGTGAAGGCCTGCACCGTAGCGTCGACCCTTCCGACGGCAACATCTACCTGTACTCTCAGTTCGAAGTGCCGGATGCCCGCCGCGTGTATGCCGTGTTCGACCAGCCTGACATCAAGGCCGTGTTCGATTTCTCCGTGCTTGCAGCCAAGTCGTGGATCGTCACCTCCAACATGCCTGCCGCATCCGTGACCGACAATGAAACCGTTACCGAAGAGGGCACGCTCGGCACGCACGAAGCCGAAACCACCAAGCTGTGGGTGTTCGAATCCACGCCGACCATGAGCTCCTACCTCACCGCCATCTGCGCAGGACCGTACGCCGAATGGCATACCGAATACGCCAACGAAGACGGTCGCACCGTGCCGATGGCCATGTACTGCCGTCAGGCGCTCGCCGAAGCGTTCGCCAAGGATGTCGACTACCTGTTCGACATCACCAAGAAGGGTTTCGCCTTCTATGCGAAGACTTGGGGCGTGCCGTACCCGTACGCCAAGTACGACCAGATTTACGTGCCGGAATACAACGCCGGCGCTATGGAGAACATCGGCATGGTCACCATCCGTGACCAGTACGTGTTCGAATCGAAGGTCACCGACGCGTATGCCGAGCGTCGCGTGGTCACCGTGCTGCACGAGCTGGCACACATGTGGTTCGGCGACTACGTGACCATGAAGTGGTGGAACGACCTGTGGCTCAACGAATCCTTCGCCGAGTTCACGTCCACTCTCGCCACTGCCGAAGCCACGGAATGGAAGGACGCTTGGGCCACATTCAGCTCCGGCGAGAAGAGCTGGGCACTGCGCCAGGACCAGCTGAGCACCACCCACCCGATCGTCGCGCCGATCAACGATCTGAACGACACGTACGTCAACTTCGACGGCATCACCTATGCCAAGGGCGCTTCCGTGTTGAAGCAGCTCGTGTTCTATGTGGGTCGTGAGAAGTTCTTCAAGGGCATCAACAATTATCTGAACAAGCATGCGTACTCCAACGCTACGCTCGCCGATCTGCTGGCTGAACTCGAGTTGACGTCCGGCCGCGATCTCAAGGCGTGGAGCGCCCAGTGGCTTGAACAGTCCGGCATCAACACCATCGCCACCGAAGTTGAGGAAAACGAGGATGGCACGATTCGCCAGCTTGCGTTGCGCCAGTCCGCTTCGGCTGAGCATCCGGTGCTGCGCGCACATCGTCTGGCTGTCGGCTTCTACAATGAGGATCCGGAAACCGGCAAGATCGTGCGTACCGACCAGTTCGAACTTGATGTTGACGGCGAACTGACGATTGTCGAAGCGGCTGCCGGCAAGGCACGTCCGGCGCTGATTTTGGTGAATGACGACGATCTGACATACACGAAGCTGCGCTTCGACGAGAAGAGCCTCAAGTTCGCTGCGGAGAACCTGTATCGTTTCGACGATGCGTTGGCTCGTTCCGTGATTTGGCTTGCATTCTGGGATATGACTCGTGACGGCGAATTGCCGGCAAAGCGGTTCATCGAAACCTCGCTTGCAGCGCTCGCCACGGAACATGAGTCCACCACGTTCCGTTACGCTCTGGCGCAGATCAGCACCACCGCATGGCATTACACCGCTCCGGCCGACCGTGCCGAAGTGGTGGAGCATGTGGCTGCCGAACTGTTCAAGCTGTCTCAGGCCGCCGAAGCCGGTTCCGACGAGCAGTTCCAGCTGATCACCGCCTACTTGGGTTATGGTGAGCCGGGCGACGCCGCTTTCGAAGCGAATGCGAAGGGTCTGCTCGATGGTTCCGTGAAGCTTGACGGCTTGGAAATCGACAACAACTTCCGCTGGACCATCATCAACGCGCTGAGCGCAATCAACGCCATCAGCCAGAGCGATATCGACGCGGAGCTTGCCAAACGTGAAACCACTGAGAACCGTGAGTTCGCATTGGGCGCTCGCGCGGTCGCAGGCACTGCGGAGGCCAAGGAATGGGCTTGGAACGAGGCTTTGCACAACGATGAGCTGACCAACATGCAGCTTGAATCCGTGGCTCGAGGCTTCGCCTCCACTCCGCGCGTCGACTTGGCTGAACCGTATGCGGCCAAGTATTTCGAGGTTGCCGACTGGATTTGGCAGAACAAGACCTTCCACATGGCTGAGGCCCTGCTGGAAGGCCTGTATCCGAGCTATGCCGATCCGGCCACGCTGGTGGATCTCGGTGATGCTTGGCTGGCTTCGCATGCGGACGCCGACAACGCGTTGCAGCGTATTGTGCGCGGCAATGTCGAATCGTCGCACCGCACGCTCAAGGTGCGCGATTTCAACGCGTCCCTCTGATGCCGTTTCTAAATGCCACTTCCGGTAGCTATTTTTTAGTAGCTACTTCTGATAACTGCATCTGATATCACTCTTGTGATATTGCCTTACAAGACCGGACCGGCGGCGCGGCTTATCCCGCTGCCAGTCCGGGCTGGTTCGCCTCCAAACAAGCCATCCCAAACAAAAGCTGGTTTCCATAACGGTCAGGCCGAATCCATTCTCACTAATTTGCAGATGGGAGCCAAATATGTCTCTGGTATCGGAACGAGACGGTTTTTTCGGCTGGCGTCAGGTGGACGACCCGTATTCGCTTGAGGAGCGTGGCTGGGTGGAGGATGTCGGCTCGACGGGCTCCTATTATCCCCTGCCTAGATGGCTGGTCTACATGTGCATGGGCGGCTGGAACGAGCCGATACGCGGCTGGACCGGTGGACTGTACGAAAAACACTGCTACTGTCGTTCCGCCCATCATCGCGACGGATGGGATGGCGTCGTTCTGGACAGCGAGCCTCTGTACTATGACGAGTTCGCCGATGGGGGACGGTATCGTTTCCGATCGGTGGATCCGATGATTTCACGATTCGGTCTAAGAGGGGTCGCCGTAAGGGCCCCGTTCCCGTTGACCGTTGACCTGAACCTGTTCCAATACGCCGCATGCAGCGTCGGCGAGCTGGCATGGACGCCATACGCCGACCTGCATAACGGTTCATGTTCGAAACGTATGCTCGACCTGATGAACACGTTCCCCCACAAGCCGGGATTCTTCGTCTACAAGGGGTACCTGTACGCGTGGATCAACCGAATGCTGCAAGCGGGCCGCGAACCGCATGTCGCCATGCACTGCGCCTTGGAGCCGTACACGGAGCTGGAGCTGTTCCGCGCCTACCGCGTCTACTACGAGCAGCTGCAGCGGGAAATCCCGGCACCCTGCATGGGCGACATCGTCTGGCCGGACCAGTGCGACCCGCGGTTTCCGTTGGAGAACGATCCGCGTGCCGCACACTACGGCATGTGGGTGTATTCCGGCGGACTGTCGTACGGCGGCAAAACGAGCTGAATGGGCGTCAGCGCCATGGGACGCTAATATGATCTTCTTTTCCTATGGGCGAGTAATTACTTCGCGAGGGACTGCATAAGGCGGATGCCGTTCGTTTCTCTATGAATAAGTGTTCAGATCGGCATCAATTTCAAATGACTATCTGAAAATATCTAATTATTCTAGTTAAAACTATGCTCATTTGTTGAAATACTTTGCGAAGTGTTCTTTCGCGCGGTCTTTCGCGCGGTCCGTACAAGCCATGCCACCATATACGCGCAAGGCACGGCGATACTGGCAGCTTCCACGAATCGTTTGAAATTCGTATCAGGATCTTGGATTTTGTGCAATACAAGCGGTTTCATGGACGTTTCGGCATTATTCTGGGCGTGCATGCCACCTGTTGAAGTCGGGCCTCGAAGACTGTCGGAAAGCGCTATGTTCAGCGCGGTTTGTGGGTCCACCAGTCCCCATCCAATGTTGTTGTCTCGCTGGTCGGAATTTGGTCGATTCGCTGAAACGAGCAGTCGTTGCCGCCATTGTGCGGGTGTTTCATTCGGATATTGTGAGGCGATGAGGGCTGCCGCGCCGCTTACATATGCGGTCGCGAAGCTTGTTGAGGCTGCGTCGGTGGCGTAAAGGCAGTCCACGCCGCCGGGGACGGTTGAGGCAACGTATGCGCCGGGGGCCGCGATGTCCACTTGGGTGCCGTGGACGGAATCGTCGGTGATATTCAAATCCGTATCCACGGCGGTGACTCCTACGACTTGGCTGTAGGCTGCGGGAAATCGTCGTCCGTCCTTGGTGCTGGCTGACGTGAGCCGGTTTCCTGCGCTGGAGATGATGAGACTGCCATGTGATTCTGCGTAATCCACGGCTCGCCTCATTTGAGGAAGATCGGTGATGTCGCTTAATGAAATATTGATGATTTGCGCATGGTGGTCCACGGCTTCGATTACCGCTTTGCTGACGTCTTCCATGCTTGGTCCGCCGGTTTGCTTTCCGTTTTCTTCGTGGAGCGATTCGAATATGCGGATCGGCAGTATGGTCGCGTCTGGGGTGAATCCTTCTACGGACGACCCGTCTACTGCACGCGCCGCGATGATTCCTGCGATGATGGTTCCGTGGGAGTATATGTCGGTCATGCCGTTGGTGGCGTCTCCTGAAATATGACTTACCCCAGGTGTTACGGCGTTTGCCAAATGTGGATTATCCGCATCTACCCCGGAGTCGATTACCGCCACGGTTACGCCTTTGCCCGTGGATTGACGGTGCAGTGTTTCGAAGTCGAAGAGCGTGTTGGTCCAAGGAGTGTCATTGATGTAGTTTTCGACGCCGGCTTGGCATTGTGCTTGCGCGTCTGCCGATGCGGCGCCTGTTCCAGGATCATCCGTTGCGTTAGTGGCTGCGTCAGTGGTTGTATCGGCGGTTGATGACGACGCATTGCCGCCATCGTTTGTTTGCGATGCGCTGGATTGGTTGCTTCCTGGAGCGGATCCTGCTGCTTGGGCTGATAGTTCGACGCCTTGGCTAAATAGGTCTATCCATGCGCGGGGAATGGCTTGCACGTCGTTTTTGGCGTATCCAAGCCGTTTGAGGGTTTCTTTGTTGGCATTCGCAATAGGATACGCGGTTCCTGTGGAATCCACGGCGAAAATGTAGCCTTTGTCGGATGTGCCGATGGAGGCCTGCAGTAATGCTCCGGTGCCGCCTTTGAGCTTCACTGCTGAACTGGTATTGCTTGACGGGTTTGTTTTGGATGTGCCGCTATGTGCTGAGTTGTTTTGTTTGACTGCTAAATTTACATGAGTGTCGGCTTTTTTCCTTCCTGCCGTTTCCAAATTGTAGATTGCGCACGCGGAGACGTTTCCGGATGTTGCCGATAGCTCTTCGGAGGGCCAATCTTCCGGAATTGCGGATTCGGTGGAGTTTGAGAAGAATTGGAAGTCGGCCGCGCTGAGAACGTTCGGCTGTGTGAATTCATCCGTTTTTCCCGTGATGTACAGGCCGTAGGTAAAATCGGTGAGTGGGGAAAGCGATCCATCGGAACGAACCACATATTTGGTTTTCTTGGCATCGCCTTGCTGCATGACTACGCTGCCGACCAGCGCTTCAACGCCATGGACGGTAATGCTGTTGCCTGCTCCGTCCACCGAGATTTGTTCGATCGGGCTTCCTTGCTCGAACAGGTTGATCCATTGTGCGGTTGCGTCGGTGGAAGCGGTTTCGGGAATGCCGAATGCTCTGAGGAACGCGTCTCGTAAGGTTGCTTCCTGAGGAAGCTGGTATCGGTGACTTCCGTTGACGAGGTAGCTGATGCCGTCCACATTGGCGACAATTGCCGTTGCCGTGTCTGTGACTTGAGACGAAGCGTTGCTGAGCGTGGTTGTGATGTTGCTGTCGGAGACGCAGCTATTGATGGATCCTGCGATGAGATTGTTTTCTTCCGGTAGCGAATCTGGCGCGCCGAGGATGCCTATGGTGGAACCGATGGGAATGTTTTTGAGCTGGTCGTCGGCTACCGTGAGCACTTTGAAGTCGGATGACGGAATGAGCAGTCGTGCGCTGATGGCATTGATGACGGGGTGCAACGTTCCATTTGAACTGACATATCGTGCCGCTGAGTTTTTTGCGACGATGAGCTTGTTGTTCTCCCAACCGTCTGGCAATGATGGACTTACCATGCCGTAGAAAAGGCTGACAAGTATTGCTATGACGGTAAGCCCTACACCCACTATTACGGGAGTCTGGTTTTTCTTCGGAGTGAGTTCCACGCCGTCTGGAATGCCGCTGCTGAAAGCGGTGACAAGTCTGCGGCGCGAGTAGCTTTGAGCTTCGGCAAGGTCTTTCTTGTTGGCCATGAGCGTCCTTACAGCGTGATTGCCAGGTATGCGAGCGGCAAAATAAGCATGATGCATATGGTTTCTGCGGCGTCCGCCACGCGTGTGGCGAATAGAGTATGCTTGCGTAAGACATAGGTGAACAGTATGGTCGCGAAGGCGCATGCGAGCATGAGTAGAATCAGCGGAATGCTGAATTCCTGATGCGTTTGCACGCTGAGCGATCCGGTCACGATGATTCCTATGCCTGCGGCACCTACGGTTACGCACATTTCGCGGAACGTATAGATCTGCCTGGAATCGAGCAGCATGCCGAGGAATGCGGCGAAGCATAATGCTGACCCGAGTGGCGTGTCCAACGTGTTGAGGAGCGGTGCCGCTATGAGCAGCAGCGCGGCGACGCAGATTCGTCCGATGAAGAGCATGGTCGAGCCTGCTATATATCTACGTTTGATGTCTTGGTAGTCAATGTCGTTAGGAAGCGCGAAGATTTCCGATTCGCTATGCGGACTGTCTACGCTGATTCTTGCAAAAGACAGACACATCCAAGGCAGGGCGCTCGCGGTGAGTGCGGTTACGGCTGATGTGAGGATCCAGATATGCCCCATCTGCTGCGGCATGAGTGTGCTGAGGACGCTTGGTATGGCGCAGATGGCACCTATCAAAATGGGAATATAACTGTATGGGCGTGTTTTGGATGCGGCGAGACTCATGAGTATGCCTGCGGCGGCGAGTCCCAGGCTCGCTCCAAGAAGTGGCAGGGCATGCAGTGGCTGTTTGCCTGCGAGCAGGTTGACGAGTTGATATCCGCCAATCGCAGTAAAAATGCTGGCGATGAGTCCGATTGCGGTTGATTGCACGAGCAGGTTTTTGCCGCATAATGCGGCTGTGAGCGCTAGAAGTATTGCGCTGAATCCAAATGCGAGAACCGATGCCCATATGGATGCGGGGAAAAGCGCGATCCATCCGGCGCTGATAACAAGCATGCCGAGGCCGATGACAAGTGACGTGAATGTGGTGTGGTCGCTGGTCCAAGGGCGGTATACGTGCTGTACGCTGGCGCCTACTGCCTCTACGACGTCATCGTAAATGATGTCGGTGTCTGATGATGCTCCGGGCTCAAGCGTGAGCGTGGAGTGGTTTGGAACGTGTTGTTCGCGAAGAGTCTTTGCGGGGGAGAGTGGATCGCCGTCGCTGGTGAGCAGCCTGTACCCTCCGTACACGATCGACGGATCGAGTATGCCGAGTCGTCGGGCTATGTCTGGTAGAAGATCGGCGATGATGGGGCCGTCGTTCACCCGCAGCGCGATTGTGCGCGTTTTATAGGAGACGGTGATTTGGAGTGTATCTGTCGTATTGATGGGGGGTGAAGATGGGGTATTTTGTCTTCCGTGCGGGAGCGGTGGCGGGGAGATGTTCATGCTCTTCCTTAGAGAATGCCGTAAGGCGCTGTATCGTGTCTATAAACAATACAACTATAAGGCATTGAGAAAAATGATTGCATTTTTGCAGTGATTGTCATTTGTTTCTGAAAAAATTGCTTAATTTTCAGTAAAATTGCTATGCCTAAGTGACTTTTAAGTTAACGTCAAACGATTGACGTGAGTTCATCTCGGGTTTTGGATACTTAATGAACTTAAATTTTACTGAATTTGTTATTGCTGTTATTGTTATTCCTTGGGGGAGTCGTGTCTCATTGTGGCTTCCCTAAGAAAGAATGCCTCCAAGGAAGGAAACAAGATGGCGGAACAGATCAGAGCCGAAGAAGGGGCAATTGAAAAGGGTGCCACTGCGGTCGACAATGCGCGCTCGGGTATCGAGAACCGAATCAAAGATATCGAAGCGAAGATGGCGGAGCTGGGCTCTTTCTGGAGTGGTGACGCGGCCGTGTCGTTCAACGCGCTGATGTCCAGTTGGCAGGAGAAGGCCACGTCCTTGAACAATATTCTCATTGATCTTTCGGATAACCTACGGGGTACAGCCAAGGATCAGGCTGCGAATGAGGAAGACAACCAGTCCCGTACGTCCAAGTTGCAGGCGTTGCTTGGCTGACATCATCGAATTGAACTAGAAAGCTAAAGGAGAAAACATATTATGGTAAGTTCTTTTTCGGTTCGTCCGGAGCAGGTGGATGTTTTGGCGAGCGATATCGCTGCCGATGCCAAGAGCATTGCTCAGGAGCTTGAAAACCTCAATAGCCAGGTGAGCGCTTTGATTGGTCAGTGGGACGGTTCCGCTCGTGAGGCATATCATCAGGCGCAACGCAATTGGGATGGCAAGTTGCAGGAAATGAATCAGATTCTTGGCCAGATTTCCCAAGCCACCTCACAGATCGCACAGCAGTACGTGGAGTCTGACGCGCGTTCGGCGGGTCGTTTCTGATGTCGTGTGATTCCGTGTGTGTTCCACGAAAGGTGTGGGGCGCACACGGAATCTTTCCGGTTGGGAATATGGGTGTTGACGAGGAGCGGATCGGGCATGGTAGTTGAAATCAAAGCGGATGTTGAAAATGCGCGTGCGATAGCGAATGACATGGATTCATATGGCGAGTCGGTTTCTGAATCTGCAGGGCGTTGCGGCCAGGAAGCGTATAGCCGCGATACTGCTTTTGGCGAGGAATTCATGAGAAGCGCTTCCGCGTATACCCAGCTGCTACAGGGAACTGGAGCGAATATAGGCGAAGCCATGAGTGGTTTCTCGCAGCGCGTTTGCAGCGCTGCGAAAATATTTGAACAGGCCGAAGAACAGCAGGTGGCTTCTATCAATAAGGCTGAGGTAACAGTTCAGGAGGCTGCACCTGTTGTTGGAAAAACAAAGGGTAACGCATCCGACATACACGAGACTTCTAAGAAGAACGAGAGCGATGAGGCGTTTGAGCCGCTGCTGTCATTAGTGGATAGTGTGGTGAATGTGCTTTCGATTCCTCCGCTACCGCCGAAGACTCTTTGAATTTGCTGATTAAGTGACGTGTTGCGTTTGTTATTTCCATACGAGAAGGGGTTATTGATGACGCGAGATTTGTGTGCATCGCATGTGCGAAAGGTGCGCGGTGTGCTGTCGGCGTTGGCGGCGGTGTTGGCTTGTGTGGGGTTGTGTGTGCCGTCGGCGGTGGCTTCGGATGGTGTGGATTGGCGTATCGACGATATGGGCGTGCGTGACGCATGGGCGTCGGGTATCACCGGCAAGGGCGTGAAGATCGCGGTGCTTGACGATCCGATTGTGTCTGATTATCCCGCGCTGGCGGGCGCGGACGTGTCGTACAAGCTCATGACCGAGAGCAACCAGCCGTGTCATAGGAAGTCCGATCCGTCGCAGACCACGTCCGCGGACGATCCCACTCTTGATTCGTCCAGCGGGTTCGTGATAACCCATGGTACGAGTGTGGTGTCGTTGATCGTGGGCAATGGCAATGGATGGGACGGCGGCGCGGGCATCCAAGGCATCGCGCCCGACGCCTCCGTGACCGCCTACATGGTCTTTTACCAACGTGAAGGACGATTGGGAGGGGGAGCGGATATATGTGTGGATGATGCCGGTAAGGGTGTTGACTTGGACAAGCCGAGCATCCGTGACGCGGTGAGTTCCGGCGCGAGGATCATCAACATGTCGTACGTGGATGACGGCAGCGATCCTAGCGGGGTGCGTGACGACATCCTGTACGCGCTGCGTCACGGCGTGGTGGTGGTCTCGGTGAGGGACAACTCTGTCAGGGCCGGCATGTACGACCTGGTCGGCGAGCCGGGGATGAACAACTATTTCCCCGGTGAGGTGACGGTGAACGCGGTGGATTCGGCGGGGAATCTGCAGGAGTCGTCGGATGTGATGGACGGGAACGTGTCGGTGCTGAGTCCGGGCGTGGGCGTGCCGTCCTACCGGAGCACGGATTCGCGTGAGATGGTCATGACGGGCAATGGCACGTCTGCTGCGGCGGCGAATCTGAGCGCGTATCTCGCGCTCGTGATGCAGCGGTGGCCGGATGCGACGGGCAACCAGATCCTGCAGTCGTTGGTCCGCAATACGAAGGGCAACGCGTCGGGCGGGCCGAAACTGGATCCGGAACACAAGCGTGGTTTCGGGATCGTGGATCCAGGCAAGTTGCTGTCGGTCGATCCGGCCCAGTATCCCGATGTGAACCCGCTTCTGGAGTGGGCCGTGAAGACGAGCGGGGAGCATGAGGAGACCAAGGGCATGTACGAGTATCCGTCCCCGCTGGGCGAGCATGGGGTTGTGGATACGGGGGAGTTCTCGCCTGATGGCGACACGGTCATGTACACGCCCGATACGGCTTTGGTGGGTCGTGAGCTGCAGCGTCAGCAGGCCGCGTGGGAGAAGGTGGAGTCGTGCCGTGCGGACGGCGGGAGCGATTGCATGAAGTATTCCGCGACGGCCACGGCCGATGAGGAGGATGGGAAGGTCGCCGGGGATATGGCGTCGGATGCTTCGGGTTCGTCCGTGGTGCCGTCGTGGGTGGTTCCCGTGGTGTTGGCGGGTGCCGGTGTGTTGGTGTTGGCTGGCGTGGTTCTGGCGGTGGTGCTGGTCCGCGGGATGCGGCGTGCGGGGGATGCGGGCCGTGCCGTGCCGGTTGGAACCGTCGGTGGGGCCGGTGTTCCGCCGGTCCCGTATGGTGTGGCGCCATCGTATGGCGGTCCCGCGGCGCGGTCCGCTCCCGTCGCTGGCTCGTATCCGGACGCCGGTGTGCCGTCCGGGTACGCGTATCCTCCAACGCAGGCTGGGAACGGGCAGGTCGGTCAGCACGTTCCTCAACCGCCATTGCCGCCTAGGCAATAAACGATAGTGGGTAAGAAGACACGAGAGGAAGATTCATGGAAACATATGAGGAAAAACTGTCAGATATCGCCAATACCGCCAAGTGGTCTATTGAGGAATTTGACGATTTCAAACGGTTTGAACGAGTCATAGATGATGCCGCCGCGAAACTCAAAACCATGAAAAAGGAACTTGAAGAAGGTTATGTTTTTGGGGGCGAAACCCAAAAGGTGTCTTTGAAATGCGTTCGAGAAATTTCCAAAGGCATTGAGGAAGCGAACATACCAACAGCCTTGCGTGACCTATTTCAGACTGTTGACGCATACAATCAGGCGATCGATGATGCAAGGAATGTGGAGCTGCCCGGCACTAGGTTGACCAGTGATATTGAACAAGCTATCAAAGCTGCTGAGACGCCATTGAATATTGTTGTTCCTGGATTGGGAACATTAACCGGGATAATCGGCGAAGCGGGCGTTAACATAATTTCAAATATGCTTGCTAACGAGCGAGAAAAAAAGGCTGAAGCAGAATTTAAACGGATTAAATCGGTAAGGGAGAGTAACTGTCCTAATCATGAAGCTTATGAAGCTCCCGTTGTCGATATCAACGGCCTGTGGCCAGCACAGGATGGTGAAAACAATTCTTCGGAAAACGATGGTGTGTATCCCACCTCGTTTGGCGACACTGGAATCTCAATCGCTGTAGCGGGTGGCGCTGGCCTCGCGGCCGCTGGCGGTGCGGCTGTCGCATCATCGAAATTCTCCAATACCCCCAAATCAGGTTCGGCCTCAATTTCTCGCCCCAACGTGAGCCCTACGCCGCCTCTTCCTCCACGTAACAACCCTACGGACGCTGCCGATACGGGCGGTGACAATAACAATAGCCATAATGGTCGGATGTTTGACCCGAACACCGGTGAATGGATCGACACAAGCAAATACGTGTATGATCCGGCAAGCGGACGTTGGCTTGACCGTAACCTATACGTATACGATCCGGCGACAGGCCGCTACGTGTATCGGAACCACATGGCCGTGGATAGCGATATGAGCTATAACGGTTCCGGTTCCGCCCATGGCGGCATGTCCGGAGGCTCTGCGGGATCGGGTTCCGGAATCGGGCGTACTGCGGTGGCGGCTGGCGCTGGCATCGGTGCCGGTGGAGCGTTAGCCGTATCCAAGCTCGCAGGTGGAGCTGGTTCAAGTTCCGGAGCACTGTCTGAAGCTTCCATGGCAGCGGTTTCTGGCTCCGGCGTCGGTTCGTATTATGCGAACAATCCGGTCAAGGCGTCCATTGCATCCTCGTCGATCAAAGGTGCAACCGGTATGGCTGCGGGATTGCGCAAGGGAGAAATTGCGCGTGCCGAAGCTGCGGCGTCATCTCGTGCAAACACTCCGGGAATGATGGGTATGGGGCGTGGCGGTGCGTCTCATAGCAAGGATAAGAGGCGCAACTCCTTGGGCTACATTGCTCCGACCATTGAAGAGGAAGAAGAATTCCAGCCCAAGCCGTTGGCGGCCATGGCAGGTCACCGCAGGCGTCCCGGCGAATGAGGCATGGGCGGAATGCGCTATGCGCATGACCGCACGTCGTTGAACAAAACGTTCTCTTGTTGAACAGGAAAGGAGCGAAGGCAGTGTCTTCCTCATGCATATGCGTTGACCCGTCCGATCTGGAAACGTCGGCGAAAAACTATGAACAGGCCGCACAACAGTTCGCTATGGCAAAAGCGCAGTTTGTATCTGCGGGAACCCCGAATTTCGGGCTGATTCTCAAATGCCTGGAACCGGCGTATGAAGCGGCGAAGCAGTCTACGCAAGAATACTTGGCCAACGTTGAAGCAATGCTGAAATTGATTGCTTCGGCCATACAGGGGACCGTAGAAGATTCCACCACCACTGAAGAGGAGATACTTGAAGCGCTGAAGAAGATTCTGCAACTGCTTCAGCAGGTGGATGACAAGTTGGATTCCTCGGATCCTCATAACGCACGGTCCGAGGGAAATGGCGGAATAGGCGGCAATTCCGGCTATGGCGGCAGCTTTGGCAATGGTGGTGGCTCAAGAGCTGATTCCTTGCAAAGCAAGCAATATCAGCCAGTGGATCAGTTTAATGGTCGATCCGACGGTGGTTCCGAAGCGGCAGGAAGTCCGGCATCATCTGCGACAGGTTCTGGTGCAATGGCGTCGGGATCGCAAGAATTCGGCCATGATCAGAAAAAAACAACATCTGATGGTGCGCGTGATGCGGCGGAATCGAACACTTATCCGATTTTCAATGAGGTTCCACTTCCAACAAGACCAACCACGATTGGATTGGATGTGGATGGAAACGCCAAAGACGACTACTCTCTGAATCTCACTGATGGCAATACGCATGCCGTGATTGGGGCGGATGGTTCCGTTACTCTGACAAAGCGTGACAATTCCACCATTCCGATGCCTTCTGATGCAAGCAAAACAGGATCCGCTTCGTTTGATCTGGATGTGGACAACGATGGCGTGGACGACGTGTCCATGAACTCCGATTCAGGCGCGAATGCCCGTTTCAGCGTATATGAGGATGAAGATTCGCGGTACGTTGCCCTCGACTACGACAATGACGGCGATTACGATGTCGCCGTCCGCGTCGGAGATTCCGAAGCGGCAAGGGAAGCCATGCGTAAGCAAGCCGAGGATGAAGCCTGGCAAAGCATCGCAGCTAAAGATCCTCTGGGAAGAACGGCGGATGAGCTTCGTGCCTTGTACGAAGACAGAGAAACCATTCAGCTACCTGAACGCACGACGATTCAATAAAACAGGATGCTGTGCAAAGCATATCCGGCCGTAACCGGGTAAATATCACATTCAAACTATACACAAGGGGAAGAGTATGGCTGCAAAAGAAGATGATGGCTCTGCCAACGACTTGCATTTCGGCCCGATTACCATCGATGTTCCAGACGATTTAAGCGACATTAAACGCGACTTGAAGTTTTATCAAAAAGTCGGCGAGGCCTATGACAGTAGGAAAGTGGGAAAGGCTGCCTCAGCCCTCCTTTCCGGGCAGAAATTTGGCTACACGTCAGCCGACAAAGTGGTTGGGAGAATCCTGGAAAAAACAGGACTTGATAAGAAAGACATCGGAAGGAAAAGCCAGAAGTTCGAGGATGCGTCAAAAAGGTTCACAGAATCTTTGGAAGGGGATTTGACTCGTCAAAGTGCGCATGATCTGGCGAAAACGCTGGATAGCAAGATCACTACGCTTCGCATTGCCATCTCAGGTGTTGACTTCATTTGCAAGGCATTGTTTGGTGTCAGCCCTATAGATGAGTGGGTCAGGAAACCATTCTTCGGCGATTGGGATGAGCTTCGCGATACTGCGGGAAAATGGCAGTCGCTGGCTGAAACACTGCCTGAAGTGCAGACGGCGTTATTGGAAATTTCCAATAGTCTCGACGAGACAGTGTGGTCTGGGCAGGCCGCGGACATATATGTTGTTCGCAATGAGGCGGTGGCCGACGCGCTTGTGGAAGCTCCGGAGCCATGTTCGGAAATGGCCCAGGCGTTGAACGCTTTGGCGGACAATGCGGAAAAAACATTGAATCTGATATTCGACACGTTGAGTGAAATCATTTCGCTGTTGAAGCTTATTGCGGGTGAGCTGATTATTCCTGGAGCCGGTCCGGTGCTCGCTACGGTCACTGTCGCTGCGGAAGTCACCCAGGCGATTCAATGGGCATCCGATATCGTGGAATATCTTAACAATCTGTATGAAGCCCTTAACGGATTGTGTGTATGCCTCATGGTTATGCAACGGCTTTCCGTAAAAACAGAGGGCATGCTGAGCGTTTTTGGCGGAGGCACGTCGAACGGTGGAACTGGCAGTACGTCGAATGACGTAGCGTTTGCCGGGGCATCCGGTGGATCGTCCGATGGAAGATAATCGTCATGTCCTTCCAACCGCATCGTTATGACTTGCATTGTGAAACGGACGATGACCTCGGTACGACAATTTTATGTGCGAAGAAAAGAGAAGTGGAATGACATCAGCGGAATTCGAAGCTTTCATGAACCAAATGGATTCACTGTCTGCCCGGCTTGACAAGCAGCGGGCGAAATTCGAAAAAGAGAAAGTTCAAATAGATGAAAAAATAGCTGAAAAAACGAAAGAACTTGAAAATAAGCGGCGTAAAGGTGAATGTGGGCGCGCTTGGCAAGTATTGCAGCAGCGTATCGACATGGGGAAAACCTGTGAGGAAGACATCCTTGCTGGCATTGACAAGTCTCCGGAAGCGCGTGAAGTACGTGGTTACCTCGCGCAGAATATGAGTTATGTGCGAGATAGCGTGGAGGATGCGGACGACGAAGATAATGAAGCGGCCCAGGCTCGTGTTGCGCTCGATAAAGGAATGACTCGTCTGCGTGAGTGGGAAAGCCAATATGCGGCACAAAGAAACCAAGCCAGCTGACTTACAGGCGATATGCATTGTATCGCTCGTCTGCGCAGTGCTTTTTGCTGGTATTGCCGTTACGGTGCTGTCCGAAAGCGTGTTGCTTCCCGGTGGCGACGAGCGGATGCGAGGATTGCCTGTGCTGCTTGTGGCAAGCCTCATATTGCTGATGCTGTTTTGTGATCGGTTATGCGTGGTGAGCATACGCTCACACGAGCAAACCGTTGCGCTGGTTGCCATGGCTTGCGCTGTGCTGCTGTCGGTGTGTGCCGGTGTGGCGGCGAGCTGCATTGAACCTTGCGCTCAGCCGATCGCGGCGGCGGTTTTCCTATCTTCTTCTTGCGTATGCCTCAATATGTCGTTAATGACGGTTTGCATTGATCAGCCGGTGCTTAATGGCGTGATATCCGCATGCTTTGCCGTATCGTTGCTGTTGCTGCTCGCCAGTACGGGAACGCTGATGTGTTCGTTGGACGTACGGCTGCTTGCCGGTTTGGTGCTTGCCGCTGCCATATGCTGTCTGCAAATGCTGCCGAACATCGTGGTGCATGTGCCGGACCGTTATCTTGTGCAATGGCGTGCCTACATGACACGTCGTTGGACGGTGCGCGGTGGCATTCCCGAAGAGGCCCGTGTATTGACCCAAGTTGATATTCGTGAAGATATGCAGACGTTTCAGGCCCGATATGCGACCGGTTTCGTGCTTTGCTTGGCGCTGCTGGTATTGCCGTACGCGGCATTGGTCGCATTCTGCGATTTCCATCGGATGTATGATGCTGTCGGCTTTCTCGTGCTTACCGCGGCCCTGTTTCTCTTTCTCACCCTTAAGCCGCGCCGGTCGGGCAGACCTTTCGAACGGTACTGCATGCGTTTGTCTGCGGTGATGGTGATGGCTATGGCCTGCGTGAGGGCCTGGGGCTTCATGACAACCGAAAACATGAGGCTGTTCGGCGTATGCGCGATTGGCCTGATTGGCGTTCTGCTGGTATATGCCATTCCTGTGCAAAAAGGCGGTTTTCATTCGCTTGTATTGTCTCGCGCCGGCGATGCGTTGTGCTTCCTGTCCATGATGGTCACGCCTGTGGCGGCTTTCTTCGCAGCTGGCGCGTTGCAGTACATAAGGGGATTGTGATGTCGGATTCGAATTCCGTAATGAGATGTCGTCCGGCAGGAGCCGGAAAACAATGTGCGGCCGCATTCGTCGATTGCGGTTTCGTATTGCTTTGCGGCGTGATTGCGGCTTTGCTCGGACATAATATTCCCGTCACGTTCCTGGTGATGCTCGAATCGGTTGCGGTGCTGGCTATTGGAGAAGGTTCGCGCGGTCTGACTCCGGGGAATATGATGTTCGGTTTGCGTACGGTTCGCGTGGAAGGCATGCGTGACGTCACGGCGGGAACTTTGCCCGCCGGAATGGGCCGGATTCTTGTGAAGTATTGCGTGCTTATCGGATCCACGCTTGCGTTGGTCATAGGTCTGATTGCGGTGATTTGCTCACCGTTGTTCGCCAAGGATGATTTGCATCAGGGATGGGCAGACAGACTGGCATCTTTGGGATGCGTCGATATTCATCAACGTGTTGAGGCGTTGGAGGAACAACCGGTCGTATCGAGGCAAATTCCTCCGGTTCCCATGCCTCGGATGCAGCCCACTCCTTCCGTGCCTCTTCCCAAAACAGTGGCGGCCGTGTCCAAACCGATTCCCATGCCAACGGCAAAACAGGTTTCTCCTGTACCCATGCCTTCGGAAAAGCCGATGTATCCGGTTCGGACAACGGTTGAACAACAGACGGCCCCAGTGCCAGTGACACCTCCTGAGAAACCCCAAACCTTTCTCTTCTTTGAAGATGGCTCCAAGCGACCTCTCAGCGTGCCTTCTTCATTGATTCTCGGGCGCAAGCCAACCCCGCAGCAGACAGGGGACATCGCGTTGGCTGTGCCTGACCATACTGGTACGGTCTCACGAAACCATGCTCGGATCGAATTGGTGGACGACCAAATCTGGATCACTGACTTAGCGAGCACCAACGGTACGCGAGTGCTTGACGAAAGCGGCGAAGAGACGGAACTTGAACCGAACGTCCGAACGCGTATGCATGTCGGATCCCGCATCGGCCTGGGAGACATGGGCTGCAGCATCATCACATCGAAAAGCAGGAGGCGTTGATGGCTATTACTGCGGAACAACAAAACAGCAGGCTCGAAGGTCCCAAACCTCCAAAAGGAAAAATCGTATTGCAGGCACCACCCGAGCTTGAACCCAGCGACGGTGTCAACACGCTGCTCACATCGTTGGTGCCATTGTTGGGCACCGCCAGCGCCATGGTCATGATGCTGATGACCAATTCGGGACTCACCGGCATGCTTACCGGCGGCATGTTCATGGTGTCGTCATTGGGATTCGTGGCGGTCAACGGCTTCCGCCAACGTTCGCAACGCATGGCGAACCTCGCGGCGGCAAGACGTGAATATCTCACTTATTTGGCTGGCATACGCAAAACCGTGCGCACCGCGGGAAGGAAACAACGCAATGCCGCATTGTGGAACGCTCCATCCCCATCCTCGTTGACGGCGATCGCCCAGGAACCGGAACGTTGCTGGGAACGTGTTCCCGCAGACGACGATTTCATGATATTACGTTGCGGCACGCATAGTGTGCCATTGTGCCTGCAGCTTGAATCACCTGAATTGCCTCCACTCGCGCAACTCGACCCGGTTTCGGCATCGGCGGCGCATCGTTTCATGCTTGCACATAAAACGTTGCACAATATGCCTTACGGCATTGACCTGAGGAAATACAAGCGTGTGGAATTGCTTGGAAACGAAAGCCAGACGCAGGCGCTCGCAAGAGCCATGATCTGTCAAGCGGCGGTTTGGCATCCGGCTGAATGCTGCAGAGTGCTCGTACTGGCATCCGCTGATCGCATGGGGCAGTGGGAATGGGTACGGTTGCTGCCTCATAACCGTGTGCTGAACGAGAAATACTTGGAAGGCACGTATAACGGTCATGGATTTATGCTGACGAGCAACGTGCGCGAAGTTGATGCGCTGATAGGCGAGGAAGTGCTGAACCGCAACAGGCGTACCGGAGAGAATGAGATTGCTCCTCATGTTTTGGTGATCAATGATGGATTCGACCGGACTGTATTGTCTCGAGAGTCCCGATTGTTCGCTGAAGACGGCCTCGGTGGAGTGACCGTGTTCGACATGCCGAATGATTGGGGGGAGCTCGAGGAAGATGACGTGCTTCGTGTGCTGTATTCGCAGACCGTGGTTGAGGAAGGACTGAACGTTCTCGAAAAGCGCGACATCAATATGGTTGAAGTGTTTTCCACGGCACTCAAGCCTGTGGAAATCCAACCGGACGAATTGACTGTGGAAGAGGCGCTCTGCATAGCGAAACGCTTGAAGAGCGTGCATGTTAACGAAACCGGAGACGATTCCTCACAATCCGTCAATCGCAAGAAATCCCCCGAATTGCCTGATCTGCTTGGCATCAGCGATATTCGTCATATCGATCTGGCGAAACTGTGGGCATATCGTGTGGGCAAGGAGCGTTTGCGTGTGCCGATCGGCCTATTCGACGACACCAGTACCGCGTTCCTTGACATCAAAGAGATGGGCCAGCATGGCATGGGCCCGCATGGCGTGCTCGTCGGCGCCACCGGTTCGGGTAAATCCGAAGTGCTGCGAACCCTGGTACTGTCGTTGGCGTTGAGCCATTCCCCGGACCAGTTGAATTTCGTACTCATCGACTTCAAAGGCGGCGCCACTTTCGCAGGCATGGACGGCATGCCTCACATTTCATCCATCATTACGAATCTCGGCAAGGAAGCGTCGCTCGTCGACCGTATGGAAGACGCGCTGGATGGCGAAGTCAACCGACGTCAGGAGCTGCTGCGAGATGCGGGCAACCTTGCCAACATCACCGAATATGAGGAGATGCGTGTCAACGGCGGGCGTAGCGATCTTAAACCGTTGCCGTCACTATTGGTCGTGGTCGACGAATTCTCCGAACTGTTGAAGGCGAAACCCGAGATCGTGCAATCGTTCGTTCGCATTGGCGCGGTCGGCCGTTCGCTGGGCATACATCTGCTCATCGCATCGCAGCGTTTGGAACAAGGCAAGCTGCGTGGTCTTGACGAGCACCTGTCATACCGTATCGGTCTGAAAACGTTCTCCGCAACCGAATCCCGTGCCGTGCTGGGCATTACGGACGCGTACGATCTGCCAAGCCTGCCTGGCATCGGCTATCTGAAATCGCCTGACGGCACCATCACCCGCTTCCGCGCGTCTTACGTGTCGGGCGTGCCGAAGGGGTTGGACGGCGAAACCACCACCTTCCAGTATGCGGTGGAACAGATGCGAGGCAAAGGCAATCCCGCGCACGTGGTGTGGCTGCCTCCGCTGGTCACGCCGAATTCGCTCGACGATTTCATGCCGGACCTGACCGTCACCAAGGAGTATGGCTTGATTTCGCCAAGGTGGCGCAATGCCGGAGCGCTTGTCGTACCATGCGCGTTGGAAGACAAGCCACGCGAGCAGAAGCGAGACGTCATGGCCCTCAATCTTGCCGGTGCGGGAGGCCATGTGGCAGTGGTGGGCGGCCCGTTGAGCGGTAAAAGCATGATGCTGCGTTCCATCGTCGCATCGTTGGCGCTCACGCATTCGCCGCTCGAAGTGCAGTTCTATGTGATCGACTGCGGTGGCGGCGCGTTCTCCTCCATGGATGGATTGGAACATGTCAGCGGCATCGCGGCAGGCAATGAGGATGAAAAAGTCCGTCGTACGCTTGCCGAAGTCAGCGGCATCATCGACGCGCGCGAACGATTCTTCAAAGAACAGCGCATCGACGGCATGGACACGTATCGTCGCCGTCGCGCCGAAGGCAAGGTCGACGACGGATATGGCGACGTGTTCCTCGTCATCGACGGTTGGGGCGTATTCCGCGGCGACTATGACGAATTGGAAACCAAAGTCCAGCAGATCGTTGCCCGTGGTCTCACCTTCGGCGTGCACGTGTTGTTCAGCGCGAACCGTTGGATGGAAATCCGTGCCAATATCAGCGACCTTATCGGCACCAAGCTCGAACTGCGTTTGGGCGATCCGAGCGATTCGCAAATTGACCGCCACGTTGCCGACACCGTGCCCAAGGGCGCGCCTGGCCGTGGCCTGAGCGCCAACAAACTGCATACGCTCGCAGCGCTGCCCCGCATCGATGGCGGGCATGATGCGGCGACGGTGTCCGACGGCATCAACGATCTCATCGCCAAAGTACGTTCCGCATGGCAAGGCCATCCGCATGGTCCGAAGCTGCGGTTGCTGCCCGAAAACCTGCCGTACGAGGCGATGATGGCTTCCGTCATGCGTCAAAAGGCATCCAACCAGCTCGCCAAAGGCAACATGGTGGTCGGTATCGACGAGAACGCACTGTCTCCAGTGGTGTTCGACTTCAACACCGAACCGCACTGTTACCTATTCGGTGACGCCGGTTCGGGGAAATCTACATTCCTTCGCGTGATAATCAACGAAATCGTACGAAGCTATCCGGATGGAAAAGCAAAAATTTTCATGTTGGATTATCGTCGTGCGAATCTTGCGCAAATTCCGCAGTCGCATTTTGGAGCGTACCTGACCAATGACGAACAGGCTACGGAAAGTCTCGACGCGCTTGCGGAATTCCTGAAAACCCGCATTCCGGGCCAGGACGTGACTGCCGAACAGTTGCGCGACCGTTCCTGGTGGACGGGTTCGGAAGTTTACGTGCTGGTCGACGATTACGATTTGGTCTCCACCAGCCGAGGCAACCCGCTGCGTGCGTTGGTGCCATATTTGGCGCAGGCCTCCGATCTGGGATTGCATGTGGTGGTGGCCCGCAGAACCGGCGGTGCGAGCCGAGCCATGTACGATCCGGTATTGCAGACGTTCCATGATCTCGGCATGACCGGCATTCTGCTGTCCGGAGATTCGGACGAAGGCCAGCTGATCGGCAAAGTCAAACCGAAGAAGGCGGCGCCCGGTCGCGCCCAAATCGTCACTCGAGACCAAGGTCTGTTCGTGGCGCAACTGTCGAATGCGGTATTGCGCGAATAACGCGATATTGCGGAAACGTGAGATTGCGGAAAAGCCCGCGCCGTTGCATACTGCGGTTTGCGCAACATTACGTACCGCAGTATGCAGGTATCGCAACATGCTCTCGACTGTTTCGTTGAATGGTGAACCCGTTGAGTACGATGGTGCACGGCAATATAACTTGAGATAGCGAGGACTTAAGACTCATGCCACGTATGTTCGGAACAGACGGTGTTCGAGGATTGGCGAATAGGGCTTTGACCGCACAGCTTGCATTGGATTTGGGCGATGCCGCGGTGCGCGTGCTTGGCGATGACGGCGGCAAAAGCGAATTCGATGGCCGTCGTCGCGCACTGGTCGGCCGTGATACCCGCGTTTCCGGCGATTTTCTCGCCGCAGCACTGTCTGCAGGCATGTCCGCAGGCGGTTTCGATGTGATCGACGCGGGCATTATTCCAACCCCTGGCGTCGCATACCTGACCTCCGTGCTGAACGTGGAAATGGGTGCCGTGATCTCCGCATCCCACAATCCCATGCCCGACAACGGCATCAAATTCTTCGCACGCGGCGGATTCAAACTGCCTGACACCAAAGAAGACGAAATCGAAAACGTGCTCGGTCAGGATTGGGAACGCCCGACCGGTGCAGGCGTGGGACGTATCAGCCACGACACGGCAACCGCAACCAACCTGTACATCGACCATCTGGTATCCACAATCGCCCCCATCGGGCCTGACAAGTCCCAGCCGACACCGTTGAAAGGCTTGAAAGTCGTGGCTGACTGCGCCAACGGCGCCACCTCCGTGGTCGCGCCGGAAGCTTTGCGCCGCGCAGGAGCCGACGTGAGCGTGATCAACGCTTCGCCAGACGGCTACAACATCAACAAGAACGCCGGATCCACACACCCCGAACAGCTGCAGGCCATGGTCAAGGCATCCGGGGCCGACTTGGGCGTGGCATTCGACGGTGACGCCGACCGTTGCCTTGCCGTAGACGGCGAAGGCAATATGGTCAACGGCGATCAGATCATGGGCATTCTTGCACGTGCCAAGAAAAACGCGGGCAAACTCAACCACGACACCCTCGTGGTAACCGTGATGAGCAACCTCGGCCTGAAGCTCGCCCTGCGTTCCATGGGCATCAAAACCGTGCAAACCGGCGTGGGCGATCGTTACGTGCTTGAGGAAATGCTGCGTGGTGACTATTCACTCGGCGGCGAACAGTCCGGCCATGTGATCAACCGCGAATTCGCCACCACCGGCGACGGTACACTCACCGCACTGACCCTATGCAACGAAGTGGTCAACTCCGGCAAGAGTCTCAAAGAACTCGCATCCGACTTCCCGCAACTGCCGCAAACCCTCATCAACGTGCCAAACGTCGACAAGCTCGCAGCCAAAACCAACGCCAAAGTGCAGGCGGCCGTCGAACGCGAAGAGAAAATGCTCGGCGACACCGGCCGCGTGCTCTTGCGTCCCTCCGGCACCGAACCGCTCGTGCGCGTCATGGCTGAAGCGGAAACCCAGCAGCAGGCCGACGAGGTCTGCGACCGTCTCGCCAAAGTCGTGGCCGAAGAACTCGCCTTGTAATCACACCGCCGATACGCAGTATTTGGCAATCCAAAATCCCGAACCAATCCGCGAAGGAACCCCATGTTTGGACGCAACTCGAAAGTCAACCTCGAACTCAACCGCGAGGTCGAAAAACTCATCAAAACCGGCGGCAAGGAACAACTGCTTCCCATCGTGCAGGCAGGTGAACCGGTACTGCGCCAGCAGACCGCAGCTTACGAAGGCCAACTGAGCCGCAAGACACTTGACAAGCTCATCGAAACCATGCGCGTCACCATGATCGAAGCGCCGGGCGTAGGTCTCGCCGCAACCCAGATCGGCCTCGGACTGGCGCTTGCCGTGGTGGAAGACCATGTGCGCGACGACGATGACGATGACCCGCGCGAAGCGGCCGAATTCCCGTTCCATGTCATCATCAACCCAAGCTATGAGCCGATCGGCACCGAAACCCGCAGCTTCTACGAAGGCTGCCTGAGCTTCGACGGTTACCAGGCCGTACGCAAGCGTTGGCTTGACATCACCGCCCGTTGGCAGGATGAGGACGGCAACAAGCATGAGGAACATCTGCACGGCTGGCCGGCCCGCATCTTCCAGCATGAAACCGACCATTTGAGCGGTGAACTGTACATCGACCAGGCCGAAATCCGAAGCCTGACCACCAATGAGAACCTTGAGGATTTCTGGTGCGAGGATCCGGTACCGACCGAAGCGGCGGCCGAACTCGGCTTCGAACTGTAACCGCGTAAACGAACGAGACAAGAACGATGAATGCCTCCCAGGCGAACACTTGGGAGGCATTCATCATATTCGGGATTATTGGAATGTTCGAAACATGAGTATTCCAAATATTCCAATATTTCAGTATTCCGGATTCACTAGCACATCGTACGTATCCGTGTTCCGCTCGGCATCCGAACGCAGATCCCAGCCAGGCTTGCGCATTCCATACAACACCAGCGGCGGTAAACCGAGCACAAGCACGACTACAGCCACAAGAATCGCATATGAAACGCTATCCAAACCGGTGAAACCAGCCGGTCTCACGAAAGTCAACACGAATGCCGCGGCGGAAGCGACGAAACCGACGCCCGCGACCAACCGAATCGCAGGAACTCGATACGTGCGGCGGACTTCTGGATGGGTGTCGCGCAGACGAATCGCGGCGGCAAACATCAACATGTACATCACCAGATACAGCGCGGTCGCCATATCCACCAGCGTCGCGAAAGCCGTGTTGCCATTGGGGATCAACACGAACAGCAACGCCAGCACGGTCACGATAATGCCTTGCGGAATCAGAATGCCTTCCTGCACGTCGTGGGCATTGCGCTTCTGCAGCGCGGGAGGCATCAGTCCCGTGCGGGCGGCCGCTAGCAAACCGCGAGAAGGACCAGCTATCCAAGCCACCACGGAAGCGAACGCGCCTAGCGCGATGAGCAGCGAAATCACCGGAGTGCCCCAACCCATGCCAAAATGGTCGAAGAACTCCCTGAACGCCAGATTGATGCCGTCGATGAGCCCCAGCTCACGATGCGGCACAGCAAAGGCGATTGCCAAAGTCGGCAGCACAAGTACCAGCAGAATCAGCGCGGTCGCTAGTGCAATGGCGCGTGGGAATTGACGTCCCGGATGCTCCAAGTCGTTGGCATGCACGGCATTGACCTCCATACCCGCGTAGGCGAGCACATTGGATACGATTAGCACAATCGACGCGATGCCCGTCCACGGCGGAAGCAGCGCGGATGCGTGCAGGGAGGTCTGCACTGGCTTACCGATCGCCAGCCAGATAATGCCGAAGACGATAAGCAGCAACGCAGGAAACAGCGTGCCGATAAGTCCCGAAATCGCCCCGACCTTGGCGAACAGATTGCCGCCGCGCAACGCCACCATCGTGCTTGCCCAATACAACACGATGATCACCGCGGCCACATATACGCCATTATTGCCCAAGCCACCCATGCCGAACACATACGACAGGCTGACGGCGATGAACGCAATCTGTATCGGATACCACACCACATTCTGAATCCACTGCAGCCAAATGGCGAGAAATCCGATGCGATTGCCGAACGCCTCACGCACCCACACGTACACGCCACCTTTCCAGCCGGTGGCCAGTTCGGCAGCCACCAGCGCGGTCGGCACCAGGAAAACGACCGCCGGAATGAGATACAGCAGAATGGAAGCGAGACCATAATCGGCCATGGCCGGCAGAGAGCGTAGCGAGGCCACCGCCACCACGGTCAACATCGCCAGTTGGCTGACTGTCATCATGGTTTTGCCGGTTTTATTGGCAACGGTTGCCGTGCTTGCGATTGCGCCGTGCCCGTCAGCGCCGTTCCCTCTATTCGCCCCGGCATGCGCAGGTATGCCCGTACGATTGCGGTTTCCTGCGACGGCAGACGGATTGCGTGGCGTTGTTGTCGGTGCCGTCGCAGCGTTCGTCGTGGAACGTGCGGACCCGGGATGTGCAGCTGCGCTTGCATCGTGCGCTACCACAGCAAGCGGCTTTTTCATATGAACTGTCATTGCAGCCAGCTTTCGTAAACATAATCGTTGTGGGAATGAACATGAATTTCCTTAATGCGGGAAACGATGGAATTCGTGAAATGACCGCGAAATATCAGTGGTGGAATCCGGATGCACGAGCCTCGCTTGGCATTGGTGAGCGCAGTCCGTCCAGATATTTCACACACGACTTCAGATCCTTGATGAACGCTTCGGCCATATCGTGGCTGAAACCGTTACGCACCACAATGCGCTGCACGGTCACCTGCGTCAGATCCACCGGCATCGGATAAGCCGGCACCAGCCATCCCTTCATGCGCAGCCGATCCTGCAGATCGTACAGATTCCACTTGCGATCCGGCTTGTCGTTGAGCATCCATGCGAACACCGGAATGTCGGAACCGTCGTTCCACAGCGTAAAATCATCCATCTGCTCGATCTCGCCCGACAGATATTTCGCCACATCATGCGAAGTCTGCTGCACCCTTCGATACCCGTCGAATCCCAAACGCAGGAACATGTAGTACTGCAGCAGTACCTGTGCGCCTGGACGGGAGAAGTTCAGTGCGAAAGTCGGCATTTCGCCGCCGAGATAACTCACCTTGAAAATAAGGCTTTCCGGCAGGTCAGCGGTTTCGCGCCATACGACCCATCCCAAACCGGGGTAGACCAGACCGTACTTGTGACCGGAGGTGCTGATGGAGTAAACGCGCTTGACGCGGAAGTCCCATGCGAGGTCCGGCTGGATGAATGGTGCGATCATACCTCCCGAAGCGCCGTCCACATGGATGCGCACATCAAGTCCGGTGCGCTCCTCGATGCGGTCCAGTGCTTCGCTGATCTGTTCGACCGGCTCATACATACCCGTATAGGTCACGCCCATGATGGCCACCACGCCGATGGTGTTCTCATCGACATACTTGTCGAGATCATGGCCGTCGAGCACTTTGTGGTCCTCGGAAATCGGCACATAGCGTGGTTCCACGTCGAAATAGTTGCAGAACTTCTCCCAGCACACCTGCACGGCGCTGCTCATCACCAGATTCGGACGATCGGTCGGCAGGTCGGCCTTTTCGCGGGCTTCCTTCCAACGGCGCTTCAACGCGAGTCCGCCCAGCATGCAAGCTTCCGACGAGCCGATGGTGGAGGTTCCGATGGCATTCATTGGATCGGGCGCATGCCATAGATCGGCGAGCATGTGCCAGCAGCGCGATTCGACTTCGGCGGTTTTCGGGTACTCGTCTTTGTCGATCATGTTCTTGTCGGCCGCCTCCATGTACAGGCGGTTCGCATGATCGTCCATCCACGTGCTCACAAAAGTTGCAAGATTGAGTCGCGCGTTGCCATCCAGCATGGCCTCGTCATGCACCACTTGGTAGGCGGTTTCCGGCAGACTACCCTTCTGTGGAATGGTAAATTTCGAGAACGCCTGGGCTTCCTTCGGACGGGCGAACAGCGGATTGATTTCCACGCTGTCAGGAACAACGCGGTCGTCGGCATTGCCGCAGGTGTTGTCGCAGCAATGCGAATTGTTGTTTTCAGTGGTGGAATGTGTTTCTGACATTGCAGTTCCTTTCGTTGATTTGGAACGTTTATTGCGTTCCGGGATTCAAAAATGAAAGTCGATTCTGGATTTTTGCTGGGAAATGGTCACATTTGCGCTATGTGAAAATTCGTATGGCAACCGCTTCGCACGGAGGTATCCGCGCGCGGTTTCGTAATGAACACCGTCATTCGAACTCGCATGGTTGTGTTCTCACAAAGAGGAATGCGCACGTTGGTTTGTTGCACATTCTTACACGCTGAAGGTGGGTATCGGCTACGATGGGCAGGTATGAACGAATCGACGATGAATCTTTCCTGGCTGGATGACGCGAAGCAGGACATCGAACAATGGTCGGCATCGATGCCGAATGACGCCGACAACCAGCCGATCGACTGGCGATGGGTGTCTTCCCTTGACCTGCGTAACGGCATTGGTGCCGCCACAAGACAGCACGTTGATTTGTTGGCAATGCTGCGGTCCTCGTCGCCGCAACTTTCCGCCCCGCAGCTGCACGCCCTGTTGAAAGATGATCTTGCGATTCGAGATCGGCTCGAACCGACCATCGCGCAGTGCAACAGCACGTTCATGATGGATTACGACCGACTTATCGCTTCCTATCGGCTGCCGCGCGCGCTTGCTTACGCGAACCGTCGGTTGTGCGACGAAATCGCTGTTCTGCGACAGATTGGCGTGGCGATGGGATTGTGGACGGTCACCGAGGAACGACGTGAGCGCGTGACGGTTCCGGTGCTGCTGCCCGGTTCGGCTTTGGCTTCCGGGGGAGTGTCGTTGGATGATATTCAGGATCGAACCGCTGACATCGTTAACGGCCGCGCCGCCCGTCGTGCCGCAGAGAAAAGTCAGAAGCGAGCCAGTGACTATGCCATGTCGCGCGCGAACCTGAGTGGAGTAACCAATCCGGGCGGCTCCACGTTGTTTGATTACGGTTCGGAAACGAAATCCGCTGAATCGGCGCAGTTGCGTCGGATGGCTGAATACCGCAAATCGGATTGGCGTGACGCTTATCTTCCTGGACGCGATGTGGACAATGTCATGGGAATCGACATCGAAACCACCGGTACTGACCCGGCGCGTGTGTACATCATCGACGTCGGCTTTGAATATATGAACATGATTTCCCCTCGCCCTGCTGCCGCACCTACTGGATACCAATACGAGCAGAGTTATTACGAAACGGGCGATGCGTATGGTCAGTCGCGTCTGTCGTTCGGCGTTCCTGCCGAGAACGCGACGCTCGGTAATCCGCTGATTCTCGATTTGACCGGTATCGATGTACGTGATCGTGCGTCCGGCTTCCGCCTGTTCGATGAGTGGCCGGAGGCTCAAATCGGTTTGCTGCAGCGATTGGAGCAGCAACCGTACGTAGCGCACAACGCTCGTTTCGAACATAGCTTCTTCATGTTGAATGTGGCTGGATATGCAGAAAGCTACCGTGCGGGCAAGATTACGATTATCGACACGTTGCCGATGAGCCGCCGTTGGGATGAAGGGTCAATTCCGGACGGCGAGCATCCGTACGGCAATAACACGTTGGACGCATACGCCAAGCGTCAGGGCGCGCTCGATGAAAGCAAGTCGGAGCGCCACCTCGGTTTGGAAGATACGCATATCATGCTGGTTGCCATGAAACATCACTTGGGTGTATTGCATGGCGAAGGCCGCGGTCCGTGGGGTGCGAATGGCAAGTCTGGCATCGGTGGCAAGCATTGCGGGCGCCGCTGGTAGCATTTGCGATTCGTGTCGCAGTTTCCTGGTTCTTCTTCCCGTGACCGTCCCGTTTTGGCTTTCCCTTCCGGCTTTTGTTACCCGTAACGCCGTTTTGCGGTTACAAAATGCGGATGCGATTGCGGATTTGCGGGGATGGAATGGGCGATTGCGGGGATGGTTTCGGTGGTTGCGGGGTTGGTCGGGCCTGGTTTGTCAAGTTTCGACACGCCGATGGAACGTTGGATTTCCAACGGTTCACGCGTTGTTCGTGCGGCCCGGGTTGCGCGGATCGCGATCGTGCTGTAAGTTTATCTCTTGCTGCCGCTCAGCGAGTGGTCCGGATGGTTCCGGTCCGCGAGGTGGGTGAGTGGTGGTGGTTTGAGAACTCAAGAGCGTATTTGTACTACTTCTTTATAGTCAATGATTGCCAGTTCATCGTCCGCTCGTTCGCGAGTGGCCGGGAGGCCTTGAAGGACGGTGAGGTTTTCGTGCGATGCGCCTTTCCTTATAAGGCGATCGTCAATTTTCTTTTTTGAGAGTCATCTATTCGATGTCTTTCCATGAAGTTTTTTTGTGGAGGGTTCGATTCTGGCTCAGGATGAACGCTGGCGGCGTGCTTAACACATGCAAGTCGAACGGGATCCATCAGGCTTTGCTTGGTGGTGAGAGTGGCGAACGGGTGAGTAATGCGTGACCGACCTGCCCCATACACCGGAATAGCTCCTGGAAACGGGTGGTAATGCCGGATGCTCCAGTTGATCGCATGGTCTTCTGGGAAAGCTTTCGCGGTATGGGATGGGGTCGCGTCCTATCAGCTTGACGGCGGGGTAACGGCCCACCGTGGCTTCGACGGGTAGCCGGCCTGAGAGGGCGACCGGCCACATTGGGACTGAGATACGGCCCAGACTCCTACGGGAGGCAGCAGTGGGGAATATTGGGCAATGGGCGCAAGCCTGACCCAGCAACGCCGCGTGAAGGAAGAAGGCTTTCGGGTTGTAAACTTCTTTTGTCAGGGACGAGTAGAAGACGGTACCTGACGAATAAGCCACGGCTAACTACGTGCCAGCAGCCGCGGTAATACGTAGGTGGCAAGCGTTGTCCGGATTTACTGGGTGTAAAGGGCGTGTAGCCGGGAGGGCAAGTCAGATGTGAAATCCACGGGCTCAACTCGTGAACTGCATTTGAAACTACTCTTCTTGAGTATCGGAGAGGCAATCGGAATTCCTAGTGTAGCGGTGAAATGCGTAGATATTAGGAGGAACACCAGTGGCGAAGGCGGCTTGCTGGACGACAACTGACGCTGAGGCGCGAAAGCGTGGGGAGCAAACAGGATTAGATACCCTGGTAGTCCACGCCGTAAAC
>OLSK01000431.1_pt1 | contig 38135 bp, 51 predicted proteins | sample 1672781 | NCBI WGS metagenome assembly OLSK01 (sample SAMEA3136723, study PRJEB25190) | human gut metagenome | biome: human gut; feature: human-associated habitat; material: faeces | place: Austria | collected 2013 | reverse complement strand
TATATAAAAGAAATAAAAAAAAGAAAAATGTGTGACAATATTAAAGTAAGAAATTTAAAGCAACTATTAAAAAAAATATTATTAAAAATAAATGTAAAATTATATTTAAAGATGAGGTAGAAATATGCCTAAAATAAGTGTTATAGTTCCTGTTTATAATGTAGAAAAATACATAGAAAAATGTTTGAATTCTCTAATAAATCAAACACTAGAAGAAATAGAAATTATTATTGTAAATGATGGAACAAAAGATAATTCAATGAAAATAGTAAAAAGATTTCAAGAAAGATATCCAAAGAAAATAGTATGTTTAGAAAAAGAAAATGGCGGATTGTCAGATGCAAGAAATTTTGCTATTCCATATGCAAAAGGAGAATATATAGCATTTTTAGATTCAGATGATTATGTAGAGAATAATATGTATAAAGATATGTATGAATTAGCTAAAAAAGAAAATAGTGATATGGTAGAGTGTGATTTTTATTGGGAATATCCCAATAAAACTAAAGTAGATATAGGGGAATATTATTATAATAAGAAAGAAATGCTAGAAAAAGTAAGAGTAGTTGCATGGAATAAGTTAATCAAAAGAGAAATATTAGAAAAAACAAAAATAAAATTCCCAAATGGATATAGATATGAAGATGTAGAATTTACATATAAATTAATTCCATATTTAGAAAAAATATCTTTCTTAAAAAAGCCATGTATTCATTATGTTCAAAGAGAAGAATCAATTTCTAATTTACAAAATGAAAGAACAAAAGAGATTTTTGATGTGTTGGATCATGTTATTAATTATTATAAAGAAAAAAATATTTATGATGAATACAAAGAACAATTAGAATATATTTATACTAGATACTTGCTATGCAGTTCATTACTGAGAATGGTTAAAGTTAATGACAAAGAAATTAGAGAGAAATTGATTGAAATGACATGGACAAACTTAAATACAAAATTTCCAAATTGGAAGAAAAATAATCTTTTAAAAAAGAAAAATAAAAAGAATTTCTATATGAGAACTTTAAATAAATTTACCTATAAGATTTATTCTGGTATATTTAGTAGAATGTGAAAAAAGAATATTATAATATAAAGAGGAAAATAATGAAAAAGATTTTATTTGGAATAACAAGCTTAACTTTAGGTGGAGCAGAAAGAGTATTAGTAGATTTAGCAAATGCATTATGTGATAAATATGAAATTACTATTTTTACCATATATGCTAAAGGAGAGCTGGAAAAACAATTAAATAATAAAATAAAATTAAAAAGCTTATATGATATAAAAAATGTTTCTAAAAAAGAAATTGCCAACCTAACAAATGAAGAGTTACTAAAATATAAAGAAGATTTAAAGGAATTTTATAAAAATCCAGATATTACTCTTAGAATCATAGATACAGATGAACAAGAAAAAATTATAATGGAAAATCTAAAAAAATTAGAATTAGATGGATATATTTATATTTGTGATATAGAAAATCCTAGCAATTTTACAGAAATAAGGAAAATAGATATAGATAAATATGAATTTAAAAATTGTGGGGAACAGTCAATTTTATATAGAAAAAATTCTTTTTTGGATACAGTTGAATTTTTAGCAAACTTTTCAAATTTAAAAGTTTTTAATAGCAAAAAAGATTTAGAGAATTATATAGAATTAAAGAATAGAGAACATATTGATGTTGAAAATAACTTAAAAGAAATTATGCCAGATATATTTGGAATACCAATAATATCAAATAAATTTAAAGAACAAAATTTTGACATTATTCTAACTAAAATAACAGAAATGAAAAGTAAATCAAATAATTTTGAGAACGGATATAAATATAAGTATCAAACACCTGAAATAAAAATGTATATTAATGAACTATCAAAACTTATTCTTAATACATCAGAAGACTGTAGAAATGAATTTGATGAATATATAAAAACGTCAATAAATGTTTCAAGAATTATTGCAGATATAAACAATAAGAATGACTATGAAAGAGTAAGGAAAATTGCGGAAAATGAGATGTTTACTAAGATAGGAAATCAGATATTGCAATTTATAAAAGAAGTAAATTTTGATGAATATATAAGAAAAAAAGAAGAGTGGGAGAATAAAAGAATCCAATTTGCAGAAAATCAAGGTATAAAAAAAGCTAATGATGATTTATTTTTAAAAAGAATAGAAAGTCAAAATGCAAGAAAAATGATAACAGATATATTTCAAATGCTATCAGAAGAGAATATATCTCATAATGCTTATTACAATAGAATAAAAAGAGGTACTAATATATCAAGACAAGTAAAAAAGGAAATATATTTAAGAAACAGACTAAAAGGAAATATTGATTGGGGATTAGAAAGATAATTTTTTTTAACAAGAGAGTACAGATAATTGATACAAAAAAGTTTTTTTAAAAACTCGCAATCCCTTATTTTATCTATAAAGTACAGACAATGATTACAAAATGTTTCACAAAGAACATAAATATCAATTTGAGTATAAATTTACAAGAAGGAATAAATATGATTAATATTTTAATTTTCATAATTGCATTATTTGTTTATGAAATTTTACTTAGAATATTTGGTTATTCATACAAAACATTTATTCAAGTAGTGATTAATGCAATTTTAGGTTTAGTTGCATTGTATATATTAAAAATTATTGAAATTCCAGTTCAAATAAATTGGATTTCAGTTATAATTACAGCTTTTTTTGGTTTGCCAGGGGTAGTTGTAATTACCATTTTTTCAAATTGAAGGGAGAATAAAATGATAACTGAAGAAACAAGACTTGAAAGCTACAATAAAATAATTCCAAAGCAACCAGTACGTTATGATCAAATAATTTATATATTAAGGAACAATCCTGAAGGACTAACAGCAAAAGAAATTGCAGTAAAGCTATATGAATTGAAATTGATTCCAAGCACAGAAAGAAATTTTGTTTCTCCTAGATTAACGGAATTACTAAAAAAAGGGAAAGTTCAGACAATTGGAAAAAGAGTTTGTAAATATTCAAACAGAAAGGTTGCAGTATTTAAAATTGTTAAATAAATCACACCAAAGAGGAGAAAATAATGAACAAAAGATTAAGTTTAAAAATAATAGGAATGGTATTAGCATTTTTCATTAGTGTATTTTTATCAAGTTTAATTACCTTTTGTTTAATGCAAATATTTTTAAAACAACCAGAAGAAATTTTAAAAATAGATGTTTTTAGAATTTTGGAAACAGTTGGAGGTTCTAAAGAAAGTATTCAGATTTTTGTATTAACAATTATAAGTTTTATGTTATTTGCAACGTTTTCGATATTCAAATTTTTTAGAACGAAAGATTATCATAGCAAGACGTATAGAGTAACAGACAATATAGAGATTCCAATTCCAGTAGGTCAAAAACAGACACAACACGGTTCTGTTTGGTGGTTAGGAAAAAAAGAATTTAATAAAGTATTTGGAATCAATACAATAGATCCTGAAAATCCAACTATCCAAGCATTATTGAAAAAATCAATTGAAGATAAAGAAATAATAAAAAAATCAGACAATGATGAAAATGTTCAAGTTAGTTTGGACGTTGAACCATTACCAGAAGAATTAAGAAAACCTATATTTGCAAAGGGTGGGTTAGTTGTAGGAAAGAAAGACAGAAAAATTATAAAGCCATATTTAAAGAAGATAAGATTTTTTAGGACTTCAAAATACTTAAAAATTCCATCAATGAAGATAAGAAACGTTGAAGATGTTTATTTCATAGATGATGATTTACATTCACTAACAATAGGAGCAACAAGATCAGGAAAAACAAGAAGTCTAGTGTTACAAAGCATTAATAATACAGCATTAGCAGGCGAAAATATGATAATAAGCGATCCTAAACGGAGAACTTTTTGAATATACTTGCGTGGAATTAAAGAGGTTAGGATATAACGTATTAACTTTAGATTTTAAAACACCACTAAAGAGTTCTAAATATAATTTTTTACAACCTGTAATTGAAGCAATAAAACAAAAAAATACACCAAAAGCAGAAAACTATGCAAGTGATATAGTGCAAAGTCTAGTTGGAGATGTAAAAGGAAATGGAGAAGCAATATGGAATAATGGAGAAAAAGCAGTAATCAGAGCAACTATTATGGCAGTAGTAATGGAAAATATAGATAATCCAAAACTTCAAAATTTGCCTAATGTTTATCACTTCATAGCAGAAATGTGTAAAGAATTAGAAGATAAGACGACTTTAATTGATACATATTTAGATTTTTTGAAAGAAGTTGATAAAACACACCCTGCAATAGCGAGCTTTGCACCTGCACAAATGGCGGCGAGCAAAACAAGAGCTTCATTTTATACTTCTGCACTATCTACACTGAATATTTTTATGGATAGTTATGTAGCAAGTATGATTAGTGAAAATGAAATAGATATAAACAAATTCAATGAAGAAAAAACAGCATTATTTATGATTTTGCCTGATGAAAAAACAACATTCTATGGATTGTGTAGTTTATTTGTAAATCAAGTATATACCAAACTAGTAGAAATGGCAGATGAAAAGGGCGGACGTTTGAAAATTCGCACTAATTTTATACTTGATGAATTTCGGCAATTTTTCTGCAATACCAAATTTTGGCGGATTTCTAACAGTTCGGACGGACGGAAGACGGAATAAAATTCAATTTATTCGTACAAAGTTTCAGCCAGTTAAATGAAAAATATGGAGATAATACAGCACAAAATATACTAGACAATTGCTATGTATGGAATTATTTAAAAACTTCAAATGAAGCAACAGCTGAAAAAATTTCTAAAAAAATTGGTACATATACAACAACAAGTTGGTCAGAAAGTAGCGATAAAAAATCGGATAATGGTGGAAGTAATTCAATGAATCTAATTTCAAGAGCTTTATTAACTCCAGATGAGATTTTGAGATTACAAAGACCTTATTTATTAGTTATGTGTTCTGGTAGTGAACCTGCTATAACTAATGCACCAGATTTAAGCAAATGGATTTTTAATAAGTTGTTAGGATTAGGCGATAAAAATTGGAATATTAAAGTAAGACAAAAACGTGAAGACGCCAGAGCAATAAAAGAAATTTCGGCACTTGAATTATGGGACATAGACAAACAAACATTAGAACTTAAGCAAAAAAAGAAGGAGCAAGAACTTGAGGAAAGACGATTGAATTTTATGAAAAGACAGGGGGCAATCGAATATCCAAAGGGAAATTTATAGGAGGAAAACATAAGATGAAAATTAAAGAAAAATTATTAACGCTAGGAACATCACTTGGATTAGGCATAATGACATTAAGCAATACTGTATTTGCAGATATTGTTTCAGAAGTATCAGGTGGAGGAGAAATACAAAATAGTAAAATCGGTACAGGAATGTTAAAAATGGTAAAGGATTTAACTGGAACTTTACAATGGATAATTCCATTTGTTGGAGTAGGTTTTATTTTATGGCACGTTTTTAAGATTATGACTGGAGATGAAAGAGATCAAGAAGTTCATAAAAAAGGCATTATTAAAGTCTTAGTTTGCATAGTAGTTGGTCTAATAGTTGTAACAATTGTAAATCTAATGGGAAGGTATTTCTCATAATATTGGAGGTATTTGAAAATGGAAAAAAAAGAACAGATAGAAAAAATGAATTTAGAAGTTAAAGAAAACTTGAAATTGACAGATGAAGAATACGAGAAAACAAAAGATGTATTAAGTAGATTAAATGAAATAGAATTAGAAGATAATCCAGAGCTTATTGAAAAAGTACAAATAGATAATAAAAATCAGACAGAAAGTCAAAAGAAAATTAAGGAATTAGAAGCACGCAAAAAACAAGCTGAAGAAGAAGAAAAAAATTTAATTGAAAACTTCTCACAAGAAATAGGACAAAGCGTAAAAGATACAGAAAAAATATGGGGATATTTAAAGCGTTACGCATTAATTGGAATGGTAACAGGAGTACCAGGAATAGCATTAACTTGTCTTTATGATAAGTGGAAAGAAAATGCAATGGCAAAGGAACTTAAAGAACTTAATCAAAAAGTAATAGCGAGTCAAAATGAACCAGAATTACACAGAGAATTATCAGAAAAATATCAAAAATATGAAAAACAGTTTTGTAAAGTACACCATATTGATGAGCTTCAAAGAAATATTAGAAAATCAGGTTATATTTCTCAAATAAAAACAAGTAAGGAAGCTTTATTAGGTTTAGTTGATGAAATAAATAAATATAAAGAATTAGATAAAAAAGAAACTGAAAAAGAATTTGAAAAATTAAAACAACTATCAGATGAATTTTTAAAGCAAGAAGAGAACAATGAATCAGTCGAAGAAACAAACGAAGAGGAAGAAGAAATAGTGATAGAACCTAAATAAAATAGGAGGAAAATTATATGGTTATAGGTGTATTGATAGCAACAGCAATTTCGTTTCTATTTGGATATATAGCACAAGCAATTTTTAACTGGTTTAATGGCGTTTATGATGTTATGTTTTGGAACGCTTTTGCTATAGAAATAAATTTTAGAGGACTTTCAAATTTCAGTATTTCAGGACTTTATAACGCAGTTTATACTTTTGCAATTGCAATATTAATAATGTTTTTTGTTAAGAAAATGATAGAAGTTTATATGGCTTGGTCAAACGGAGATCCAGAAGTAAGTCCATTGACAGTTGTAGTAGGATTTGTTAAAGCTTTAATTATAATGATTTGTTTTCGGCTTTATTTATACACAATTTGCTTGGATTTGTTATGACTTTTATCAATCAATTTTTATTGGAATGTTAGGTAATTTTCAAACAATGGGAGTAACAATTGGAAATATGGCGTGGAATATATTAGGAGCGTTTTTCTATCTAATAATAGCAATTTATATGGTCTTAATATATTTCCAAACCTTAACAAGAGGAATAGAGATGTTTATATTACGTTTAGCAATTCCAATAGCCTGCATTGGCTTATTAAATTCTGATGGAGGAGCTTTTAATGGATATATAAAAAAATTTATATCAAATGCTTTTACAGTAATAATACAACTTGCATTATTACAATTTGCAATATTGTTAATGAATAATGCACATATAGTTTTATCATTATCAACTGTAATGATAGCAAATAGAACACCACATTTACTACGAGAATTTATGGAAACAGCAGGCGGAAATTCAAGTCTTGGATCAAAAGTATCAACAGCTACGAGAACAGTTAGTAGCTTTAAAAACATTGTAAGTAAAGGTAGATAAAAATGATTTATATACGAAAAAATTTAGATAATATACTACACCCTAATGAAGCATATACATTGATATACTTGGATAACAAGGGAAGATTAGTAAAAACAACAAAAGAAATTGATTTATATAAAATTTGTAATCAATTATATGAAACAAAGGATTTGATTGATAAAGGAATTATTGCTTCAACCAAATATGATTATGATGAGTGTTGCAGTTATGTGTATGGTTTCAATACTAGAAAAGCAATTGAATTGATACAAAAACATATACAAGAATTAAATGTTACAATTATTCAAATTACACTTGATAAAGAACAAATCTATTCAGTACAAAATCTACTAAAAAATGCAAAAGAACAAATAAAAGTCAGAAACGAATTAATTAAAGAATATCAAGAAGACGAAAGAAATTATAGAAAAGGTTTAGTAAAAAAGGTAATTCATATTCAATCGGAAAAGGATTTTAGAAATCAAGAAATATCAAGATATAAAAGAAAACTACAAGAATATGAAGAAGCAACAATCGAAAGATAAATTATAAAAATACGGAGGAAAAATGAGTAGAATATATCATATAGTAAATTATTTAGGATATTTAGCAGGGTTTGCTTGTGTATTAATGATTACAGTCGCAGTTTATAAGATTTTAACAGGAAACGAAATGGAATATAGAAGATATTTGACAAGAATAAGAAATGGAATTGTAGCTCTTATTCTAATATTAACTATAAGTACAACAAAAAATTTAGTATTAACATATTTTCCATACACGTCTGAAGACGCAATAGGCGATTTTTCATCTATAAAAGTAACTGTAACAGATGGTATGCTTGAAAAAGAAGCAAATGATAAAAAAGGGAGATGGACGATTGCGATAGATGGCGAGTATTATGTAAAAACAGATGTTAAGAAAATAAATTTTGGGACTTTTATGAACTCGTGGAAAAAGGACGTAGATGTATTTAAAGCTTATGATGAATGTCAAGGAGTAACAAATGGAGCATTGGCAGAAGAAAAATATTATATGTATTGGGATAATTATAATCGGAAAAAGTGTAGGACTTCTTATTCCATCTGCAATGAAAGGAAATATACATAATGATGATGAATATAAGGATTTAATATTTAATCCTTGGAAAGATGGTGGTTGTGAGCCACAATATAAACATATTGCAAATTAGGAGGATTATTAAATGAAAATTATAAAAAAATCTACAATGGCAGATGGTACAAATATTCAAATAGAAGATTGGAAAGATACTTATGAACTTATGAATATATATTCTATTGCAACGTATCCAAAAGCAAAAAATTCAAGCAAATATGGTTTTATAGAAAATAATAAAAATTTTAGATTAGAATTAACTCGTTTTGAAAGTAATGAACAAGTTGAAAAGGTATTTAAACAATTAGAAGATGGTTCAATTAGTTTAAATGATTTAAGTGAACATTTTTTAGATGTTCATAGAGATATGTATTATTTAGGAATGACAGATATAGAAGAAATACAAGAAGAACAAGATGAAGAATCTATATGAAACCTTCTGATTTTAGAAGGAGAAAGGAATATAAAAATATATGGAAAACGAAAGTAAATTTCAAATAAATATTCCTGCTAATGTGAAAGTAAGAGTTGAAATAATAAGTGGTATAGGAATAAAAGAAATGATTATAACAGCGATAGTAGGAATTATGGCAATTTGTATAGCTTTAATATATAATGTTATATTTAACAATTATTTAGTTGCACTAGGAATTTGGATATTAATAACAGGAGCTACATTTATATCTGTTATGAAGGACAAATATAACACTTGTATAGCAGAATTAGTAAGTAATATGATTAAGTTTTATCAAAGACAAAGGATATTTAATTATGTAGTCAAGGAGGAACAACAATGATATTAGATATTTTTAAAAGGAAGAAGAAAAATAATAATGTAAAAACTTCGGCTAATTTATTTTTAAATATAAAAGATGTGCAAGGTAACTTTTTATATACAATTGACAATAAAGTTTTATGTTATCTAAGAATATATCCAAAAAATTGCAAACTTATGTCAAAAGATGAACAAGTTGCACACGGACGAAGTATAACAAGAAATTTTGCAAGTGAATTAAAACCATTAAAGCTTTACTTTACAAATAGACCAATAGATTTAAGAAAAAATCAGGATTTTCAAGCAAGTTTAATGGAAAAAGAAAAAGAAGCACTTAAATTTTCATTATTAGATAAAAGAAGTAGAAGTTTCGGTGTATTATCTACAACAGGAAAAGCACTAGAAAGTGAAATATATTTAATGATTTGGGCTGAAAATGATGAATATGTGGAGCAAGAACTTATTAAAAGATTAAGTGAAATACGAATGAAATTAACTAATAGTGGTTACAAAACAGAAGTATTAGATGAAAGATTAATTATTCAACTAATAAATAGTTATAACAATCCAGATATAGCATATATTGAAGATCAAAATTATTTGGAAAGTCCACTACAAGTTAAAATTTAAAAATAATTTACGAATGATAAAAAAATTATTAGCTTTAAGCTAATGGAAAGAGAGTTACAAATGAAAACAAAAGAAATAGAAACAATGCCTATTAATCAGGAGTTATTGGCACTTATAACTCCACAGGGAATAGAACTAAAACACAATAAAGTTCAACTTGGAGAATATCAACATAAGCTTCAATATGTCAGTGCTTATCCATCTGCTGTAAACGTGGGGTGGCTATTAAATTTAAAGGATATACCAAATACAACTGTAAGTCTTGTTGTAACACCAATAGACAACGTACAAGAATATGTTGATGGCGTATCAAAAGGTTTAACAACAGACAAAAATATATTTAATACAACAAATAATGAAGCTTTAAAAACACAAGCTGAATTTAAAATAAAATCTGCAGAAAAAATCATAAAAGATATTACAGTAGATAACATTCCATACGTTAATGTTTCTTTTGTGTCTAATACAATTGGAGAAACAGATAATAATTTTAACGAAAATTGTAGAACAGTAAGAAATAAAGTCGCAGGAATGGGGTTAAAAGCAAGAGTACCTGCATTTATACAAGATAAAGCATTACGTCAAAGTTCTCCTTATGATACATATTATGATGATATAACTAAAATATCAAATAAAACAATGAGCTTAGAAGCATTATTTTTAGGATTGCCATTCTCTGGAAGTGGACTTGTAGATGTGGAGGGATATTATCTAGGAACTGATGAAGATGGAAGAATGATTGCTTTTTCTCCATTTTATAAAGGAAATGATAGAACCAATTCTAATATTGTAATTGAAGGTTCTAGTGGTTCTGGTAAATCATTTTTAGCAAAAAAAATAATGTTGAATGAATGGCTTAATGGAACTAAAATTTTTGCGATTGATCCTGAATCTGAAATGCGACCAATGTGTAAATTATTAGGTGGAAAATGGATTGACTGTTCAGGTGGAACTGGAAAAAATGTAGGTAGAATTAATCCATTACAAGTAAATCCACTTCCAGAAACAAGAGCTTTTGAAGATGATGAAGATGGAGAATATACATCTAGCAAATCAGCTTTAGGATTACATTTAGATTTTTTAAGTACATTTTTTAAATTATATTATCCAGAAATCACTTCTTTGCAAATGAGTTTATTAATGGAGATATTAGAAGAATTATATAGAGCTTATGGAATTACTTATGAAACAGATATAACAAATAAAACTTCAAAAGATTTTCCGATTATGGAAGATTTATATAATTTATTAATTGAAAAGGTTAATATAAGTAAGGAACATAAGAAAGAACTAGAAGAAATTAGAGCAGTTGTAAGAGAACTATCTATTGGTCATCACGGAGAAATTTTCAATGGATATACTTCATTAGATTTAGACAGTAGTTTTATATGCTTAGACGTGTATAGTCTTCAAGGAGCTTCAGAAAAGGTAAAAAGATGTCAATATTTTAATATATTAAGGTATTGCCAAGATCAAGCATTTAGAAACCGTGAAGAAAGATGTTATGTTGTATGTGATGAAGCATATTTGCTAGTAGATAGAAAAGTACCTCAAACAATAGAGTTTTTAAGAAACTTTTGCAAAAGAGCAAGGAAATATGAATGTGGACTTATGGTTATTACACAGAGCTTAGTAGATTTTTTAGCTCCTGAAATTCGTATGTATGGTCAAGCTTTTTTAGATAATTCAACATATAAATTTTTCTTTGGCGTAGACGGAAAAGATTTAGAGGAAGTTGTAAATTTATATAATTTGAATCAAGAAGAAAAAGCAATATTAAGCCAAAAAGATAAGCGGTCGTGGTTTATTCTTTATTGGTTCTGGTCATACATTGATAAATGTAAAAGCACTAGATTGGGAGAAAGAATATTTAATTGGTGGAGGAAGATAAATGTCAGATAACAAAGTAAAGGATTTTACAGAAATAGCATTTAGTTTTCTATCATTAAAAGTAAAAGCAATTATTATTGGAATATGTTTAGGATTTTTAATAATTGTGATAGGCATATTTGGAATAATAGGAGTATTTGAAACAGCAAAAACAAATGATGATGAAAAAAGTTCTACTAGTTCAGAAGGAACAAATGGAAGTACAGAAGTGATAGAAGGTACATATAAATATGTAGGAGCAAAATTCAACATACCATTTGAAACGTGGGATAGTACAAGAGATGTCATCACATCAAAGTTTTCTCCTAGCAGAACTGTAACGGTAAATGGAGTAACACAAACAAAAGCACATACACGGAATGGATATAGTATGTGTATCAAAAGCAAATCCAAAAGTATGTGCTTCAGTTGGTGGTTTAGTTGTAGTTGCAAAGTCAGGATTAACTGGATATGGAAATTATGTAGTTTTAGAACATATAGGAGATGATGGCTCTACTTTTTATACTTTGTACGGACATTTAACCAATGGTTCAATCCAAGTTACAGTAGGCGAAACAGTAGAACAGGGAAGAGTTTTAGGAATAATGGGAAGTACAGGAAACAGTACAGGACCACACCTTCATTTTGAAGTTAGATTAGAAAAAAATTCAAGTGCTAATGCTGTGAATCCGTTCCCATATTTATTTGGAGGCTCACAGAGTAAAGGATAAGGAGTAGAAAATGAAAGAAAAGCAAGAATTGAAAAAACAATTAATTATATTAAGTATAGTTTTGATAGTAGTAATTACAATTGCAATAGTTTTAAATATGAAAGATAGGAATACGGAAAGCTATACAAAAATAAAAGACTCAACATCACAACAAGGAGATACACAAAATACAAGTGTAGATGACTTTATGAATAGATTAAAAGGATTAGTAGAAGAAAATAAAACTAGTGATAACAATGCAATTCATTATGAAAATACAGATGTAATTCAATTAGATACGGGAGAGATTGTTTTATATAGTGAAAACGAACAAGACAATATACCAAGTCAAGAAGAATAAGAAAGGAAGTTGTAACAATGGAAGAAGATAGATTATATAAAAAATATATTTATATTTCAAAAGAACCAAGAGCTATTATTGAAGAATACTGTAAAGAACATAGAATTAATCTTGTTATGAGATTTATAAATGAATATAATCTAAAAAAATTTTTAGAAACAGAATTAAGAAATCTAAATGGAATAGATTACTTGGTTTTGGACCTGCAAGCAATAACTAATACAACATCAGAGGAAGAAATAACAAATTCAATAGAACTTATAAGAAGAATGTATAATGTTAGAATTATTATTTTAGCAGAGGGCTACAAAGAAGGCAATGTGCTATTAGGTAGACTATTTAATTTAGGAATTTATAATATAGTAACAGCGAAAAATGATATAATGTTTGCAGAACAAATAGAAAAAACTTTTTCAGTTGAAGGAATGACTTTTGGCAATGCAATGAAATATAAAATAAATGATAGTATGCTTGTAGTAAATAAAACAACAAAAGTAGTAAAAGAAAATATAAAAAGAGCAAAACAAACAATTACTGTTGGAATAGCAGGTACAGAAAAACATATTGGTGCTACTACAGTCGCAATAAATATTGTTAAGTATTTGTCAGAATTAACAAATGTTACAGCTTGCTATATAGAAAACAATAAGCACAATTCAATATATAGTTTGGTAGAAGATGAATCAATACCAACAATTTATAATGATGTATTAAGAAAAATCACATATCAAGGAATAGACTTGTATCAAAGACCAGAAAATTTTGCAGATATATTGAAGTTTGAATATGAATTTTATGTATTCGATTTTGGCAATTTTGAAGAAATGAACAAAGAAGAAATATCATCATTTTTAACAAGAGATTTAAAAATAATTGTATCAGGTAATAAAGCGTGGGAAATCAACAAACTAATTGAAACATTTATGATTATTGGAGAAGACAGTAATTCATATTTGATGTTTAATTTTGTTAAAAATGAAAGCAGAGAAAAATTTAAGGAAAGCTTAGGCAAGTTTTGGAAGGAACGAGCTTCATTTAGTGAAGCTGTTCCAGAACCATTTATTGTAGGAAATAAAGGCTTTTATGAAAAAATCTTAAAAGATTATTTACTAAACACAACAATTGAAGAGATAAAAGAGAAAAAAGGATTATTAGATATATTAAAAAAGAAAAGAGAAAAAAGAAATGTTAAGAAAAAATAAAACTAAATCATTGTATGATAGAGCAATTGAAAAGAAAAAAGAAAAAATTGAAAAAGAACGATTATATAATGAATTGAATTTAGACAAAGAAAAAAATACTATTGTGTTTGATAAAGAAAAAAATACAGGAATTAAAATATTGAATTTTATAACAGATTTAATAATAAGAATGATTAAATTTGCTTTTATTTTGCTAATTTTAGTTTTGCTGACAATAGGTGCAACAGTTATAATTAATCCAGAATTGAGAGATGAACTATTGAAAATATTACAATCTTTTAATTTCTTGACATAATTTTTTGCAAAAAAGTTGCAAAATTCTGCAGTATACATTCAAGAATAAGGGTGCTAAAATATAGGTACAAGTTAAGAAACAGATATACTTTTTAGATAAGTATGTAGAGTTGAGCAATATTTTTGAAATAGAAATATTATTCTTGCTCCTTTCAATAATATTTGGTAATCCCCTTTTATATTCTTGATCTACATACTTATCTAAGGAGTATACAAATATAAGGAGGGGAACAATGAAGAAAAAAATTATCATAGTATGTGGTATACTACTAGCAATAATTTGCATTGCAATAAGCTTTTTTATTTGGATTAATAAAGACAAAACTGATTATGACAAAATTTATCTTAATTCATTAAATTTTGAGGGAAGGCTTGCAGAATATACATTTAAACCTAAAGTAAATAATGATAGTGGATATAAAATTAAATTCAAAATTAAAGAAGAATTAAAAGATAATATTCATATTAGTTTATATAAGCTTGAAGAAGGCAAAGAATTGAATATTAAGCTTAATGATAAACTAGAATCAGAAGAAATTGAAGATTTGAAAGATTTAGATTTGAAACTAGTAGTATATGTAGAAAAATCTTATAATATGCTAGATAAAGACTATATTAATATAGGCTATTTATCTATAAATGACGCTAACTAAAGATAAAATATATAAAAATACAAAAGACAAAGAAGCCAAGAGATTTATTTCTTTTGGCTTTTATTTTTATTTATTAAAAACAATGTAATAAAAATTTCCGTTTATCTTTAAATAAAACCACTTATATTCAAAAACTGGAAAATGATTTAAAAATAGTCTATAATATAGGTAATGGAGGAATAAATGAAGATAAATGCAAATAAGAATGAAATCAATATATTGATAGAAGAATCAGAAGAAATAAATATAGAAGATTTTATAACATATATTCAAAAATACAATGAGAGAAAAATTATAGTCAGTCAAGATAATCAAAAATTACAGATTGATTTTGAAGATATAATTGTATTTTATAGTGTTAAAAAATACAATTATTGTAGAACTAAAAATGGAGAATATAAAATAAAAAATAGATTATATGAAATTGAAAATTGTAGTGAGGATCTGATTAGAATTTCAAAAAGTTGTATTATAAATATAAAGCACGTTACTAGCTTTGATATGGGAGAAAAAGGAAGAATTGCTGTAAAACTAGATGATAATACAAAAGAAATAGTTTCAAGACGAAAGATAAAAGAAGTAATAAATTTTCTTGATGAAAGGGGGATTTAGAAATATGAAATATTTAAAGAATATAATGACATTTCTTATATATTATTTATTAGGATATTTAATTTTTAATATATTTATCTTTTTAACACAATTATTAATTTATAAAGCATTAGGGTTGACATTAAACTTAATAGATCCATATATTGATTTATTAAAAAATAATTTTGTTATTTATACGATTATCTATTTTTTAATTTTGGTATCATATTTGATTTATAATACAATTGTAATAAAAATACTAAACGAAAAATTACAAAAAATAAAAAAGGTAGGTGGTAAATATGAAAAATAAAAAATTCTTAATCATAGCAATATTAGCAATAATTATTATAGCAATTATTATAGGCGTTAATGTAACAAATAAAAAAGTTGGAGATTTTTTATTCAGTACAGATGGAACAGTTGTAGATGGGCATAAAGACTTAATAAATCATCTAAAAAATATTGAAGATAGTGAAGAAAGAAAAAAAGAGATTGACTATTCATTAAGCCAAAATATTATTACACAAGAAGAAGCAAATAACTTATATTAAAATATAATTATAAAAGAACAGAAAATTAAAAATCTGTTCTTTTGTTGTTTAAAAAATCTTTTTGTGCTAAAATATAAAAAATAATATAGGGAGATGAAAATATGGATTCAAGACCATACCAATATAGATATAGACCTTACGATTATAGAGAAAATCAAATTAGAGAAGAAAGTAGGAAAAGGCAAAATAGAAGACAACTAAAATTTAGTCCAGAAGAGTTTTTACTAATTGAAAAAAAGATTTATGACTGTGGATTAAGCAACTTCAGTGAATATATAAGAAAATGTATCTATGACAAAGAAATAAACCAAGAACAACTAAATAATTATTCAAATCAAGGAAAAAACAAAAGAAAGCAGGTTTGTTTTAATGATGAAGAAATAGAGATTATAAATAACAAAATGAAAAAGGCTAATTGTAATAATTTTAATCAATTTATTACAGTCATTTCTTTATCTTAATAACTTGAAATTTTATAGAGGTGGGACAATGGAAAATAAATTTATTAGGGAAAATTTTAATGGATTAACAGAAGAAGTTTATAAATGGGATTTTATTTCTATATCTCCATTTTTTAAAGAAGAATTAAGGAGCAAAACTTCAGAAAAAGAAATAATTGACGCTTATTTACATTCTGCTGAATGTTTATATATGTGTTTTCATAAAGAAAGCAATCCGTGTGAAAAGATGAAAGTATTTAGAATGAATCAAATGTGTATGCCATTTTTATATTTGTGTAGGCACACATTAGAATTATTAATAAAAGCAGTATTAAATAGTAAACAAGGAAATGTTAAAAAAATACATAAACTTCAAGAATTATGGAACGAATTAAAAAATGAAGTTGAAATTAATAATGTTGATTTTGATATGTTAATAAATGTACTAAATACAATAGATGATGATGGTTGTAAATTAAGATATGCAAATGATGGAAAAGGAAAAAATTATAATGATAAACCTTGCTTTATTAGGGCTGATCTAATATTAGAAACTACAAAAAATATATATAATAATTTAATAAATGAAATAAAATAGTATGGATAAAATAGGAAGAAGTTACATAGCAGGAAAAAATCCTGTTATTTTTTTGTCAAATTTTGTAGATACGTTGTTAAAAAATTACTTTTATGATACAATAAAATCGTATTATTATAGGAGGTTGGAAATGGATAATAATGTAAAATTAATAATAGATAAAATATGGCTAACTCTTCATTCAGGAGGAGTAGCAAATCCTTTAACTTGTATAGAACAAATTACATATTTACTATTTATAAAAGGATTAGATGAAGCTGAATTAAAAAGTGAAAGAGATGATGTTCTTTTAGGCATAAAATCTAAAAGAATATTTGACGAAGAACATCAAGATTGCAGATGGAGTATTTTTAAAGATTATGAAGCTTCAAGAATGTTCAAAGTAATGAATGAAAAAGTTTTTCCATTTATAAAAAGCTTAGGAAAGGATAAAGATTCAAATTATGCAAAATATATGGAAGACGCAATATTTTTAATTCCTACACCAATAGTTTTACAAATGGTTGTTACTTCATTAGATAAAATAGAAATGAATGGTAGAGATACAAAAGGAGATTTATACGAATATTTATTATCTAAATTATCTACTGCAGGGACAAACGGACAGTTTAGAACACCTAGACATATAATTAGAATGATGGTTGAACTAATGAAACCTACAAGCAAAGATGTTATAGTAGATCCTGCTTGTGGAAGTGCAGGCTTTTTAGTTGAAGCAGGCGAATATTTAAGAAATAATGAAGAAGATTTATTTAACCACGAAGAAAGTATACAACATTTTAATAATACAATGTTCTATGGATTTGATATGGATAGAACAATGCTTAGAATTAGTGCTATGAATTTAATTCAACACGGAATAGAAAATCCTAATATTGAATATAAGGATTCATTGTCAGAAGATAATGAAGATGAAAGCAAATATACATTGGTATTAGCAAACCCACCATTTAAAGGTTCAATAAATAGTGAAATAACATCAAAAAAATTATTAGATATGACTAATAAAACTAAAAAAACAGAATTACTATTTTTAGCATTATTCTTAAAGATTTTAAAAATAGGTGGAAGATGTGCTTCTATTGTTCCAGATGGAGTCTTATTTGGTAGTTCAAATGCACATAAAGCAATAAGAAAAGAAATAATTGAAAATCATAAATTAGAAGCTGTTATTTCAATGCCTAGTGGAGTATTTAAACCTTATGCAGGCGTTTCAACAGCGATACTTATATTCACAAAAACAAATGCAGGTGGAACAGATAAAGTATGGTTTTATGATATGACAGCAGATGGATTTAGTTTAGATGATAAAAGACAACCTGTTAAGGAAAATGATATACCAGATATTATAAAACGATTTAATAATAGATTTTCAGATGAAGAGCAAAATAGAAATAGGACAGATAAATCATTTTTTGTTAATAAAGAAGAAATTGTTGATAATGATTATGATTTATCTTTAAATAAATATAAAGAAATGTTAATTGAGAAGAAAGAATACAAAGATCCAAAAGCAATTTTAAAAACAATTATAGACAATCAAAATGAGATTCAAAAAATGTTAAAAGAATTAGAGGAAATATTATAATGATGAAGTTAGAAGAATTTGCAGAAATAAATATGGGACAATCTCCTGTATCAAGTTCATATAATGAAAATGAAGATGGATTACCATTTTTTCAAGGTAAAGCAGATTTTGGAAAAATTAATCCAAAAGCTAAAGTGTGGTGTAATAAACCCACCAAAATAGCTGAAAAAGATGATATATTGATGTCAGTAAGAGCTCCAGTAGGAGATTTAAACATTGCAACTGCAAAATGTTGTATAGGAAGAGGATTAGCAGGGATTAGAGCTAAGAAAGATAAATGTTATTTTAAATATTTATTCTATTTTTTAAGAAGTAAATATAATGAACTAAATCAAATGTCAACTGGTAGCACATTTAAAGCTATTAGCAAAAATAATATTTTAAATATAGAAGGTAATATACCTGAGATTAAAGAACAAAAAATAATAGTAAGCAAATTAGATAAATTTCAAGATTTAATTATCAAGACTGAAGAACAAATAGAATTGTTAGATGATTTGATAAAATCTCAGTTTGTCGAGATGTTTGGAGATCCTGTTTTAAATGAAAAACAATGGAAAAAAACACATCTTGGAGATGAATGCAATATTATCACAGGAAATACACCATCTAGAAATAAAAAAGAATATTATGGAGATTTTATTGAATGGATAAAATCGGATAATATAAATACACCAAGTAACTATATTACACAAGCAAAAGAATATCTTTCAGAAGAAGGAGAAAAAGTTGGCAGAACAATAAATGCGAATAGTATTTTAATGACTTGTATTGCAGGTAGTATTAGTTGCATTGGAAATGTTGCAATGACAGATAGAAAGGTTGCTTTTAATCAACAAATAAATGGTATAGAAACTTTAAAAAATAATGTGATTTTTATGTATATACAATTTTTATTATCAAAAGAATATATACAAAGTACAATAAATATGTCATTAAAAGGAATTTTAAGCAAAGGAAAACTATCAGAATTGGAGTTTATTTTTCCACCAATAGAACTTCAAAACCAATTTGCAGACATAGTTAAACAAATCGATAAACAGAAATTTGAAATACAAAATGAATTAATAGAATTAAAGAAAGTAAAAGAATATTTAATGAATAAATATTTTAATTAGGGGAAGGAATATGTCAAATTTTGAATTTTTAGAAAGTAATAAATTATTTGGAAGTTTTGCAAAAGCAAGCATTGAAGCAGAAAGAGGATTAGAAACAAATCCAGTAACTTGTATAATGCTAAGTAGAAAAGCATTAGAATTAGGTGTAAAGTGGTTGTATGCAAACGATAAATTATTAATTATGCCATATCAGACTACTTTATCAGCTTTAACACATACAATTACATTTAAAAATATAGTAGATGATGAAGTTAGAAAAGGTATAGATTTTGTTATTAAAAAAGGAAATTTTGTAGTACATACAAACACTAATGTAACAAGAGATGAAGCTATACTTGTATTAAAATGCTTGTTTAATTTTATGAAATGGATTTATTTTAATTATGATCCAAATTATAAAGAAATAGAATTTGACACAAATAAACTTCCACAAGAAAGTAATGACAATATAAAGAAAGATGAAAGAGAAAAACTAGAGAAAGAATTAGACGAGCAAACTAAAAAACTTGAAACTACTTTAAAAGAAAATGAAGAACTAAGAAAACAACTAACAGAAGAAAGAGAAAATAAAAATAAAAGCAAAAATTTTGTAGTAAAAGATTTATCAGAATTTCAGACAAGAAAGCAGTTTATAGATTTAGATTTACAAATAGCAGGTTGGGACTTTAATGAAAATATCACAGAAGAGTTAGAAGTTCAAGGAATGAAAAATACTGAAGGAATCGGATATGTAGACTATGTATTATTTGGAAAGAACGGATTACCATTAGCAGTAGTTGAAGCAAAAAGAAGTAGTAAAAATGCACACGAAGGAAAACAACAAGCAAGTCTTTATGCAGATTGTTTAGAAGAAAAATATGGTCAAAGACCAGTAATTTATTATACAAATGGAATAGAAATCTATTTTTGGGATAATTTAGATTATCCAGAAAGAAAAGTGGAAGGATTTCATACACAAGATGAATTACAAAGATTGATAAATAGAAGAAAATCTAAACAAAGTTTGGAACATATCTATATAGACAGTAATATCACTAATAGACCATATCAATTAGAAGCAATTAAAAGAGTGTGTGAGGCATTTGAAAACAAACATAGAAAAGCTCTACTTGTTATGGCTACTGGAACAGGGAAAACAAGAACAGCAATATCATTAGTAGATGTTTTGACTGGAAAAGGTTGGGTTCAAAATGTTTTGTTTTTAGCAGATAGAACAGAATTAATAAAACAAGCAAAGAAGAATTTTGTAAAATTACTTCCAGATATGTCTTGCTGTAATTTATTAGATTCCAAAGATAATCCAGAAGATTCAAGAATTGTGTTCTCTACATATCAGACAATGATTAACGCAATAGATAATATGAGAAATAAAGATGGAAAAAGATTATTTACACCAGGACATTTTGATTTAATTATTATAGATGAAGCACATAGAAGTATATATAAAAAATATCAATCTATATTTGAATATTTTGATGGATTATTAGTAGGTTTAACAGCAACACCAAGAAGTGATGTAGATAGAAACACATATAGTTTCTTTGAACTTGAAAATAATGTTCCTACTTTCGCTTATGAATATCAAGAAGCAATAGATGATGGATATTTAGTTGACTATCATAATATTAAAACGTCTACTGAATTTTTAGAAAGAGGTATTAAATATAGTCAATTAAGAGAAGATGAAAAAGAAGAATATGAAAATTTATTTGAAGAAGATGAAGCTGTTCCAGAAGAAATTGATTCATCAGCATTAATGACTTGGTTATTTAATAGAGATACTATAAAGAAAATATTAGAAACATTGATGGAAAAAGGATTAAAAGTTGAAGGTGGCGATAAATTAGGAAAAACAATCATTTTTGCAAAAAATCATAATCACGCAGAAGAAATAGAAAAAGTTTTTAATTCTCTATATCCACATTATAAAGGAGAATTTGCAAGAGTAATAGATAATAAAGTAAACTATGCGGAAACACTAATTGAAGCGTTTGAAGAGCCTAAGAAATTACCACAAATATCAATCTCTGTAGATATGTTAGATACAGGAATAGATGTACCAGAGATATTAAATTTAGTATTTTTTAAACCAGTAAAATCAAAAGTGAAATTTTGGCAAATGATAGGAAGAGGAACACGTTTATGTAATAACTTATTTGGAGAAGGTATTCATAAAAAAGAATTTTACATATTTGATTGCTGTAATAACTTTGAATTTTTTGAAGAAAACGCAAAAGGCATTGAAGCAAATACAGGAGAAGGCTTAACAGAGAAAATATTTAATGCAAAATTGGATTTAATAGTAGAATTACAAAATTTGGACTATCAAGGAATAGAACAATTTGTTGAATATAGAAAAGAATTGATACAAGAATTTTTTAATGCAATAAACGAACTAAATGAAGAAAGCTTTATAGTTAGATCTAAAAAGAAATATATTGACAAATATAGCAAAATAGAAAATTGGAATAGTATATCAAGCATTGATAAAATTGAAATTAAAGAAAATTTAACACCAATATTTATTGTTACTGAAACAGATGAATCTGCAAAAAGATTTGATAATCTAGTTTATTCTTTACAAGTTAGAAAGATTAAAAATAAATCTTATACTACACAAGTAAATAGCATTGTTTCTTTAATTGAAGAATTAAAAAAGATAGGAACAATTTCACAAATAAAAGAGAAAACTGATCTTATTCAAATGTCATCAAAAACTGAATATTGGGATAGAGCTACTTTTTTTGATATTGAAAATGTTAGGTTAGAACTAAGAAACTTAATAAAATTTATAGAGAACCCACCTAGAAAAATTTGGTCGGTTGATATAGAAGATACTGTAATAGTTGACGAAGAACAAAAAAATATAAATAGAGATAATTTTGAGGATTATAGAAAGAAAGTTAAAAAATTTCTTGAAGGCAATATGGATAATTTGGTCATTTATAAAATAAAACATAATCAAGTATTAACTGAAGCAGAAAAAGAAGACTTAGAAAGAATTATGTTTGAAGAATTAGGAAATAACAAAGATTTTGTTGATACATTTGGCGATTCAAATGTGGTACAAGTTGTTAGAAAATTAGTAGGATTAGATAGAGAAACAGCAAATAAAATATTCTCAAAATATATAAATGATAACAGACTAAATAGTAAGCAAATTCAATTTATTAAACAATTAAAGGAATATTTAATAGTAAATGGAATTATAAGTTTGGAAAAACTCAAAGAACAGCCTTTTAGTACAATTGGTGCTGTATCTGATATATTCAAAGATAATATAAATACTTTTAACGAAATAAAAGAAGATATAGAAATAATAAACAAAAATGTAATAAAATTCGCTTAAAAAACTAATGAATTTATATAGGAGAAAAATAATGCTTAAAGTAAATGTTAATGTTGTAATTTATAGTAAAGAGAACAAAATATTAAATGATTTTAAGTGTGCTTTTGAAAAAGAATCTAAATATTTTAATAATAATATACAAACCATAAAAGAACCAAAAGAGCTGAAAAAAATAAAAAAAGTAGATTTGTTAATTGTGGTATTTAAAGAAAAAACAATAAATTGCACTAAAATATTATCTAATAAAACAGAAAAAATAATTATAGTTGATTTAAAAAATGAACTTATAAAGGACTTTCAATCAAATACAATTGAAGGTATAAAAAATAAAGATTTTAGAGTAATTGCTTTTTCTATTGCATTTGGTTTCTATGATGGATTAAGAAATAGAGATTTTGAGATACAACAGAATAATGCAAAAAATAATAGTGAATTAAATAATTATAGCAAAAAGAGTGTGCATAAAAGTAAAAGTAATTTTGGTAAACTTTTTGGGAATATCACACATAAGTCAAATGGATAAAATTATATTAGTAGGAACATATATGAAAGGAGAACGAGAAAAATATGATAAAAGTAATGTTTGTATGCTTAGGCAATATATGTCGTTCGCCAATGGCTGAATTTGTCTTTAAAGATATTGTAAAGAAGCAAGGAATGGAAAAATATTTTTATATCAAATCTTCTGCAACATCTAGTGAAGAAATAGGAAATGACATTCACTATGGTACTAGTGATAAGCTAATTCAAAAAGGAGTACCATTTAAAAAAAGAAAAGCAGTTAAATTGAAATTAGAAGATTATAATAAATATAATTATATTATCGGAATGGATAATTCAAATATTATAAATATCCAAAGAATAGTTGGAGAGGATTCTGATAAAAAAATATATAAATTATTAGATTTTTCAAATAATCCTCGAGATATTGCTGATCCGTGGTATACAGGAAATTTTGAAATTACATTTAATGATATAGTTGAGGGGTGTAATGGATTCTTAAAATATTTGAAAGAAAAAGAGAAATTTGACTATTTATAATTTAGAACGGAAGTGAAAACATTGAATGATAAAGAATTAAAAGCATTTACATTTTATTATATAGATAAAAAAGAAAAAGAAAGTATCGGCAAAGATTTTATTGAATATCCTTATTATGAGTTAAGAGTAAAATATGGCTTAAATGAAAAGGAAATTGATGTGGTTTTGCGTATTAGTAGAGATTATTTTGAAAATAAAAATTATGATGTTTTTTTTACTAATGCTGAATTTCAGTACAAAGGGCAGAAAAGAAAAGTTGAAACAAATAATTATTTGATGGTACTAAAAAACATTAAATAGTAAGTTGTATTTATAAATTAGAAAGAGAGGAATATTTATGAGTAGTAAACAAAAAGTCTTTATTGTAATAGGAATGATAGTAATTATAGGAGTAAGTTTTGTAGTTGGTTTATTTATAGGGCAACAAAATGCTCCAAAGAATGATTTAGCAATTAGGAAAGTAGTTGGGCAAACATTTTATGCAAATATTGAAAGTATAAAGCAATACAATGATGGTAGCTTCCACATTAATGTAAAAGGACTAGAAATAAACGACATAAATTATAGAGGAAATTTCACTTTTAAAGTAGATAATAGTATGGATATGACTTGGAGAGGCGAAAAGATTAAAGTTTCAGATTTCAAAGTGGGAAACAATATTGCAATTACTTTTACTGACGAAATGCTTACATCTATTAGTCCTACTCCATTAACAGAAGTTGTTAAAATACAAATTTTAGATGATGAAAGATAATGACAACTTACAATTTTTTGAGCAGGTAATTAGTTGATAATTATCTGCTTTTGTGATAAAATGAGCAAAAAAGTAGGAGGAGAATTAAATATGAATAAGAAAAAAATTATACAAATTGGTATTATTATATTTGTGATCGTTTTTGTTACTATATGTGTTGCAATAGTTCAATTTTCAAAGCATAATTTAGAAGAAGCTAAAAAAGATTTACAAGAAACTCAAGAAAAGTATGGTTGGGTTGAAAAAGAAAGTGTTGATGTTTTAGTTGCAAAATTTAATACACAAGTAATGGATAATGATAGTTCCTCTTTAAATCCAGCATCAACTGATTATCTAACTGAAAGTAACAATGAATATTGGTATGGTTTGATTGAGGGAGTTTATTTAGTAGTTGTTCCAGAAAAATATACTGGAGATAAAACAACTGAAACTGTAAACTATACGCTTTTATATGTAGATAAAACTAGCAAATACGAATCAGATGCTATTTCATACATTAAATATTTAATTAAAGCAAATAATAGTGAAATAACTGATTCAGAAATTGATACATTATTAGAAGATGCAAAGACAAAAATTAACTCTGGTAAAACAGCAAATAACGGAAAAGGTATTTCAATCGGCTATACAGAGAAAGATGAAGCATACCAATATCAAGTTTTAAGATTATATAAGTAAATTATATTTTCGTAAATAAATTAAAAGCAGGTAGTTACCTGTTTTGTTAAAAAGATAAGTAAGAAAAAATAGTAATTTGTTAAATAGATTGGAGATGTAATTATGGCTTTTGATTACAAAAAAGAATATAAAGAGTTTTATATGCCTAAAAATAAACCTAGTATTGTTGAAATACCAAGAATGAATTATATTGCAGTAAGAGGAACAGGAAATCCAAACGAAGAAAATGGGGATTATAAAAATACAATAGGGTTATTATACGGAGTTGCTTATACAATAAAAATGAGTTATAAAGGAAATCATAAAATAGATGGATTCTTTGAATATGTTGTTCCACCACTTGAAGGATTTTGGTGGCAAGATGGTATGAATGGAACTATTGATTATAATAATAAAGGTGCAATGCACTTTATATCTATTATTAGATTACCAGACTTTGTAACAAAAGCAGACTTTGACTGGGCTGTTGAAGAAGCGACTAAAAAGAAAAAACAAGATTTTTCAAGAGTTGAATTTTTAACTTATGATGAAGGAATATGTGTTCAATGTATGCACATTGGTAGTTATGATGATGAGCCAACAACAGTTAATTTAATGCACACATTTGCAGAAGAAAATGGATACGAATTAGATATAACAGATAAAAGATTACATCACGAAATATATTTAAGCGACCCAAGAAAATGTGATGTAAGTAAATTAAAGACAGTTATAAGACACCCAATTAAGAAATTAAAGTAACACAGAAATTACAATTTTATATCTTAATTAAATATAAATGAATTAGAAGCAAGTCGAAAGATGAGCTTCTTTTTTGTTAGAAAGGAGAATCTTTATGACAGGAAAAGAAATTAAGAAGATTAGAACAGAAATACCACGATTCAGAAATGGAGTTGCTTGTAATTTAACAGCAGAACAAAAACAACTGCATAGAGAATTAGATTGCAGAGAAATGATAAATAGTTGTTTATGTTATGGTAGTAACTTTTTAGAATCTCGTTATAGTGAACCATATATTCAAGATTTAGGCAGAGAAAGAGTGATTGAAATATATAATGAACAAAAGATTGATTTTGATAAGGCAATCGTTCTTCATAATGTTTATGAAGATGGCGAGGGTGTTACTTATAATTCAATCAAGTGGGAAGATGAAATAGAAATATAAAAGATTGGAAGTGATTATTATGCAGAAAGTATTTAGTATTTTTGCTCAAAATTTAGCTTATTATAACGAAGGAAGTATTGAAGGAGGATGGCTAGATTTACCACAATCTCCAGAAGTTATAGATAAATATTTAAAAGAAGTTGTAAAAGTGGATGATGAACACGAAGAATATGAAATAGCAGATATTGATGACAACATAAGTCCGTTTCCTTATGCTTCAATTCAATGGTCTAGTGTAAAAGAATTAAATGAATTGGCAATTATATTTAGTAAATTGGATGAATGTCAAAGAGAAGCTATCCAAGCATATTTAGTTTATTCTGGAGAGGAACATTATTCTATAAGTCAATTAGTAAATATATGCTTACAAGCTGATAATATAAATTACTGTAGATACAGTTTTGAAGGATTAGAGTATAATCAAGATTGCTCTCCAGAATTGAAAATGGGATATACAATGGCAGAAGAAAATGGAATATATATTCAACTTCAAAAGCAGGGAATAATAGACTATTTTGATTTTGAAAAATATGGAGAAAGTTTTGGATATGATTATGAATTATTAAGTAATGGATATTTTATTCCAAATTACGATATAGATTTGGATTGTTACTCAAAAGAAGAAATACAAGAAAAGATGAATGAAATTTTAAATGAAAAATTAAAGGAACAAGAGGTGAGTGAAATTGAGATATAAAGGAAAAATAAGAGAATTAAATCACATTATTATTTCTGATCCAAGTTATGATGAAAGTGTAACTTGTAGATATGAAAACAATAACTTAAAAGAAAAAGACTGGTATGTAGATATTGATATAAATCCAACTGTCGATAAAATAGAGGACTTAACCATAAAAGGTACAGAGTTCTTTTTATTTTTGTCAAAAGATAGAAGATTAAGCGAATTAAGAGAAAATGGAGCAATTAGATATTTAAGTGGAATTGACCTAAAAGAAACTGAAATTGGAATGGATACAGCTTGCGTTGCTTTAGGAATAAATGAAAAAGCAGATGAAATAATTGAGTTGAGAGATGACTGGCAACCAGAATGTTCTCTAAATACACTTACAGATGGATTATTTGGAACAGTTAAAGAAGGAAAATTACAAGATCATACTGTTTTTATATGGCTATCTGGTTATTTGGATGAAGATACAGGGTATTCGATTGAAGAAATAATCGACTATTTGCAATATCAATTAAATATTACAGAACTGGAAAAAGATATAGCAAAACCAATGACAATAAGACAACAAGACATATTAGATAAAATGACAGAAATTCAATTAAAATTTAAAGAAATAACAAAAGAAGATTCAAAACTTCTTCAATTTTTTGATAAAGATAATAGATTTTCTAATATAACATTTGCTGGAACATATTTAGCTGGTATTGCAGTTAGAAATGAACAAAGAAAAGCAGGAAATCTGGATGGAAAAATGGAACATTCTCCATATTCTAAACAACAAGAAAAACTGATAGAAGAATATACCAATTTAAGAGTAGAATTTGAAAAGACAGAACAAGAAATAGAAAACGATATTGATATATAGGAGGTAAAAAAATGCACAGAGGAACAGTTTTTATTATAACAAAAGATAAAGACAATAAGTTTGAAGTACAAAAATCAACTGAATTTAATGGTGGAATGGGAATAGAAAATTTAGGTGGATCTATTTATGATATGCTTAAAAATTTCAAAGAGCCATTATTATTCGATTCTATGATTAGAGATTTTGACACACGATATTTTAAATATGGTGATGATGTAATGATATATTCTCCAGATGAACAACATAATCCATATATTGATGAAAAAGGAAATGAATATTTTGAATATTCTCAAACAGAAAATCAATTTAAGTTTTTCAAAGATGATAATGGAGAATACATCTATACAAGTGATAGCAACTATATTAAAAATATGTCTGATGAAGATATAACGGTTGTATGCAGTAATGGAAATTATGTATTAAAACCAAACCAAATTTTGATTACTGATTATAACGAATGTGTAAATAATACTAGAATAACATTTGGAGAAAAAATAGATGACAAAATAGAAGTTGATGAATTAAGTACAAAAGAGTATATTCCTACTAGAAAGCAGGAAATTATATTAGACAATATTATAAAAGCAATAGAATCGTTTAATTATGGGGTTAGCCTTATGTATGAAAATGGAATGATTAGTGGTATGCAAATTGAAACTTGGACCAATGGTGGAGTGGATATGATACATACTTTTTATTTTTGTGATGATTATCAAGAACTTTATGACAAAGAAAATGTAAAAAAGCAACTACAAGAATTAGTTGATAATTTCTCTATAGATGATGAAATTGATATGTATAGACAAGATGCAAATTATAAAAGTAACTTTACAATTAGTCAGTCATTAGAAGATTTTAATGAATACCAAAAGAAATTAGAAGATTTAGCAAATAATTTTATTACAAAATATCACGAACTAATTTATCAGAAATTTATGAATAATGAATTGGAAAAGGAGGAAATGCAATTATGAAACTTATAACAAAGGAATTAGAAAAAATATTTGAAAAATATCCTATAGGAAGTCAAGATGGATTAGGTGGAAATGCGAAAGTTATAGCGAAGTTTTTTAATCCAGTAGGAGTAGGAACTTGGTTAATAACAGAAGGAAATAAATTAGAAAATGGCGATTATGAGATGTTTGGATATTGCCATCTTGGAGATGATGAAATGGCTGAACTTGGATATATAATGTTATCTCAACTAGAAGAATTAAAATTACCATTTGGCTTACATGTTGAAAGAGATATGTATATGCCAAAAGATTGTAATTTGATTCAAGCAATGGAAAGGACAGGTATTACACCACCATCTTATATGTTAGAGAATATGAAAAAAGAACAAGAAAATGATATTACTGATGAAATGTTTGATTAAATATCGAACACACAGTAATATTTTTTTATTTGGAAAGGAATGATTCTTATGAACAATGTGGAATTAAATATAAATGGAAAAAGAATAAACATATATGGTAGTAATGCAATAATTCAAAATGAAAAGCAAATTATTGAAAATTTAGAACTTACAGGGAATGAAAGTGCAGACAGATTAATTATTCAACAATGTATTGATGATAACAAAATGAAGTCTGATATTCTATATGATGGTAATACAGTATATCCATTTGAAAAGATTGTAAAAGCATATAGGAAATTACAAAAGAGTGGTACATTGGATAATTTAACAAAAGAAATGTATCATTTTTTTATGTATGCTTGTGGTGATATAGCACATTATGATATTCAAGGCTATAAATGTTATTATAATAATTCTTTTCGACAATTAGAAAATGAGTTATTAGCAAATAATTGGACTGCAAGTAGATTTACAGATATAGATAAAATATTTAGAGAATTGAAAATTAGCAGAGAATATTTTAAAGATAGGGATTCAATAGATATAGATAAAGTATCAACTAGCAAACTAAAATCAATTATTAAAGAGTGTGGTTGGAATGTGAATGAAGCTAATATGTATTGGAAATTTTCTAAAAATATAGGAGAAAAAACAAATTATTCTTTTGATATAGATATATTAACTCGTAATGTATCAGACATTATAAGAAACATTGACTATATATCAAATTCGTTTAATAAAGACAGTTATTGTGAAATGATATATGAGAAAATAGAAAAGAATAATAGACCAACTATGAGTGAAATTGTAGCATCTTCAAATGCAATTAAATACAGTTTAAATCAACTTGCTTCGGATGTACTTTATAAAACTAGGATTGTTGCTGAAGAAAAAGAGAGTATATTAAATAAAGAAAATTTAAAAAGTAAAGAGAATTTTGAATATGAGTATTAGGAGGAGCAAGAACAATGAATGAAATGGAAGAATTTTTAACATTTGGTGCAGTTGTAAAATTAAGGCGAAGTTATGATGATGATCTTTTCAAATTTATTGAGCTTATGAAAAGTGTAGGATTCTTAAAAGAATACGCAGAATATTTTGAAAAAAGTTGTTGCTTTGATAAAGAATTCAATGAATTTTCGGAAGATGTATTTTGGCATTATGTTGAAATAAATGGAGGCAATACTCATGATACTTGTATCGAATTTCAATGGAGTAAAGGATTTACTTGGGGAGATAGAAAAGATTATTTGAATTATGATAGTGAAATAAAAATATTAAATGTTGATGAGCTTATAAGAACTTGTAATAAAGAATATTTATTTAAAATGAATTATGAACATACGAGCTTCAAGAATGAATTAGATGATAAAGAAAGTGCATCAGAATTAGATTACTTTTTAGATTTTTATGAGTGGTCTATTACAAAATATCCAGATGGAAAATATAACATAAAAGATGAACAATGTAATACTTTTGATTTTGAAGAAAATACAACATTAGATAAAGTTATTGACAGAGTTTATTTTAGAATGTTTGACTATTTTAAAGATGAGGAAGATATTGAAGATCTTATGAAAGAAGATTCTGAATATGTAAAAAAGAAATACGAAAATTATATGAGAACTGGAGAGAAGCTACATCTATTAGATGCAGAAAATAAGAAACATTATGCAGAGTGGTTTCAAGAAGTTATAAAAGAAAATGAATCAAAAGACACCATTGAAATTAACAATGATATGTAAAAGAATAAGGAAGGAGATACTAAAATGGATGAAAAAAAGAAAGAAAAAATAGTAAAATTTTTTAGACAGATGCTACAAGTCTATGACTTTGAATTAATAATTGATATAAATAAAGATTTAGAAAATGTATTTAGATTAAATGATATTCAAAATGGAAATCTAAATGGAATAGAGCAAGAAGAATTTTATATATTATCAGATATTATTGAACGATTAGATACATATCATCAAGATATAGTTTATACTCCACTTGAAAATAAACAAAGCAACAATGAAAAAATTGCAAAAGATGATTGGAATCTAGTGGCTAAAAGATATTTAGAAAATGAAACTGTAGTAAGAGTTTTGAATGAAATTGATACTAAAAAATATGTTGATTTGATAAGTAAAAAAGAGAAATTTCATATACAAGATATTATAAAAATACTTGATGAAGATGAACAGTTTTGCAAAAATGTTTGTCAAAAATATATAGATACAATGTCGAAAGAAATGCTACTTGAAATTGATAATAAAATACTACATATTTTTATTGAAGATGAGTACATAAATCTGAAAGAAGAAGGAAAAATAAATAATCAAAATTATAAAGAATATTTAGATGAAGATTTTGATGTATATGAATATGATTCATATCAAGAATTGTATAATTCTGTTATTAAAGCTGAAATAGCTTATGATCTGAATGATTTAGCACTATTTGATGAAAATGGTAATTGGGATTTTTATATTACTTTTGAAGAATTGAAAAAAGTTGGATATGGTTTTATGGTAAAAGATCAATTCCCATTGATAGAAAATTATGCAGTTCCAGAAGATAAAATATTTGAATTTTTTGATTATTTTTCATTAGAGCAGCTTGAAGATTTTGAGCAATCTTTAAACCAATATTTTAATGAAGGAAGCATTGTTTTTAATGAAGATAGTTATGATGGACTAGAATCTAAAGAAAATGCAAATTTCAATAGAGATATATTAAGATTAGCCTGTGGACTAACAACTTATGAAGATTTTATTGAAGATTATACAGAACATTCTATATCTTATTATGACTTATCTCTTTCAAAAGTTATTGAATATTTTAAAGAAAACGAGATAAAAGATTTAATGGAATATGGAAGTGATGGAGATGAAGGATTATATCATTTATCTTCTATGTATCAAGAAATAATGGATAAATTAGGTATAAAATATTCAAATGTTTATACAGAAGATGTATCAGATGGCAAATATTTAACAACAATTATTTTTGAAAATGATTCTTCAATACAAGTAGATACAAGTGCATGGAATGGAATAAAAACTGTAGCAGAAAATATGGAATCTATCTATGAATCTTATGAAAATTTAAAAGAAAAAATAAAACCAAATGAGGTAAAAAATGAAAAAGAATTTGAGTATGATTTTAATTAAAAAAATAAGTAGAAGTGGAGTAAAAAATGCTCCACTTTTTTCAAAATTTGGAATAAAAAAATATCTCCCAGAGGGCAAAATGGGTTTTAGGGCTTTTGCCCTAAACAGCGAAAAGGGTGTCAAAACACCACGCTGGCGAATATTGGGCAGTAAATATGCCACACTATTCGGAGCAAATAAATTGCTCTGGATATTTGTACTTCGCTTTGCTAGTACAAATATTTTTTTATTTATAAAGTGAGGTGGATGTTATGCGTGATAGTGAAAGAGAATTAGATAATATATTTTTATCATACAACAAAATTTTAAAAAGATTAAATAGTAGAGGTTACAAAACTAAAAATGGAAAGGAAATAACACATAAAGATTTAAGATATGCAGTAGATTTTATGATAAAAAAGCATCCAACTTGTAGATGGAGGAGCAATAAAGTAAAAAGTAGAAAGTTTTATGTTATAGATGAAGGTTATTGGTGGCTTGTAGATGTATTTTTTCAAAATGAAAAAGACTTAATTGATGCAGATATTGAATTTTTCAAAGATAGAATAGAAAAGTACGAAAATTTTTTAAAGGTACAACCTAAAGAACTATTTACTAATGATATTTCATATTCAAAATTAGAAAATTTTTTTAATAGAAAATTATATACAATAAAAAGAGCAATAAGAACATTAGAAAATAAATACAGTATCAATTTAAGATTCAAAAAAGACAATAGAATGTATATATATAGTAAAGGAATAGAATTGTTATGCAAAGAATGTTTTAAACAAAAATATCTAGAGATATTGGAAGATTATAAAATGGAATTAACTGAAAAATATATAGCAGCGGGTTATCCGTATGATAACTTTTTTCATAGAAATTAGATAAATGGAAGTAAGAGGATTTTTCTTACTTCTTATTTTTATAGAAGGGATGATTACAAATGGATTTTAATTCTAAACAAAGAAGAAAAAGTATAAAGGTCTGGTTATCAGATGAAGAAAGAATTTTAGTAGAATCAAAAGCGGAATTTTATGGATATAAACGACTTGCAAAGTATATTCGTGATGCAGCAATATATGAAAAAGTAACTTATGTGGATTTGAAAAATAAAGAAGAATTATATGTTGCATATAGCGAAAATACAAAGGAATTAAAAAAGATAACAAAAGAAATTAGACATATAAGTAAATATGCAACGCAACTAAATGATGAACAAAGAAAAGATTTATTAGACTTAATGTTTGCAATATTAAGAAATCAAAAGGCAATGATAAAACTTATTGATGAAAAATTGGATTTAGAAGTTTGGAAAGAAGTCAATCATAACGAAATTGAAAAAATGGAGGGAGAATAATGCCAGTAACAAAAAGATTACCACACTTAGGCTCTCCTAAAAATTTAATTGAATATATACTTGATGAGAAAAATGATGGTGAGAAAGTTGGGTGTGCAAGTTCTCTAAACTGTAATGTTGAAACTGCTCTTTATGAATTTAAGGATATTCAAAAGAAATATAAAATGGGTGGAACTAGAGGAGCGTATCATATTATTCAAAGTTTTTCTCCATTAGATAAAATAACTGTAGAACAAGCAAATGAAATTGGATTAAGAATGTGTAAAGAATTATATCCTACTTTTCAATGTATTGTGTCAACACATATAGATAAAGGACATATACACAATCATATATGTGTAAATGCAATAAATTTAGAAGGAAGAAAATTAGAGGATAGACTTGCAAATGAAAAGGAGGGACTTTATGGAGTAAGTGATACAAGCGATCGAATATCGAAAGAGTATGGATGCTTTATTATGCCTAGAAAAACATACTTAAAATCTAAAAATAGTCAAGATGATTATTATCAATATAAAAGACAATCTTGGAGGGAACAAATTGAAGAACACTTAGAAAGGCTTATTCCAAAATGCAATAGCATTGATGAATTATTAGATGAACTATCTATTTTAGGATATGAAATAAGGAGAGGCAAACACATTGCAGTTAGATGTCTTGGTATGCAAAGATATGCAAGAATAGATACAATAAATTCAAAATATTCTACTAGCAATTTATATAAGTTGTATAGAGAGAAGGAAAATGTAAAACTACTAGCAATTAAAACAGAACAAAATGAATTCAATTCTATAATATTTCAAAAAGCAAACGAATCAAAAATTGCTATTGAAAAAAGTCAGTTAGGTGCAAAGGGAAAAGTTTATAGTGAATATCAAAAGACAAAGTATCAAGAAATAAAAAGGTATTATCAATTAAAACAACAGTTAGAATATTTGGACAAGTATAATATTAGAGATTTTGATGATATTGAATCACAAATTGCACTTAAAAGAAACCAAATAAAAAGTAAGAATATTAAGATGAAGAAAAATCAAGAAAAATTTGAGAAGGTTCTTAAAACTACAGAAATGGCGAATGATTATATTAGACTTCATACTGTATATGAATATGCTATGTCATATAAAAAGCAAGATAAAGATTATGTTTTACCTAAAGAGGCAGAAATATTTTTAAATATACAAAATGAATTGAATATAACTTCTATTGATGAAGCAAAGGAGTTAATAAAAAAATCAAGATTAGAAAGAATTGAGATAAACAAGCAAAGGAAAGAAGTATTAGAACTTCAAAGGGAACTTAATCATTTAGAAACTATAAAAGAAGAAAAATTATCTAGTAGTAATTTGTATATCCACAATATTAAATTTCGGTGGAAATAGAATTGATTATAAAAATTCAAATGATAAAGAGTTTTGTGTAAATCTACCATACTCAAATTTCAAAATACATATTGATAAAAAGTTTACTGCGTATAATGAAAAACATCAATTTTATACATTATACCTAGTAGATGACAAAGAATACGAACTATATGATGAAAATAATGAAAAAGTCGGAAGTACAACAGGAATAGAACTAGAAAAATTTGTTTTAGACAAGAAGAAGGAAATTGATTCATTATATAGCAAATAATAAAAAATAATTCGCTCCAGATTAAATTCTGGGGCGTTTTTTTGATGCAAAGGAGGAATTATTATGTTAAAGTTATTAAGCCTATTTACAGGCATTGGAGCTTTTGAAAAAGCATTAGAAAGATTAAATATAGATTATGAATTAGTGGGATTTTCTGAAATAGATAAATTTGCTATTAAAAGTTATTGTGCTATTCATAATGTACCAGAAAATAAAAATTTAGGAGATATAACTAAAATAAATATTGATAAAATACCAGATTTTGATTTATTAACTTGGGGATTTCCATGTCAAGATATATCAATAGCTGGCAGAATGGAAGGAATAAAAAAAGGAACTAGAAGCGGATTATATTATGAGGGCTATAAAATTTTAAAAGCTAAAAGACCTGGAATTAGTATAATTGAAAATGTAAAAAATCTAACAAGTAAAAGATTTAAAGAACAGTTTGAAACTATATTAAAGGATATAGAAGAATTGGGATATAATAATTATTGGCAAGTATTAAATGCAAAGAATTATTCTGTACCACAGAATAGAGAAAGAATTTTCATTGTATCAATTCGTAAAGATATAGATAAAAATAATTTTGTTTTTCCATCGTCAGTAGAATTAAAATTAAAGTTAAAAGATCTTTTAGAAGATACAGTTGATGACAAATTTTATTTAACTGAAAATGGAATTGGAAGATTGATAAAGAAAAATAACAAATTATTAAAAGATTGTCAAAATCCTAATATTAGTTCTTGCCTTGTTGCTGGTTATCACAAGATGAGTGGTAATCAAAATCAATATATTGCAGAATCCAATAAAGTTGAAAAAGTAGCTGGCTTGTATGATACAGAAAACAAGAAACATCAAGCAGGAAGCATATATAATTCAAATCGGAATATCTCCAACATTAACTACAATGGATAAAGGAGGACATAAGCAACCATATATTTTAGTAAGAGAAGCAACAAAAAAGGGTTATACCGAAGCAATGGAAGGAGATTCAATAAATGTTTCATATCCTAATAGTACAACAAAACGAGGGAGAGTAGGGAAAAAAGTATCACAAACAATTTTGACATCAGCCAATATAGCAACAGTTACAGAAATACCTAAACCAATATGTTTAAATAACACATTAAAACAACCAAGTGTGCAAGACAGAATATACGATTCAGAAGGAATTGCAACAGCAGTTACAGCTAGTCAATTCAGACCTAAAGTTGCAGAAAGAAAAATGTTTAATCCATACAATGAAAAAGAAATTAAAGATATAGCACCTACACAGACAAGAAGTTGTGGCTCTACTACATCAAGTGCAGCAGTTTTAATTTCAGAAGATGGAAATCATTATATGAAAATTAGAAAGTTATCTCCACTCGAATGTTGGAGATTGATGCGGGTTTGATGATAGCGACTTTGAAAAAGCAAAATTAGTGCCTACAAGCGACACACAACTTTACAAACAAGCAGGAAATAGCATAGTTGTAAATGTATTAGAAGCAATATTTAAAAATTTGTTAAATAGTAATTAAATAATAAAAATTTAAAAGCCAAAATGATTTACAAAAAAGTAAAATTGTTTTGGCTTTTTTTATGCAATTTTTTTAATAATATGTTATAATGCCATTGAATACCAAAAAATGTAGGAGGTAACTGATGTTAGAGTATATAGAAGTTTTATGCCATAGTAGTATAAAAATAAATAAAGAAAAAGTCATATATATTGATCCATTTAAAATAGATAAAAACTATAATGATGCAGATATTGTTTTTATAACACACGACCATTATGATCACTATTCTGAGGAAGATATAGATAAGGTTATAAATGAAAATACAACTATTATAATACCAGAAGAATTATTAACAAAGCTATTAAGAAAAGGAATAAATAAAAATGCAATTATTACAGTAGAGCCAAATGAAAAGTATATGGTACAAGGAATTAAATTTGAAACAATACCAGCATATAATACAAATAAGACATTTCATCCAAAAGAAAATGGTTGGGTTGGTTATAGCATCACACTAGATGATATTAGATACTATATTGCAGGAGATACTGACATTACAGAAGAAAATAGAAAAGTAAAATGTGATGTTGCTTTTGTTCCAGTGGGAGGAACATATACAACAGATTTTAAAGAGGCAGCACAATTAATAAATGAAATACAACCTAAAATAGCAGTTCCAATTCATTATGGTAGTGTAGTTGGAACAAAACAAGATGCCACGGACTTTATAAAATTATTAAATCCAAGTATAAAAGGTATAATTTTAATGAAACAATAAATGAAAGAAGGAACAAATAGTGCAATTTTCAAGCAAAGATATTCAATTATTTAATGAAGCAGGGATAAAT
>OLSK01000427.1_pt1 | contig 38291 bp, 34 predicted proteins | sample 1672781 | NCBI WGS metagenome assembly OLSK01 (sample SAMEA3136723, study PRJEB25190) | human gut metagenome | biome: human gut; feature: human-associated habitat; material: faeces | place: Austria | collected 2013 | reverse complement strand
CGACAAAAATCTGAACAAATTAACTTTCAAATTTCTTTCAATTTTTTTACTGTCTAAGGGGGCTGGTTCGTGAAGTTCGCTATCATCAACGTGAAGATGACAACTTTTTTCCTTGTGGGTTTTTACTTTCTTTATAGCTAAAAAAGAGGCTGAGATATGGAGATATCTCAGCCTCTAAAACTAGATTGAGGTTGGGACAGAAGTGTTTAACTCCGAGAAATAAGAAGGAATTCACGAAAATTGCTTTTCAAATTTTTGTGAATTCCGGCTTATTTCCGAAGGAGATGATTCTGCTCCCACCGTTTATTCGTTTTTAAAGAATGAGACAAAAGTTTTTCTTACTTTTGTCCCACGCTCTTTTGCAGATGGCTCTAACTATCGCTAGTTTCACTACTGCTTGTACTATTTTCCGTTGATGAACTTGAACTACTTGAACTTGAGCTACTTGAACTGCTTGAACTACTGTCAGATGATTCTTCTTTAGAACTTGAAGATGCAGGATCAGGTCCTTTTGAATATACCACATTGACAATTGTTCCCTTAGCGACTTTCGCCCCTACACCAGGAACAGTCCGGATCACTTTGTCCTTTTCCACTGTAGGAGAATATTCATACGTTTCATGTCCGATATACTCTGCACCAATCCCTGCTAAATAGCTTTGTGCATCGCTTTTCGTATAGCCTGAAATATCATCCAACGTCTTTGTATCAGGTCCTTGACTGACCCTAAAACTAATATACGTTTGTCCTGGTACGACTTCACCCGATTCTGGTGTTTGACTGATAATTGCACCACTTGGCACAGTATCACTAGGCTCATAACTAGTACCTATATTGCTAGCAATAAAACCTGTTGCAAGAAGTGAATTGAAGGCAGATTCATAAGGCTCTCCTACATAACTGCGTAGCGATACTGTTTCTGGCCCTTTACTTACCTTAAATGAAATCGTATCTGATTCTGGATCTACTTCTGAGCCTTTATCTGGCGTTTGAGAAATAATCTCTCCACTATTGACTTCATCGCTGAATTCTTCTTCTTTTTCAATCGAACTAGAAGAAAAACCAAGTTTTGTCAGCTTTTCTTTTGCCTCATCGTAACTCATACCGGTATAATCATCTAATTTGATTTTTTTCTTCCCGCTACTTACGTAAAGAGTTACTTCTCGGTTTTGTTTGACCGTTGTTCCTGCTGCAGGATCTGTTTTGACTATGTCGCCTTCTTCGATCTTGTCATCAGCGATCTCTTCTGTCTTGGTAGCTGCTACTAATTTGGCTTTCGTCAATGTTTCTCTTGCGGAAGCTTCCGATAATCCAGAGACGTCAGGAATGACAACTTCCCCTCGTCCGCCTGAAGCAAAGAAAATACTTGTACCGATCCCTAGTAAAGCCAAAATCACGAGTAGAATGATCCACCATTTTTTTCGTTTTTTTGTTTTTACATCTGGAAGAGCTTCATCTTCTGGAACGGAAGGTTGCTCCTCTGTTTTTTCTTTTGGTAGCGGCATGGATTTGAATGACTCTGGCATTGGTGTATCTTCTGTCAATGGTGTGAGTATTTTCGTTTCGTTATCCATGACTTGTGGTTGCCATTTTGGTTCATTTGCACGTGCCGGTGATAATGCTGTCGCAAGATCATCTGACATTTCTTCTGCTGTCTTATAGCGATCTGCTGGTTCTTTAGCCGTCGCCTTCAACACCACATTTTCTAAAGCTTGCGGTATTGCAGGATCTAAAGCTTTGATCGAAGGCAATTCATCTTGAAAATGTTTCAACGCGATCGTTACCGCGGACTCACCATCAAATGGAACGCTACCTGTCAGTAATTCATAAAGAATGATCCCTAACGCGTAAATATCTGACTGCTTAGTGGCCATACTTCCTCTCGCCTGTTCAGGAGATAAATAATGAACCGATCCAAGCATCGTATTCGTTTGCGTGATCGATGTTTCAGATAAAGCAATCGCAATCCCAAAGTCGGTGATCTTCACGACACCTTCATTATCGATCAATACATTTTGTGGCTTTAGATCTCGATGGATGATTTGATGACTGTGTGCTAAAGAAATCGCTGATAAAATCTGCTGCATGATGTTGACTACTGTTTCATATGGAACAGGATAATGTGTCTGGATATATCTTTTTAAATCCATTCCCTTCACATATTCCATCACCAAATACTGCATATCGTCCTCTTCGCCTACATCATAGACGCTGACGATATTCGGATGGACCAACTCAGTCGCAGCTAGTGCTTCACGCTGAAAGCGACGAATAGCTGTTTGGTCATTTTGAAAATCGAATCGTAATACTTTTACTGCTACATTACGGTCCAAGATCAAATCATGAGCTAAAAAGACATTTGCCATGCCTCCGCTACCGATATTTCCAGTGATTTGATATCGACCGTTCAGCTTTTTACCTAGTTCGATCATGCTGCGTCCTCCTTAAATTCGATTAGAAGAACGGTGATATTATCTGCTCCGCCTGCTTCATTTGCTTGATTGATAAGTTCCGTCACTTTATCAGACAATGTTCCTTCTTGATTAACGATTGTCTCGATCATTTCTTCCGACAACATATTGGTCAAACCATCTGAACACAATAAAAGACGATCTTTCAATTGCCAAATATATGTCGAAACATCAACTTCTACCGTTCCCGGCATACCAACCGAGCGAGTCAAAATATTTTTTCGAGGGTGATTGACAGCCATTTCTTCACTGATTTCCCCAGATTTTACGAGTTCATTCACCAAAGAGTGGTCTTCTGTCAGCTGAATGATCTTGCCATCACGAATGAGATACGCACGGCTATCGCCAACATGTGCAATCGTAAATCGTTCTTCAGATAAAGCTGCAGCCACTATAGTGGTTCCCATTCCATTGTATTCAGGTTGTTCTTGTCCTCTTTGATAGATAAGTGCATTTTCTTCTTGGATTGCTTGGATGAACCACTGAGCGATTTTTTCGTCGTCCGTTAAGTCTTGTTCTTCCCAAGCATTTCCTAAGTTCAGCACAGCCATCTGACTGGCAATATCTCCCGCACGATGGCCGCCCATTCCGTCAGCTAATATTGCTAGTTTGATTCCTTCTTGATTCGTGAACACACTAGCATAGTCTTGATTCGTATTACGTCGTCTTCCTACATCTGATTGATATTCAATCTGCATTCTTTCACCTCATTACTTTTTACGCAAACAACAAATGAAAAACCCATCTGTATAGAATTGATGTGGATATAAGGTCAACATTTTATCTTCGACTGATGATTGTAGCACAGGATCAATTAAAACATCAATCTTTTCAAAATCTGGATGCCGTTCTAGAAAAGCGGCAATTACTTCTTGGTTTTCTTCTTTCAAGATAGTGCATGTACTATATGTCAATATTCCAGAAGATTTTAACACAGTTGCACAACTTTCCAAAATCTCTAATTGGATTTTCGGAAGATTGGCTAGATCTTTGGCATTTTTTTTGTAGCGGATATCGGGTTTCCTTCTAAGTAAACCAAGGCCTGAACAAGGAGCATCTACTAAGATACGATCAAATTCTTGTGAAGAAAACTGCTCTTTAACTTCTCTCGCATCCATTGTCTGTGCATACACCGCAGATGATACTCCTAAGCGTTCAGCATTTTCCTCAATCAATTTTACTTTATGTTCGTGGACATCAAGAGCAGTCACTTCTCCGCCACAAGTCGGATCTAAAAAGGTAGCAATATGCGTTGTTTTCCCGCCAGGTGCTGCACAGGCATCTAAAACATGATGTTCGGGCTCGATTTGCATTGCTGGAGCAACCAACATAGAGCTCTCATCTTGGATCGTCATGACGCCATCGTGAAACAGCGAGCTAGATGCTAGATGCCCTTTTTCAGCGACTACTCCGTAAGGGCTGACGATACTTGCTGTAGCAGAGATATCTTCTGCTTGTAACGTCAAGATAGCTTGATCCCTTGCATATCTTCTCGTATCCACACGGCCACTCGCATGACTAGGCTGGTACAAAGAATGCCCCAATTTTTCTGTTTCCTCATAACCCACTTGTTCAATCAATCGTTTCGTCAGCCATAGTGGCAAACTGATCATTGTCGCTAAACGCTCAACGGGGTCTTTGATTGCTTCAACATCTGGTTTTCCTTGTCGTTGGTAGCTTCGTAAGACTCCATTGACGAATTTTCCCGTACCAGGATTGCCTTTCGTCTTAGCGATTTCTACTGCCTCATTAAAAATGGCGTGGGCAGGTACTTTATCTAAAAATTCCAGTTGATAGACAGATAAATAAAGCAACGTCTTGACCCAGTCATCCACTTTCTTTGCTTTGGCAATAAAAGGTGCAACATAAAATTCTAATAAACGTTGGCGACTGATAGTCCCATAGACCAGCTCTGTAAAAAGGCCGATATCTTTCGAGTTCAAGTCGCTCTGTTTGATCATTTCATTCAGCAACAAGTTGGAATAAGCGCCGCCTTTATTGACTCTTTCAAGTGTTATCAGCGCCATGTAACGTACTGATTTTTTCATTTTTTTAGGTATCTTTGCCATTATTTCACCTGCTGTCCAATCTCTACATGCTGTCCGCTACCATTCAAGAATTCAGCAATTACTTGTTTTCCTTTACCTGCTGGCTGTAACTCCTTGATAGCCAAAACTGTTCCTCCACCACAAGCGATCCAAAGATTTTTTTTGTCTTTTTGGATGATCGTTCCAGGTGCTTCAGTTGTTGTCTCATCAAGCACTTCCACAGATAAAAGCTTCCAACGTGTACCTTCATAGGTCGTGAATGCAACTGGCCAAGGACGCATGCCTCGTACTTGATTATCCACTTCTTCCGCTGTTTTATTCCAGTCAATGGCTTCTTGTTCGCGCGTAATGTTTGGTGAAAAAGTTACATTCGCTTCATCTTGAGGCTGCGGCTTTATTGTGCCGTTTAAAATATCAGGCAATGTTTTTAACAATAATGTTTTCCCTAAAACACTAAGTTTTTCAAACATCGTGCCGACATCATCTTGTTTTGTGATTGGCAAACTTTCTTGGGCATAGATGCCGCCAGCATCCATTTTTTTGATCATTTCCATGATCGTGACACCTGTTTCTTTCTCCCCATTTATAATCGAGTAATGTACAGGTGCTCCTCCTCGATATTTAGGCAATAATGAGGCATGGACATTGATAGCGCCAAATATAGGTGCTTGCAATAATTTTTCTGGTAAGAATTGGCCAAATGCAGCAGTAATGATGGCATCTGGTCGCAAAGCAATGATTTCTTCCATTTCCGCTGAGCCGGAGATTTTTTCTGGTTGAAGAACAGGCAGTCCATGTTTCACAGCTGCTTCTTTGACCGGGGATGGCGTGATTATTTTTTTTCGCCCCACTGGTCTGTCTGGTTGGGTCACTACCGCTACCACTTCATATCCCTCTGCTAATAATCCTTCAAGGATCGGTACTGAAAAAGCAGGGGTACCCATAAATACTAGTTTAGTCATTCAGATGCTCCTCCATATAGTCTTCTAATTCTGCTTCTGGTATTTGTTCGATCATTTTCTCTACAAACAGTACACCATCTAAATGATCGATCTCATGCTGAAAAGCGCGTGCTAAGTAACCAAAAGCAGTCACTTCGATTTCTTCGCCTTCACGATCATAATAGCGTACAGTCACTTCATCAGCACGTTTGACTGTTCCGTATACATGCGGAATGCTTAAACAGCCTTCCACATCGATACTTTCACCTTTTGCTTCGATGATTTCTGGGTTGATCAGCTCAAACTTATCTCCTTCATCGACTTCAACAACCGCAATTCGTTTGTTTTTTCCTACTTGGGGTGCGGCAATACCGATACCATCATTGGCGACCATCGTTTCATAAAGATTATCTAATAGTGCAACCGTTTCATCTGTGATGACATCGATTGGCTGAGCTACTCGTTTCAATTTATCGTTGGGGTGGATCAATATAGGATAGCGCATGTCTGTACCTCTCTTAAATAAAATGTAGTGGTTCATTATCGATTGCAACAAATAATCCTTGGCGTTGTTCTTTTTGGCTTTGATTCAAAATTTGGTTTAACACATTTTCCAAATTAGGTTCGTGTTTGTACTTAATGATCAATTGATAGTAATAGCGGTTTTTCACACGGGAAACCGTGCTTGGTACTGGGCCTAGTAATAAACTTTTCGGTCCTAATGTCTGTTTCAACTGGTTGAAGATCTCAAATATTTTTTTTGCTGCCACTTGCTCTTCTTGGTGGCTCGTCGTGATCTTCACCGTAAAGTAGTAAGGTGGATACCCGCTGCGGTGCCGCACATTCATTTCTTGCTGATAAAATCGTTCATAATTTTGTTCTTTTGCTAACTCGATGGCATAATGTTGCGGATTGAACGTTTGGATAATCACTTCACCCGCTTTTTCTGCTCGACCTGCTCGACCAGAAACCTGTGTCAACAACTGAAAAGTGTGTTCACTTGAACGGAAATCTGGAAGATTGAGTGAAGTGTCGGCATTGAGTACACCTACTAACGTCACATCTGGAAAGTCTAATCCTTTCGCAATCATCTGCGTTCCCAACAAAATGTCTGCTTCCTTCTGTCCAAATTTTTGCAGAATTCGTTCGTGTGCCCCTTTTTTCCTTGTTGTATCTACATCCATTCGCAAAATACGGGCGTGAGGGTAAAGTTCTTGTAGCTCTTCTTCTACTTTCTGCGTTCCTGTTCCATAGTAACGGATCTTATTGCCGCCACAATTTGGACAACGGTGCGGAATCGGTTCTTCATGGCCACAATAATGGCAACGCATCGAATGAGTGTCCATATGCAAAGTCAATGAGATATCACAGTTAGGACAAGGTAAGACAAACCCACAATCTCGGCACATCACAAAGGAGGAGTAACCGCGACGGTTCAGTAATAACACCGTTTGTTCTTTTTTAGCCAATCGATCTTGTATTTTTTCTTGTAATTGACTAGAGAATGTCGATACATGATTTTTTTGCATCTCTTTTCGCATATCGACGATTTCGATCGATGGTAATTGCGCAGATGATTTTGCGCGTTGATTCAACCGGAGCAATTCATATACGCCTTTTTGTGCACGAGCACGTGATTCTAGAGAAGGCGTTGCACTTCCTAGCACAACTGGGCAATGATGGTAATTTCCTCTCCAGATTGCTAGATCTCTCGCATGGTAACGTGGAGTCTCGTCTTGCTTATAACTGGATTCATGTTCTTCATCGATAATGATCAATCCAATATTTTCTAACGGAGCAAATATAGCCGAACGGGCACCGACTACGACTTGTGCTTCATTTCGTTCAATCTTACGCCATTCATCATACTTCTCTCCTTGAGAAAGCCCGCTATGCAAAACAGCAACAGATTCACCAAACCGTCCCTTGAAGCGTTCGACCATCTGTGGGGTCAACGCGATCTCAGGCACAAGCATGATTGCGGTTTTCTTTTGTGACAAGACTTCAGCGATTGCTTGCAAGTACACTTCTGTTTTGCCACTCCCCGTAATACCTTCTAACAGAAAAGTTGGGCTACTCGTGCTTTTGCCTGCGTCAATGATCCGATCCACCGCATATTGTTGTTCCTCATTCAGTTTTAAAGCAATTGTCTGATCAAAGGTACGATGTTTGTAAGGATCACGGTAGCTCTCCACTTCTTCAAAGTGCAACCAGCCCTTTTCGTTTCCTTGGTTCAAAACAGCTGTGCTGATCCCTCTTTCTTTGAAATAAGAAACCGTTTCTGGTTGTGTTTGTTCCGCCAAGCAAAGCAACAATTCTTTTTGTTTCTTCGCATTTTGTCTCAATTTTCCCCATTCGCTGTCGATTTGTTCATTCGTTAAATCAGAGTGGACCATTCGGATCGTTTTCACTTTGTTTTTTGTGTGGACTTCATAGTTGATATCCACTAGTTTTTCTTGACGCCAGCGGATCAATTGCGACAAGATACCTTGTTCAGTTGCTTCTTTCCAAGAAATCTCTTCTCGCCCATTAAAAAGATCCAAGACGTCTTTTTGTGCGACCAGCGGATAAATTTGCTTTTCATACTCCGCTTTCATGACACTTGGAAGCATCGTTTGCAAACAAGTGATCTTGAATGCATACGTAATTGTCTTCATGTAATCCGCGAGTAAGAGTAATTCTTCATTCACCACCGGCGCTAAGTCTAGGATCTGGATGATTTTTTTTAATTCCTGCGTGTTGTTCCTATCCATTTTTTTTACCGTCATCACAAAACCTTGCACATGACGGTTCCCATTACCAAAGGGCACTTCCACGCGCATACCGATTTGGATAGCTTCTTCAAGTTCAGAAGGAACCTGATAAGTGAATGGTTGATCGGTTTGCATCGTTGGTACATCAACGATAACTTCAGCAGTTACTGTCATAGGTTCCTTCCTCCTTTTTTGATTTTGTCTAAAATAGACAAAATGGCTCTTGCTTATTTTACTAGAGATTTCTATGTTTGTCTTACTTTCTAGCAAATCCTAAAAAAAAATTAACGGCAGTAGTATAAACGAAAAGCGAATAAATGCTGGATCTCCACTTTTTTTGCTAGATTTTGACTCAGGGTATGAGAAAAATAAGCCGAAATTCCACAAAAATTTGAGAATCAAATTTCGGAAATTTCGGCTTATGCAATTGATTGTTCGAACTGCTTTCGCTAGTTATTCTTTATTTCTAAAAAAGCTAGCTTTTATAGATTTTGTTCTTCACGGATACGTGATTCTAATTCTTGTTGTTCACGATCTTTTTGTGCTTTGCGTTCTTCGTCTTCCATTCTTAAACGTTCACGTTTTAATTCAGGATGTGGATCATTGATCACATTTCCTGCTTCGATTTCTTCTAGTGCTTGACCCACACTTTTTACAGATTCAAAAGAATCCATTGTTGGTTGTACTTGAGCATCTAATTCGTGTGCACGTTTGCTTGCCAAAATAACTAGAGAATATTTTGAATTGACACGATCTAATAATGAGTCGATTGAAGGTTTTAACATCATAAGACTACATCTCCTTTAACATTTTTCTATATTTACCAATAACACGTTCGACGCGAAAGTGTTCGCTTGCAATAATATCTTTGATTCGTTCTACTGCGAGGGGCACTTCATCATTTACCACAGCGTAGTCATAAAGAGCCATCATTTCGATTTCTGCTCTTGCGACTTTCATTCGTTCTTCGATTACTTCATCCGCATCTGTTCCACGACCTACGATTCGCGATTTCAATTCTGCTAAATCGGGCGGTGTTAAGAAAATAAAGACACCATCAGGTACTTTATCTTTGACCTGTTGGGCACCTTGGACTTCGATTTCTAAGAATACATCTTTTCCCTCATCCAATGTTTGATTCACATAAGACAGTGGTGTTCCATAATAATTTCCCACATATTCCGCATACTCTAACATTTCGCCTGCTTCGATCATTGCTTCAAATTCTTCTCTGGTTCTAAAGTAATAATCGACTCCTTCAACTTCTCCTGCACGCATCTTACGTGTAGTCATTGAAATCGAATATTGGAAATCATTATCCTCACTCTCAAAAATTGCTTTTCGCACTGTGCCTTTTCCTACACCAGATGGTCCAGACAATACGATTAATAATCCACGCTCTGCCATGACGACGTCCTTTCAACTAGTCTTTTTATACTAACGTTTATTTTGCACTTTTTTTCTACAACTTTCAAGGGTATCTTTCATTATAGCAAAAAAAAGCACCGTTTGCATGAGAAACCGCTAATGGACTACTTCATGATTCGCTGGATCTTTCAGGTTCTTTTAACCTTATTTTCTATCTTTCAATTATCATTCGTGCCTTCTTTTCTCTATTTTTCCATAGAAAGAAGAATAAAAAAACGAGAGTGAGACAAAAATAAGAAACACTTTTGTCTCCACCTCTCAATTATTAAATGATCTCGTATTTCTAGAATCCCATGTTCGATAGTGTATTCACTACGCCCATGATCTCATCTTTTCTGGACAGTGCTTTTTCCGTTGGATCTGAGACTTCTTCCGCATCGATCCGAACGATAAATTTCCGATTCATCGTCACATAAGTACCGTCATTCACTAAAAGTTGTAATTCATTTTCGGTTACTTTACTGCAGGCATCTTCCCAAGCAGCAAAACCTTCCTTTTCGGATGGGATATTTCTCTTGATGATCGTTTTCCCACTTAATTCGTGGAATGTAATGTCGTAATATTTCATTTTTGTATTCCCCTTTACTATTCAATGTTTTGGATCTGCTCACGTATTTTTTCTAGTGTTGTCTTTAATTGGACCACTTGCGTCTTGATTTCGATCACATTTGATTTCGAACCGATGGTATTGACTTCACGATTCATTTCTTGGATCAAGAAGTCTAACTCTCTTCCAACCGGATATGTTGCCGCAACTAAACTATCGAGCTTTTGGGTGTGGATCACTAAGCGATCGAGTTCTTCATGGATATCGCCTCGTTCCAATAAAATGGCTAGTTCTGTCAATAATCTTTGCTCATCAACAACTGTTCCGAGAAACTCTTCCAATTTCTTTTGATATTTTTCTTGGTATTCCTGTTCATACAATGAGAAAAAGCGAGTCAGATTTGCAAGTGTCTGTTTGAACTCTTCACTATTTTGTTGCAATACACTAGTAAGTGCCAGTCCTTCCGATTGACGACTTTTTTCGATCTCAGCAAGCGCCTCTGTTGCCGTAGCAATAACCAACTCAGAAAGTTCATTCAGGTCATCTTCTGTTTTTTCTTCCACCATTACAAAATCTTCGTTCATTGCCAATCTTTCGATCAGCCGACCGATTTCCAGATGGGCCTGATCGCCGTACCGTTGCTCAAATCCGCCTTTAAGTTTTGAAACAAGTTCATCAATCAAGTCCCAGTCAATAAAAAGCTGCTTTTGGTTTTTCCCTACATAGGCAAGGTTGATAAAAACCTCTACTCGGCCGCGACTTAGATATTGTTTGATCAATTGTCGAATATCATTTTCAATAAAATTCAATACTTTTGGGCTACGTATCTGAATGTCTAAAAAACGTTGATTTACACTTTTGATTTCTATTTCGATTTGGTATTTCTTCGTTTCACGGACGGCTTTGCCAAAACCAGTCATACTTTTCATTCGACAGGGTCCCTTCCATTACATATTTTCGATATCTTTTTGGAGCGCTTCAAATTCTTCGTTTGTCAGTGTTAGTCCCTTACCCATCTTTTCATGGTCTGGTGCCCAATCGCGTAGATCAAATTTTGGTGGACGTCCGTTCCAACTAACCAGATTCAATTCTTTGCGCCATCCTTTGTTGTTTTCTGATAAAACAGCGATCTCTTCTATGATTTCATAGGAAAATTCTTGTGCCATTGTTGTTCCTCCTTAAGATAATATAAATACAAGATCAATAATGTGTCAATTGGTTGTGCGTCAAGTGAAGATTGCAGCTTAGCGTTTTCTTTATTTCTTATCAGTCGAAAAAGTGTGGCTTGCTTTGCTTGTTCAACCTTTTGTTTTTTTTGATATACCTGAAATTTTTGCCACTCTTCCGCATTCAATTGTCCGATGGATCGGAGGCTGTCCTTTGTCAGTATGTTTTCTTTACAGATCCGCCCCACCATTTCATTAAAATGATACACTTTATTCGGTAAAACAACTCTTTTTTTTGCTAGTAGTTCGAGCATTGCCAGTCCGCATGTCTCAATGACCACCCTGTCTTTATATAACTTACGCAAATCGCGCCAAAATTTTGGGTCCGACCAAAAGGATAGATCGATTTGCACGTCTTTCATCAAATAGTTCAAAAATTTACGCCAACTACCTTCTGCCTCTTTGGCGGTAAAGAATGTATACCATTTTCCTTGGAAATCACCTAAAACTTTCTTTGTTTCTAAGTAACCTAACTGGATATTCATCTGATTCCTCTGACTATCAAAGATCAAAAAGCCACCTAAGGACCATAATGAGCCACATTCCCATTGGACGAAACCAGGTGGTGGTGTGATTTTTTTAGTTATACCGGGACCATTGATATCAACCACAAAGCACTCCGTCGCCCCATGCTGGATGGCAACATCTACCGGTAAATTATTTCGATACCCGCCATCGATATATTTTGATCCACTGATTTTCCGATAAGCCATGGCAGGATAAAAGGCAGCGGAAGCAAGTATCCAATCTGCTATTTCTTCCGCAGATAATTGCTGGATTGGTGTGACAACTTCCGTAAAATCAGGTAATCTTGTCGCTACTGTAAATAATCGAGGCTTCGATGTGGCTAATATTTTCTGTGGTTCAAGCATTCGCCGTAATAAATTTTCTAACGGTGCGATCGAGGTACCGCCCTCTACAATTGCCGACCTAGCCATCTGTCTCGTTTCTTGAATAAATCTTTTTCTAAGATCGTTTTCATCTGTTCTTTTTGGAAATTCCATCACTTGGCTCGTGGTGAGTTTTTTCCATAATGAAATGGCTTGGTCCAGATCATTTTGTAAAATCAATACACCATTCAGTGCCCCGACTGAAGTACCGGTAATGATTTCAAATGCAAGATCCTTTTCCTTCAATGCTTTCCATACACCAATTTGGTAGGCTCCATGTGCCCCGCCGCCACCCAATACTAACCCACTGCAATAATTCAGCTTTTTTTGCCAAACGTGTTGACCCGTTTGGTGAGTAGTCGTTTCATATTGGTGCAAGAGTAGTCGCTCGTGCCATTCAGAAGATAGTGGTTCTTCAAATCGTAATTCACAACTCTTTTTGAAGAAGTACCGTCCACAGCTTTCCAGTTGCATGAAGAAAGAACACCAATCAGTAGGGCTTTTTTCTACTAGAAGATTGCAAATGATCATTCGTGTATCCGTGAACTCCACTACAAAATAAACTGTTTGGTTTTCAACAGTATATCTCCAAGCCTGTCGTTTTTTTGTACTCTGCCAAAACATTTGCCGACTTTCTTGATGGGTAGGGTAAAATGGCACTACTTGTAGCGAACGTTGCAGTGATCGAGAGAGCCATTTTCTCTCTGAACTATACACCCTTTGAATATTCATTTTCTTCTCCTTTTCCGGTAATTATAACAAGTGGCACACATAAACTAGTTAGAGAATTTGTTTTTTATTTTTAGTATACTATTTTTTTGAGAAATACTAAAATGAATTAGTTGTTGCAAAAATATCAGTATATGTGGCTTTTTAAAGGATTTATTAAGTAATCCAAAAAATGGTATGGCTTTCAGATAACAAGCGGTTTTGTAATGGAATTTTAAAATAAAAGAAACAAGCTTTTTTATGATAAATGTTGTAAAATAAAAGAGATAAAGGCTAAGAGGAGGAGCATGATGACTGAGTCAGTTTATGTACATATCGATACGACAAGTAATGCAGTTTTAACAAAAGGACTGACGATCAGTGATTTTTCAAACGGCATCGTGCATTTTCCACAAAATTTGTTATTGTTGGACCCTTCAACGACCGCTGGTGAGTACGAGTCACATACCGGTCTGAAAGTTATCCGTGGTACAGAAAATATCCAGCAATTTTTTGCCTCTGTACGTAATAGAAATCGTTCTGGCGATTTAAAATGGATCGACTTCAGTGATCTAACGATGTTAAAAGAACTAACACCCTTAGAAATTTCTGAGTTACTTTACTTTGGACACATGAAAACACATCTTCATTCTCCATTTTTTTATAAGTTACAAAATAATTTTGTTTATTTCGATTTAAATGATCAATTAGGACGTATTTATTATCGCTATTTAGACGAATTTTACCGGATTTTCGCAAATAAATTAAGCACGATCTTATTTGAAAAAATCAACGAGAAAAAATCCTTTTTCCGTCGTGATATCCCTGTTGAGAACATCAGTGTCGATCTATTAAAAGATATGCGTAATTTAATGCAAGAAGGCATCATCTTTTCATTTGAACAAGGTGGATTGGTCAACGATGAATATCGTATTCCTATTTATGTGATCGAAGATTATATTTGGAAATTAAAAGGAACACGCTACCGTGAAGAAGAAGCAATCGGGACTTTAGTTTACCAAGCCGCTGATCGGCATTGGAAACTTGAAGGTGAAGCAGTTGATTTTACTGCGAATACATTGATTTAAAACGGGCAAGACAGACGTTTCCATTTTTTCAGTAAAAGCATTAGATCAGGGGAAACATTTCTTTTGTCCACTCCAAAAACAAACGGGACATCTTTTAAGAACCCTATTCAAACAAAAACATACTAAGATTAGAGGGTAATTTCATCCGTCGATGAATTTACCCTCTAATCTTAGTATGTTTTTCATTTATCTATTACTGTTCCTGATCGTACTTCATATTTTTCAGAAACTATTTCTTTGTCTTTGGCTGTGGCCTAGGAATAATGCCGGCATCGTTCGTTCAATCCCAATTAAAACGACGATAGTGACTACTCCTGTCGCAAGACCACTTGCCCCATTCATGACGAAAGAAAAAATCCATGGATTCATTCCCCATAATGCATAACTTCCCCAAAAAACAACACCTGCGATGAAGTGCCAAAAATATCTTGCCCCCACACCAACAATTGTTCCTGATACAATAGTGGTGGTCATTCCCCGTGTATTTCCTTCTATAACATTTTTTTGCATTCTCTTGGAAAAGAGGCCAGCAAATCCTGCGAAAGTAAATGCGATCGGATATTCGATCAGAACTTGGATAACACTAAGATAGTAAACTTGTCCGGTCGGAAAATGGAGAATCCCCCAAATAAATCCCGAGAGTAAACCGGCTTTCCAACCTCGTCTTAGTGCAAACAACGTGAGTGGGATCTGACCTAGTGAAATTGAAAAACTACTACCTATTTGCAATGGGATCAATGATAGAACCAGTGCTAAAGCAGCCACGATCGTTCCTTCAATCCAAACGCTGTACTTCTTTTCCATAAAAAAACTTCCTCCTTTTTAGTATAAAAACCACAAAGGAGGAAGTAATTTCAAAATCATTACTCCAGCAGATACTTCAAGATGAGTATCTACTACTCGTCACAATTCCTACGTTCGCATGACCGAAACAGGTACGAAGGGTTTAGAAATAATATTCAATCTCAGCCCAGACAGGCTCCCCTTTGTGATTCTATTTAATTTTCAGATATCCCTTATTTTTTTGTTTCAAATAAAGGACTAACTGGTTTGTTTTCATGGATACGTTTGATCGCATCACCCATCAAACCACCAACGCTCACTTCATCGATCTTATCGATTTTACGATCTTCTGGAAGGTAGATGGAATCTGTTACAACTAAACGTTCGATTGCTGAATCTTCAATCCGTTGTAACGCTGGACCAGATAACACTGGATGTGTACATGAAGCATATACACTGACTGCTCCAGCTTCTTTTAATGCATTTGCGGCTAAAGTGATAGTTCCCGCAGTATCGATCATATCATCGATCAAGACACATGTTTTTCCTTCTACTTGTCCGATGATGTTCATTACTTCTGCCACATTTGCTTTTGGACGGCGTTTGTCAATGATTGCAATCGGTGCTTTTAGAAACTCGGCTAATTTACGCGCACGAGTTACACCACCATGGTCTGGTGAAACAACGACTACATCGTCCCCTTTAATGCCTTTTTCTAAGAAATAATTTGCGATCAATGGTGCACCCATTAAGTGATCGACAGGAATATCAAAGAATCCTTGGATTTGGACAGCATGTAAATCAAGGGTCAACATTCTTGTTGCTCCAGCTTTTTGAATCATATTTGCAACCAATTTTGCAGTGATCGGTTCTCTCGCACGTGCTTTACGGTCTTGGCGAGCGTAACCATAATAAGGCATCACAACGTTGATTGTTTTGGCACTCGCACGTTTCAATGCATCGATCATAATCAATAATTCCATCAAGTTATCATTTACTGGACTACTTGTTGATTGGATGACATACACATGTGAACCACGAATACTTTCTTCGATATTCACTTGGATTTCTCCATCACTAAATTGAGTAACAGATGATTTACCCAATTCGACACCGACGGCCGCAGCGATTTTTTCTGCTAATGGGCGATTTGAATTTAACGCAAAAATTTTTAATCTTGGGTCAAAGTAATGTTTTGACATGGGGACCTCCACTTTCTTTTTCACAACTCTAGAATTCTACCTACTAAATACTAGTCATATTTTCAGAATAAATCAAGGGTTTTTGCAAAAGTATTAATTTAAATAAGGGAGTTTTTTAGCATATCCTTCTTTATTGACTTGTCTTGCACGCGCAATTGCCATCGCATATTCTGGGATATCATCAGTAATTGTTGATCCGGCAGCAATGGACGAATTTTTTGCCACTTCGACTGGCGCGATGATATTTGCGTTTGAACCAATGAAACTATGGTCGCCAATCGTTGTATGGTGCTTGTTTTTACCATCATAATTTACAAATACTACGCCACAACCAACATTGATTTCTTCACCTAATGTCGCATCACCCACATAAGTCAGATGGCCGACTTTGGTATTTTTACCAATTTGCGCATTTTTCACTTCGACAAAATTCCCGATATGTGCGCCTTCACCAATTTCCGCTTTCGGACGAAGGTGCGCAAATGGACCGACATCAGCATGACGTTTTACAAGACTGCTTTCAATCACAGAGTTTTCAACGACTACGTGGTCTTCGATCGTGCTGTCAACGATGCGTGAATGCGCACCAATGAAGCAATCATTCCCGATCACCGTGTTGCCTTGAAGTTGTACGCCCGCTTCTATTATAGTATCTGCACCGATCACTACACCAGCATCAATGTATGTCGTTGCAGGGTCAACAAAACTAACCCCATTGACCATATGCATTTTGTTGATTCGTTGGCGCATCAATTCATTGGCTTTAGCTAATGCAATTCGGTCATTGACCCCCATTGATTCATCAAAATCGTCTGTTTGGTAAGCAGCTACCGTATTGCCTTCCTCTTTAAGGATCTCGATAATATCTGTTAGATAATATTCGCCTTGCGCATTGTCCGTACCTACTTTACTTAGTGCGTCAAACAGTGCACGATTATCGAAGCAGTAGGTTCCCGTATTGATTTCTTGGACTAATGCTTCTTCTGGAGTAGTATCTTTTTGTTCCACGATTTTTTCAACGATCCCGATATGATCTCGGATGATCCGTCCATAACCAGTAGGATCATCTGCTTGTGCTGTCAAAATCGTTGCACTTGCGTTTTTTCCTTGGTGGTATTCAAAAAGATTATTCAATGTTTCAGTGGTCAATAACGGTGTATCTCCACTGATGACCAAAGTTGTTCCTTCTTTTCCTTCTAAATAAGAAGCAGCTTGTAACACAGCATGACCAGTTCCTAATTGTTCTGCTTGTAAAGCGTACTCGCTTCTTTCACCTAATTGTTCTTTCACTTGGTCTGCACCGTGACCTACGATGGTGATGATTTGATCAGGGTTCGTTTCACTTACCCGATTGATGATATGCTCAACCATTGGCTTTCCTGAAACTGGATGTAAAACTTTATATAATTTTGACTTCATACGTGTACCTTTTCCCGCAGCCAAAATAATTGCATAACGTGCGTCCAATTGCGTCACTCCTAATTGTATATATTATGGTTTTAAGTTTAGCCCACTATTCCTATTTTTTCAACCAAACCATCTATAATTATAACCTAGACCATTTGACAATAGCCTAGCTGAAATCCTTCCTGACAACCATCAGAAAAAAGAAGGTGAGATAAAAGTAAAATCACTTTTATCTCACCTTCTTGATCAGAATAAACGGTGGGATCAGAAGTAACCTCTTCGAAAAAATAAGCCGAAATTCGCAAAAATTTTGAAAACAATTTCTGTGAATTCCTTCTTCTTTCTTGTGACCCGGCCTCTTTATTGTAGTCACTTGTGGACTAAAACAATCGTATATTTTTTCTTATTCTGAAAAATAATTTCCTGGCACGACTGTAATATTCTTCGTCTTAGTGTCAACATCTTTGACATAGAGAAGTGAGGTGTAATCATCGATTGCTCGATGTCCATTGAATTTTGATTCAGCAAAGACAGTGATCCCGACAAGCTCTGATTCGAATTCTTCGATCAAGCTCTTCATCCCATTCACTGTTCCTCCGCCTTTCATGAAATCGTCAACGACTAGCACACGTGAACCTCTCTTAAGACTTCTTTTTGAAAGTTCCATTTTTTCGATTCTTTCAGATGAACCAGAAACATAATTGACACTGACAGTCGATCCTTCAGTGATTTTTGAATCACGACGAACGATGACAAACGGTGCGTTCAAATAATAAGAAACGGCTTGTGCAATCGGCACGCCTTTCGTTGCTACGGTCATCACTGCATCGATTTTTTCACCTAAATATTTTGAAGCAATGATTTTACCCACTTGGCGCAACAATTCGGGTTCACCTAATAAATCAGATAAATAAACATAACCGCCAGGCAATAAACGATCTTGTTCTGACAAACGTTCAGCTAGTGACTCAACATATTTTTTGGCTTCCTCATAAGAGATTTCTGGTATGAACAACACACCTCCAGCTGCTCCTGGGATGGTTTCTAATATACCATAGCCTCTTTCTCTGAAGGTCTTCTTAATGATTGCTAGATCTTCACTGATTGATGATTTAGCAGATTCGTAACGTTCGGCAAAACTTGTTAACGAAATTAATTCGTGTGGATGTTCTAATAAATACTGAGTCATATCAACAAGTCGTTCACTGCGACGTACTTTCACATATTCCAGCTCCTTTTTCAAAAAATTTTATCGTTTTACATTATATAAGTTTTTACTCAAAAATTCGAGCATTTTATAAAAAAATAAGAAAATAGTTCGGTATTTATCTAAAAAAAAGAAAAGACGATGAAAATTTTTCGTTTTCATTGCCTTTTCTTTTTACTATTTATCTACTTTTACGTTTAAATGCTACAAGCAATCGTTTGATCAAATTCACCAGCAGGAATAAAACGATAAAGACTAAAGTGATTGTCGCTCCTGGGGGGGTGTCTAAATAAAACGAACTGGTTAGACCTGAAAGCATCCCGATAAACCCAACAAGGATACTGATTGCGATGACTACATTAAAACTTTTACCTAATCGCATTCCGATTGCTGCTGGCAATACCATGATTGCAGAGATCAACAGCGCCCCCGCAATCGGGATCATCACGGCGATTGCAACACCTGTAATCACATTGAACATCATGGACATCCAGTGGACAGGCAATCCGTCGACATGGGCAGTGTCTTCGTCAAATGTCAAAACGTACATTGGGCGTTTGAATAAGAAAAATAATATTCCGATAGCCACGAACAGTATCCCTAAGAAAATGACCTGTTCCCATGTGATGGTTACGATCGAACCAAATAAGTAGGACTGGATACTCGTCGCTGAGTTTCCACCGCTGAGATTCATCAGTACCAATGCAAGAGCCAAGCCCCCTGCCATGAGTATCGCGATCGATATCTCTGAATAAGTGCGGTAGATCGTACGCAAGTATTCCAAAATGACAGCTGCTAAAACAACAACAAGCATCGTAGTCATCGTTGGATTGATGTTCAAAAAGAATCCTAATGCCACCCCAGCTAATGATACATGGGAAAGCGTATCAGCCATTAGCGATTGTCTTCTTATCACTAGGAATACCCCCAACATAGGTGCGATCCCAGCAATAAAGATAGCCGCTAAAAAGGCTCTTCTCATGAATTCATATGAAAGCAACGCCATGGAGAGTCCTCCTTTCTTACCAAACGGATCTGACGATCAGCATACTGTTTGATATCTTCATGATCGTGCGTAATCATCAATACAGATTTTCCATGATCATGCGCACTATGGCGAAGCAAACGATAAAATTCATTCCGAGACTCTTCATCCATTCCTGTTGTCGGCTCATCTAAAATGAACAAATCAGGATCTGTCGCAAAGATCCGAGCCAAACTGATCCGCTGTTTTTGTCCACCAGATAATTCGCCGATACGCCGATGACGCATGTCCCACATTCCTACTGATTCCAACGCTCTTTTGACATGCTGATGGTCTTTTTCAGAAAGACGTTTGAACCAGCGACCTCTTGGATAGCGGCCAGACCTCACTAATTCAATTACCGTACTAGGAAATCCAGCATTAAAAGAAGCAACCTGCTGGGGAATATAGCCAACACTTAATTTTTTTCCTTCTTGATTCTTTTCGGCGATCTTTATCGTTCCTTTTGATGGCTTCAACAACCCCAAAGACGCTTTGATCAGCGTTGATTTTGCTGCACCATTTTCTCCTGTTAAAATGACAAATTCACCGGCATCGGCGTAGTAAGAAACATCTTCTAACACTGGCTCATCATCATAGTAAAAAGTTAAATCGGATATTTCGATATAATGCACGCGAAATACCTCCGTTCTTATTTTATACTTTCTTTCAATGCATCTAGATTCTTTTCCATCACAGAAATATAGTTTTCTCCCGCTTTGATTTGCTCATTCGTCAAGCTTTCTAGCGGATTCAATACCTCTAATTTCACACCTGTTTCACTAGATAACGTTTCTGCAACTTTAGAAGAAGCATTTTCTTCAAAGTAGATCACTTTGATATTTTCTTTCTTCACAAAATCTTTCAGTTCAGCTAAACGGCTTGGTGTAGGTTCTTGATCTGGCGAAACGCCTGAGATTGCTGCTTGTGTCAGACCATATTGGTTTGCTAAGTAAGCAAACGCAGCATGTTGTGTGACGAATGTGCGATTCGCAGCACCTTTTAGTTCATCATTGTATTTTTGATCCAATGTTTCTAATTTCTTGATATATGCAGCTGCATTCTTATCAAATGTTTCTTTTTTATCTGGGTACTTTTTCCCTAGGTCAGAAGCAATCGTTTGTACTTCTTTGATTGCTAAAACGGGATCTAGCCAAACATGCGGATCATATTCATGAGAATGACTATCTGAGGTTTCCCCTTCATGCTCATGTTCTTCTTCCTTCGTGTCTAAGCGATTGATTCCTTTTGCTGCCTCGATCATCAATGTTTTATCTGTATCAACAGAATCTTTTAATGAATCAACAAAGAATTCCATATCTGAACTGTTATAGACAAAAACATCTGCATCAGAAATCTCTGCCTGCTCCTTTGCACTCGGTTCAAAATCGTGTGGTTCAGTCCCTGCTGGTATCAACAATTTCACGTTTCCTTCATCACCCACTACTTCTTTAGTAAAATCGTACATTGGGTAAAAAGTAGTGACAACTGTCAATTCATCTTTTTTCGAAGTATCTTGGGATGTATTTCCACAAGCAGCTAGTAACAATAATCCAGTTGCCAAGGCAACACCTAAAAGATATTTTTTCATTATATTCCCCTTTCATAAAAAGCAAATCGGAAAATTACGATTTGTCGACGGAACTTAATTTATCAGAATAAAAAAACTGAGTCAATAGAAATACTCCAATTTCTGATTTAGCGGTCAAATTTGTTTTCAAAACGGAAAATAAATGATGCTACATTCATATCAAATGGTTCAGAGAAACGTTTTGCGTCGTTTTTTCCTTGAACACAAAAAAAGTGGAAGTGGAACATCCATCTGTTCCAACTTCCCAAAACAAAATGATTCATACCCATTCAATAACCAAACTGCCCATAAAAAGAGTCTACATTGAAGAAAAGAAATTCTTAAAGCGAAGCAAATATGAACCTCACATTCCATCTACATCCCACCGAATAAACAGCCTCTCTTATTCAATTGCTTATTCTAAACGCCTTTTCCTACACATCACTCTTGATCATAATGTACGAACTAAATACACTTCATCACAAAAACCTTTTAAGCCATTATAAACTCTTTGAGCCCGTGAATAATGTTGACACAACGCAAAAACAGTTGGACCACTACCACTCATCAAAGCTGCATCAGCACTATATTTCAACATTCGTTCTTTGATTTGATGAATGATTGGATGTCGTCTGCCTGTGACATCTTCCAAGCTGTTGCCCATCTTAGCAATCATCTTTTGATAATCTTGCTGTTGGATAGCTTCTACTAATCCCTCAATATCTTGATGATTGAGTTGTTGCGCATCCACCTCTTTAAAGACCGTTCGCGTTGAAACGCTCATTCTTGGTTTAACTAACACGACCCAACATGGTGGCATAGGGGATAAAACGTTTATTTTTTCTCCTTTACCACTAACAAAAGAAGTGCTCCCATAAACACAATATGGAACATCTGTCCCAACTTCAAGCCCGATACTCGCCAACTCTTCCAAAGAGCAGCCTAAATCCCAAAGTTTGTTGATGCCTCTTAAAGCTGCTGCACAATCAGTACTCCCCCCACCAAGTCCTGCTGCAACTGGGATATTCTTTTTAACAAAAATCTTGACACCTTTATTTACATGATACTTATTTTTCAACAACAAAGCAGCTTGATATACATTATTACGCTGGTCTACTGGTAAAAACGCTTTGTTTGTTTCCACGATGATCTTATCTTCTGGTATTTCTTCAAAGAACAAATGATCTGCCAAATCAACACTCGACATGACCATCTCCAGTTCATGGTAACCATCAGGGCGCTTATACAACACATCCAAACCTAAGTTTATCTTAGCTGGTGCTTTCTCAATCAGTTCCATCCCTCTCACCCGTTCAAAAAGTCTAAGTCGCAAGTATTCTATCACAGGGAAAAATAAAAGTATAGCTTCCCCCAATGCGTTCACGGACTTGCATGATCGCTTTTATTCAATAATAAAGAAAAAAACTGGAATAGCTTTTTGTCTTCTTATCCCAGTTCTTTTTCTTGCTCTATAATTCTGTGAGTACTTCTTCGGCAAAACTTGGTGTTTTTTCTTTTCCTTTACCGATAAGGATAAACAATTGCATAGTGGCAAACACAAAACTACTTCCTTTCATGTAGGCAAAATAACGTCCTTCCCATCTGGTTACGTAACGCAATTTTTCTTCATACGCAGATTGAAAGGAATAAAAGAAATTCCCGTAATTATAGACAATGTGCATGACTTTTTCTTGTACAAAAGAAAAATCTGTTTCCCCCACCTTTGCAAGAGGTGCCAATCCTAGATTTGCTTCCAAATATCCTTTTTCTTGATAGACCACAAATAGATTCGCCAATAAATAATCCGCCAGTTCAACAGGCTCATCTGGTAACGTCCGCAACAAATCATAACCCGCTTGCTCGTTTGTTATTGGTTGTGCTGTGATGAAACCGACGATCTTCTGCTCTTTGCGTACGATTCCTACCCCGCTGGATAAAAGATAGGCAGTATCAAATCGTCCCACTGAATAATGTTTTTCTCGTGCTCCCTGTAACCACTCTCTAGAAACTTCACTTACTGCTAAAAGCAACTCTTCTGGCAACTGGTCATACCAAGTAAAATGATATCCCTCGTTATTCAGTTTTTGGTATTCCAATTGTTGGTTGATCCAAGGAACTTCCTCAGCTGTTAGATCAGCAATCCCTGCTTCACCAACTTTTGTAAAATGAAAACCAACTTCATGGAGAGTCACGACATATTTTTCGGATACTTTATAAAACGCTAATTGATACCCTAAACAATCGGCTTTTTTCATAAATTCTGCTGTTGCTTCACGTACCCTCTCAGGATTCCCGATTGGATCACCTAATATAAAACATTTGTTTCCTTTGATTTGAAACCCAAAGACGACTTGGTCTTCATGATGTTTTTGGTAATAAAAATAAGTGTAGCCAGGCAATCGCAAATAGTGACTTGCTGCTGTCCCGCCATAACGCGTCAAAAGCTTTTCCAATCGCTCGATTTGCAAGTTTTCTCCTAATTTCTTCGGCGTAGTTGCTAAATACTGGTATAAAGCGACTAGTGCCAACAAAGAGATACCTAGACCAATCAATCCAGAAAACCAAACATCCTCAGACGGAAACAGGATAAAGTGATTTGCCGTCAACCGCCCTACCCAGAAACTGCCACTGTGATAGCCGGCAATCGCATAAACGATAAACAAAAAACCAAATAGACAAGCATCAAAAACGATAGCTCCCCAAGAATAGACAAATTTTTGGCGATAAAATTCTTTTCTGGATAACCAGACAACTAACAAGATCAAGAGATATACTACAATCAATTGCCACGACAATGTTCGTGTCACCGTATTGATAATGCCAAAAACAAGTAACACGATCGTTGGTAAAAATGCCTTCTTCACTTTCATCGCTAATGCCCGTGCCAATCCTAATAATAAGAATCCAACTAACAGATTCAGCATCTGATCTAAAAAGTTAAATGAAAATGGCAATAAAAATTGGAATAGCCGACTAATCGTTGAAAGATTCGTGATCGTGGACAATAAAACCATCATGATACCCGCAAAATAAACAGCACTTACTAAGACAAGATGCGCCAGTTTTTGAAACACCAGTCGCGGGATATTATCTAAGAAACGGTTTACTTTGACCCCGGTTTGTGTAAGGAACAATAAGAGCCCTGTTGCAAAAGGGATCACATAATAAAATAAGCGATAATAAAGTAACCATACTACAGCAATATCCTGTCGCACAGATAACTGACTCATCCCTAGGATCATCAGCACATCGAAGGTTCCCATACCACCAGGGACCATTGTCAACATACCGATCAACGTCGCGATGATAAACATTGGATAGATAGAAAAAAGGGAGATGTCGACCTTCATCAGTCTACCAATCAGCAAGAACACGAACAGCGCGCCTGTCCATTGTCCAAAAGAGGCAATCAACAAACCCAACAAGCCTTTAGGATAAAATTCCGCAAACAGCGTTTTTCTTTTTAAATAGGCAAAGAAAAAAATAGCTGGTGCCACAAAACTTCCGCCCAATAACCAGATCCAGTACCCTCTAAAAATAGTTGATTCTTGAAGAACAAACACATCAAAAAAAGTAATAAAGGACCAGATAGATAACCCTGTCAGCATGAATAAGGCTACTTTAGAAACCGTTGCAAGTACCCTCTTCCGATTTGAATCTTTCCCATAAAAACTAGCTCGAAGACTAGCACCAACAATCCCGCCAAAACCAGCTAGATTATTGATCGTATTCGTAATAAAAGCAGCCAAGAAAAAATCCTGTCGCTTCATTTTGGGCTTTCCTTGCTTTTCAAGTACACGAATCGTCACCCAATCATACAGCAGCATTGGAAGAACCCCGATCAACCCCATAAGGATCATTAACGCAAGGGTGAAATGATTTTGTTGTCCCATCGTTTGCCAAATATCTTGCCAACTCATGCCATGCGCAATATTAGCTACTTGATTTGCTACAAATACCAGAACTGATCCAAAAAAAATCAATTTCAAAACCAGACTGTGATCTTTGATCCATTGAAGCATCAAGTGTCGTTTATTTTTCACATTTTACCCTTCCTAACTCGATTACTTTCGTTCTATGAATTAATGTTAGCCTATTTATCCTATTTTTTCCACTTTTGTATAGGAATCTCTCTTCTATTTCTAAACATAATTTTCATGATTCTTTACTTGCCCTTCATCCAAAAGAAAGATATGCTAAAAATAAAGGAGAGGATATCATGAAAATCGGGTTTATCGGAACAGGAAACATGGCTCAAGCAATCATCAATGGATTGCTCGAAAAAGGGACTGTTGCAAAAGAAGACATCTTCGTTTCTAGTGGTCATTACGAAAATGCCAAACGCTTTGCTGATAAAATAGGCGTGACTGCTTGTAAAAGCAATCAAGAAGTCGCAGAACAAGTCGAAACGATTCTTTTAGCTGTCAAACCTAAGATCATCGACCAAGTACTGAAAGATTTGCGAAGTTATAGTAAAAAACGTTTATTCATTTCGATTGCCTCAGGAAAAGCAATCAGCGATTTAACAGAATCATTAAATAACCTTGATGCTAAAATCATCCGGGTCATGCCAAATGTCAACGTTAGCGTTGGTGCTGGTGTTTCAGCAATTTGTAAAAGCCGTACTGTGACAGATAGCGAGTTGAAACAGGCAACTGATATTTTCGAAGCAATTGGTAGTGTCTATCAATTAGCGGAAGATGATTTCAGTACATTTATCGGACTAGCTGGAAGTTCTCCCGCCTTTATCTATATGCTGATCGATGCTATGGGACGTGCAGGAGTACTAAATGGCTTACCGAAAAAAATGGCAACAGAAATCGCAGCTAAAGCAATTATGGGTTCTTGCCAAAAATTTCTCGCTAGTGATGAGAATCCTTGGGAACTAGTTGACCAAGTATCCTCACCAGGTGGAACAACGGTTGCTGGTGTAGTTGCTTTAGAAGAAGCCGGATTTATCCCTGCCATCATCAAAGGCATCAATACAACGATCGAAAAAGACCTTGAAATGTTAGATAAATAAAAAAACGATGCAAGCCTCAACTTGCATCGCTTTTTTATTTTGCATAATCTGTTGCTCGTGTTTCACGGATGACGATTACTTTGATATGTCCCGGATAATCTAGTTCATCTTCAATCCGTTTTCTGATATCACGAACTAAACGAACAGCATCTAGATCAGAAATTTCATCCGGTTTGACCATTACTCGAACTTCACGTCCTGCTTGGACCGCAAAGCTTGATTCAACTCCTGCAAAACTATTGGAGATGTTTTCTAGGCTTCTCAAACGACGGATATAGTTTTCTAGTGATTCACTACGTGCTCCTGGGCGAGCGGCTGACAAGGCATCCGCTGCAGCTACTAATACAGAGATGACTGATGTTGCTTCAACGTCGCCATGATGTGATGCAATCGCATTGATCACTACTGGATTTTCTTTGTATTTCGCTGCTAATTCAGCACCGATCTCAACGTGTGATCCTTCAATTTCGTGATCCAAGGCTTTACCAATATCATGAAGCAAGCCTGCACGTTTCGCTAATTGGATATCTTCGCCGAGTTCAGCAGCTAAGATACCAGAAAGTTTTGCTACTTCAACAGAATGTTTCAATACATTCTGTCCATAACTTGTTCGGAAATGTAGACGTCCCATGATCTTGATCAGATCAGGATGCAACGTATGCGCTCCAACTTCAAATGCGGCTTCTTCTCCGTATTCACGAATTCGTTCATCCATTTCTTTACGCGATTTTTCGACCATTTCCTCAATGCGTGCTGGATGGATTCGGCCATCTTGGATCAGTTTTTCCAAGGTCATTCGTGCGATTTCGCGACGGATCGGATCAAAGCCAGAAAGTACAACTGCTTCTGGGGTATCGTCGATGATCAAATCGATTCCTGTCAATGTTTCCAGTGTTCGAATGTTTCGACCTTCACGACCAATGATTCGGCCCTTCATCTCATCGTTTGGTAATGTGACAACAGATACTGTCGTTTCAGATACTTGGTCTGCTGCACAGCGTTGGATTGCTAATGACAAAAGATTTTTCGCTTTACGATCAGCTTCTTCTTTTGCTCGCTGTTCAGATTCTTTTACCATTAGAGTTAATTCATGATTCAACTCTTCTTCGGTTGACTTCATGATGACTTCTTTTGCATCTTCTTTCGATAAACCAGCAATTTTTTCTAATTCTTTTTGTTGATCTTCAACCAATTTTTCAACGTCTTTTTCTCGCTCTTCAATTAATTGCTGTTTTGAACTAAGTGCTTCTTCTTTACTTTCAAGTGAGTTCTCACGTTTTTCCAACGAGTCATCTTTTCGATTCAATGTTTGTTCGCGTTGAATCAATCGATTTTCTTGAGATTTTAATTCTAATTTGCTTTCTCTCAGCTCACTTTCAACTTCAGAACGATATTTCTGATTTTCTTCCTTAGCTTCTAACAATGCTTCTTTTTTTAGAGTTTCTGCTTCTTTCTTTGCACTATCGATAATTCCAGCTGCTGATGATTGTGCACCAGCAATTTCTTTCTCGTGACGTGACTTCGCAACCATAAACCCTAAACCAAGACCGACAATTAAACCGATGATAGCGAGGAGAATGTTGAATACCATAAAATCCACCTCCATACTATCTTTTTCATTTTTATCATCTGTACAACTTCTATGATAAAGTATTCTAAACTTGTCAATATGCTTCTCGCATATGTGTACAAAAATGTACACAAGTTTATTCTAATGTTTGTACCCCACAGTGTCAACTTTAAATACGTAAGGAAACGGTTTACTGTTTTTTCGTTAAAGGGACGTTTTACATATAATTATAGTGTTTTTATAAATCTTGTCATCAAAAATATCCAGAATAAGGAACGTTAAAAAAATATTCGGCTTGCACCTATCGCTACACGAAAATTAGTGGTTTAAAGATAAAAAAACAGGCAAACAAGTCATCTACTCGTTTACCTGTTGTTTCTTGATTCAATTATTCTTCTAATGGTAGTTCTGCCTGTGCTTCTTCTGGTACTTCGACTTCTTCGCCGATACCATAAGCCGCACGTACCAATGCAGAAACTTCTGCCATCATTTCTGGATGATTTGCCATATAGATTTTTGCATTTTCGCGTCCTTGCCCGATACGGTCTTCTTTATAAGAGTACCAAGCTCCGCTCTTATCAACGATGTCTTTTTCAACAGCCATATCCAGTAATTCTCCTTCTTGAGAAATACCCTGGCCGTACATGACATCCACTTCAGCAATTTTGAACGGTGGCGCAACTTTATTTTTCACCACTTTGATCTTTGTACGGTTACCAACAATATCTGTTCCTTGTTTTAATTGTTCCGCACGACGGACTTCTAAACGGATCGTTGCGTAGAATTTCAACGCACGTCCCCCTGGTGTGATTTCAGGATTACCAAACATCACGCCGACTTTTTCACGGATCTGGTTGATAAAGATCGCGATCGTTTTTGTTTTATTGATCGATCCTGACAATTTACGTAATGCTTGAGACATTAGACGAGCTTGTAACCCTACGTGAGAATCACCCATTTCGCCATCAATTTCTGCACGAGGAACTAGAGCTGCTACAGAATCGACAACAACGATGTCAACCGCACCACTTGATACTAAAGCATCAGCGATTTCTAATCCCTGTTCACCAGTATCAGGTTGAGAAAGAAGTAATTCATCGATATTTACGCCTAATTTTTGGGCATATTGTGGATCTAAGGCATGTTCAGCATCAATAAACGCTGCTGTGCCACCATTTCTTTGTACTTCAGCAATTGCATGTAAGGCAACTGTGGTCTTACCTGAACTTTCTGGTCCATAGACTTCAACGATTCGGCCTCGAGGATAGCCACCAACTCCCAATGCAACATCTAGTGCAAGTGAACCACTTGGGATGGTAGAAATCTGTTGGTCAATCTTTTCGCCTAACTTCATGATCGAACCCTTACCATAGTTCTTTTCAATTTTTTTCAACGCAGCTTCTAACGCTGCTTTACGATCATCTGCCAATACGATAATCCTCCTTATTTTCACAAATCAGTGCAACATTCATTAAGCTAATCATATCGTTTTTATTATCAAAAAGCAAGCAAAAACCGAACAAATATTCGCATTTATTTTTTTCTTAATACTTGTCTTCTTAACAGATCAAATCCTTGCATTACTGCGCTGTGTCTTATCGCTGCGCGGTCTCTCGTGAATCGATATTTCTGTGAAATGACTGCTTCGTCTCCATACGCTAACGCAATCCAAACCGTCCCAACGGGCTGTCCTTCGAGTTCATCTGGTCCAGCTACTCCAGTGAAAGAAATCCCGTAATCTGTTCCTGCTAGTTTTCTTGCTTGAAGAGCCATTTGCTCCGCACATTCTTGACTAACTGTTCCATATTTTTCTAAAAAGTGGCGATCAATCGTTAAAAAATTTGCTTTTGTTTCTAACGAATACGTCGTAAAACCACCAGGAAAGACGGCAGATACACCTGGGATATCTCCTAATGCAGCTTGAAAAGCTCCTGCGGTCAAACTTTCCGCCGCAGTGATCGTTTGGTTCCTTTCTTTTAAGAGATCCACGACAACTTTTGGCAGAGAATTGTCATCCCCGTAGCCATAAAAATACTCGCCAACTCGTTCTTGGATTCTTTCTTCTAAAGCTAGTAATGCTTGATTTCCTGCATGTGCATCCTTGGTTTTTACAGTTAATCGCAAAGTGACCTCGTTGGGTTTTGCATAAGGTGCGATCGTTGGATTGATCTGTGTTTCGATCAAATCTTTTAATTCTGTTACTAGACGTGACTCACCAATACCATAAAACCTTAGCACTTTTGAAATCAATTTTTCTTCTGATGGAAATTTTTCTTCCAATAGCGGACGCGCTTGTTCGATGAACATTGGTTTTAATTCGCTTGGCGGACCCGGTAGTAAGATATACACATGATCTTCTGTTTGGAAAAATGTACCCAAGGCTAGACCAGTACGATTGGGTAGCGGGATTCCCCCTTCGATGATTTGTGATTGTTGCAAATTGTTTTCTGTCATCTTTCGTTTCGTTATTTCAAAAAAGGTCAATAATTTTTTATATCCTTCTGTATTTTGAATTAGTTCTCTACCAAGATGCTTTGCTGTCACTTCTTTTGTTAGATCATCTTCTGTCGGTCCTAATCCACCACACAAAATGATCAATTCACTTCTCGTTTCTGCTAACTGAATCAACTCTTCTAAACGTGTAGGATTATCTCCCACAACTGTTTGATAATAGACGTCGATCCCAAGATCTGCTAATTGTTCTGATAAAAATGTCGCGTTGGTATTGACAACTTGCCCTAATAAAAGCTCTGTTCCTACGGCAATAATTTCTGATTTCATCTTGATCGCTTCCTTAACTTTAACTGTTTGCATGTCTACTCGCTTGTAGTAATCCCTACTTAAATAGTATACGCTATTTGTCAAAAGGTTCTTTGATTATTTGCTCATTTCCCCTTCACAAATACAGTAAAAAATTTTTGACTCATTCTTCTTTACTAAAAAATATTTTCTGTCTCTTCTTTCAATTATGCGTATCATTTTTATACTTGAACTCTCTCCAACATAAAAACCGAAAATCCTCAAGGTAAGCTTTTCCGAGGATTTTCGGTTTTTTTGTTGCTTAAACAGTTTGTTTTCTCAGGGAAACTAACTGCTGGTTTCAATTACATCGATCCTTTGAATACGCCACTATTTTTGGCAAAATAGTCGACTCCTGAATAGATGGTAAAGACTAAACAAGCATATAACATGATTTGATCAACTGGAAGACCGATTAGATTAAACGGAATGTTATTGATGAATAACAAAATAATCGCAACCATTTGTGTAGCTGTTTTTACTTTTCCAGGCCACGCAGCTGCCATGACTTCACCATGTTCGACCAATAGTAGGCGCAACCCTGTTACAGCCAGTTCACGACACACGATGATCGCGATGACCCACCCTGGTGCTTTTCCTTGGCCAACTAACATGATAAATGCCGTCATTACCAACATTTTATCAGCTAAAGGATCAGCAAATTTCCCAAAGTTCGTTACTAAACCACGTGCACGAGCAATTTTTCCATCCAACCAATCCGTGATACTAGCAATCGCAAAAATAATCGCTCCTACCAATTGAGTCACCTCAAGTGTAGTATCTCCTACAGTTAATTGACCCCAATCCAATGGCAATCCGACAACTAAAATAAAAATCGGGATCATACAAATTCTAATTACAGTTAATTTATTTGGTAAATTCACAGTATCGACTCCTTTCCTCCCTATTCTACGTGACTCTATCTAAACTTTCCACCGATATTGTTTAGTTTTTATAGAAGGTTGTGAAAAAGCCGTTCAGCTCCGCCGACAATAAGTATGAATTTTTCGAAACAGCTCTCCATGTTTTGAAAAATTCATACTTATTTCAAGGAGTTGGCTTTTGAACACCGCGGATAAAGGTTGTGAAAAGGCTGGTCTGCATCAAGCAATAAGAATGAACAGAGAAAAACAGCTTCTCATGTTTTTCATCTGTTTAGGCTTATTGTTGAAGATGCAAGCCTTTGAACACCGTGGATAAAGGTTGTGAAAAGAGCGCTTTGACCTGAGCAATAAGGAGGAAAATCTCGAAATAGCTTTCCATATTTTGAGATTTTTTGACTTATTGTTGAAGGTCAGCTCTTTGAACACCATAGATAAGGTTGTGAAAAAGCCGTTCAGATTATCCGACAAAAAAAGGATGAAACAAAAGTAAAAATCACTTTTATCTCATCCTCTAAATTTGAGTAAGCGGTAGAAACAATTGCTTCGAAAAAATGAACCGAATTCCCAAAAATTTGAGAAACACCTATCGTGAATCGCTCTCATTTCTAAAGTCTTTGTTCACTTTACTGTTTTCATGCCACCATCTATCAAGAACAGTTCTGAAACCTATTCCTTATATTGCAAAGCGAGGGTGACATTTTTTGGACTCCGGTTATTCTCTCCCGGATTGACAGGTACGACTTCGCCATTAGCTTTGATCGTGGCATTGCTTGCTGCCCCTAATGTGATCGTCGCGTTCGTAGCCGTTTCTGGCAACTGCGTGCTTTGCGTTTCATTCGCTGCTAGTGTGCCTTGATAAACATATGCATTGTCCACCATCACGCCAATCCACACTCGATTTACTGCGGTGAATTCAAGCGTCACAGGCTTAGTAGCATCGGTAATGGATACTGCAATAGCACTTCCTGTATCTTGTCCAGCTGTAATAGCCATTTTTTTCTCTTCAACCGTCGACTCAGTCGTTGATTCAACTGTTGAAGAAGCTTGAGTACTTTCTTTCGTAGACGATGCGGTTTGTTCTACTGAACCGTCCACAGTCACAGAGGAAGCACTTCCTCCAATGATAGGATCTGCTTGGCGATCTTGCCATGTCATATAACCAACAACTACAATGATTGCTAACGCGACCAATCCCAATAAAATGACCGGCAGACTTGTCCAAAATTTACTAGGATGTGATTCTTCTTGATGCATTGCTTTTCTAGAGCCATTTACTGTTTCAGGTTCAGGACGCTCAACGATCGTTCCAGCTGATAGTTTTCTTTTTCCATCAAATACATCAACTAAATGATCTCCGTCTTCTCCTACTGCCTCGGCATACTGTCGAATAAATGCACGAACATAAAACTTCCCAGGCAATTGATCAAAATCATCATTGTCGATTGCTTCTAGGTAGCGTTTTTGGATTTTAGTAATTTGTTGTAATTCATCTAAAGATATTTTTTTATTTAAGCGGGCTTGCCTTAATTTTTCCCCGATGGTTTCAAAAGCCACTCGTTCATCTTCTCCAGTCTTTTTATTCTAACCAGTTCTACAAATCAGTTGTCCCTTAAAAACTGGTTGTCTGCCATTCTAACAAAAGAATAGCAAGGACTTATTGCCCAATAGAAATCATCTGATTGGGCTATCTATCTAAAGAATACCACAAATCAGACAATTCTAGGGTAGCTTTCACCTAACTCTATAGTGAAATTTAAGAGTTAGATTGAAATTTTTTAACTTTCCCTATTTTTTCTTTGGCTGCATGTAAAACTCACTAAATGCTTCATTATTGATGAATGTTCGACCAACCTGTAGGACATCTTCCAATTGAATAGAGTCAATGATTTGAGGTAGATCAAATAGCGTTTGCTCTCCAAAGAGACTTTGCGTGAATTGATTGGCAATATACTCGATTGAATTCAATGATTGGAAATATTGTCCCAGCATTTTCTTCTTAAGCAGTGTTAAGTTTTCTGCAGTAATTTCTGGATCATTATCGAAGTTTAGAATAAGTTGTTTGACTTGTTTCGCCGCTTCTTCTGGTTGATCTGTATCTCCACTAAAATCGGCAAAATGGAATTCGCGATCCAACGTGAATTCAAAACCAAAGCTGTCGTCGATCAGTCCTTCATTGTACATTTTCAAATAATTTTGTGAAGTATTTCCTAATAAAAGTTGGAACAACAAGTTGATAGCTGTTTTATACCGAAGCAATTTGCTTCCTTCTTGTGGCAAAATATCTAACCCTTTTATTCCTAAAACAAATTTATTTCGATTCACAGCTGCTTCTAGCTCACTTTTTGCAATGATCTCGTGTGTATTCTCAGGAAAATACCGTTGGATCGGTTGTGCTGGTGGGAAATCTTTTGCTGATTGATTCGTTCGGATAACTGACATCAACTGTTCTGGTTCTAAATTTCCCACAACAAATAAGACCATGTTACTTGGTTGATAAAATGTATGGTAACAAGTATACAGATCATCAGCTGAAATTTTATCGATACTTTCTACTGTACCTGCAATATCAATGTGCAATGGGTGATTGGGATAAAGATTATTCAAAATCCCAAAAAACAAACGCCAATTTGGATCATCTTCATACATTTGGATTTCTTGGCCAATGATCCCTTTTTCTTTATTGACTGTTTCTTCCGTAAAATACGGTGCTTGAACGAAATCTAATAAAGTAGTGAGATTTTTTTCCACCTGATCAGTTGTTGAAAACAAATAGCTCGTTTTTGTAAAGCTTGTAAAAGCATTCGCAGAAGCTCCTTGTTGTCCAAATAGTTGAAAGACATCGCCATCTTCTTTTTCAAATAATTTATGTTCTAAGAAGTGAGCGATCCCATCAGGAACTTTTATTTTCTCTGACTTGCCATATGGAACAAATTCATTGTCAATCGAGCCATAATTCGTACTAAATAGTCCATAGGTCTTGTGGTACTCTTTTTTCGGTAATAAATAAACAGTCAAACCATTAGGCAGTACCTCATGATAGAGTGTTTCATTGATTTGAGGGTATTCAGTTTTATTCATTTGTCATTCCTCCATCCAAAAAGAATATAGCTTGCAATTCGATTTTTTGCGCAACATTTTGGATATCATGGATTGTCACGTTTTCCATTCGGCTCAACCATTCATCATCTGTCAATTGTGTTTCTGGTAACCAGTTATCTAAATAAGCTGTTTCGATCGTAGCCTGTGGTGCATCGAGAGACAACAAGTATTGATTTCTTAGCATGGCTTTCGTTTGGGCTAATTCAAGCTCCGTTACCTCACCATTGCGTAAACTTTCTAGTTGTTCATGGATCAAACGTAACACTTGATTGCGGTTTTTTCCATCGATCCCTGTTTGTACACTCATAAATCCACGAAAAGTGTCGACACTGCTTGAAGCATAGTAAGCTAAACTTTCTTTTTCTCGAACATTCATGAATAGTTTAGAGTGGGGAAATCCACCAAATAAGCCATTGAACACCATCAACGAAAAGCGCTCTGGTTGGTCGTAATAAATGTCCGTTTGATAAGCAAGATTTAGTTTTGCCTGTACAACAGGCTCTTGGATTTGTCGTTCCTTGATAATGTTTACTTTTGGCTGAGTGTAATAAATCTCTGGATGTGCGTAAGTTCTACCTGTGAAAGGTAATTTTTCTAACGCTACTTTAACTTCCTCTTCCGAAACATCCCCGACGACAAAGATATCGACTTGATCGTTTGCTATCATTTCTTGGTAATAAGTTGCCAAACTTTCCGCAGTCAATTCTTCTAGATCTTCAATTGTCCCAAAACTCGGGATTTTTTGAGCATCAGACTGTTCAAAGTACAATTCTTGCAGAGCCAGTGAGGCCATGGTTTGTTTGTCTTCGTTCAGACTTTCTAGATAAAGTTTTAAATTGTTTTTTTCCAGATCAAATGTCAATTGATCGAATTTTTGTTCCTTGATATTTGGATAAAACAGTACTTCTTTTAGAAAGTCCACTGCTTCATTGAAAATTTCGGAATCATTCACATACTTGCCGTTGACGAAACTGATTCCAGCATTCAGCCAGTGAAGATTGCCTTTTTTTCTCACAGATAATCCAAAGCTAGCCCCGTAAAGATCTGCTAGTTTGGCACTGAGTTGTGTTTGATCTGGATAATTCAGACTGTTTGTTTCCAATAAGCTACTCAAAAGTGAGCGTTTGGTCAAGGTTTCTTTTGCTAAACGTGTTGTGAATCGGACAAAGATACGAACCGTTTTATATTGTTTTGTTTGCAGCACATGGAGGTTGACACCCTCTGCTAGTTGATATGTCATAATAAAGTCCCCTTTTTTGCAGTCCGTTCCCCTGCATGATTTATTTAGCGCATTATTTGATATGCACGCTCTGCTGTCAATCTCTTTTTCAGCATCTAAGAGTCACTTTATAGTATAGCATAGAAGTGTTTTAACTAAAGACTTCTACAACAAATGCGTGTTGTTTTTATATTTTTTTATTCTTCGTTATACTAAGATTAAAAGAGAGGTGGAAAATTATGATTAAAGAATTCAAAGAGTTTATCATGCGTGGAGACGTATTAGATTTAGCTGTCGGGGTTGTTATTGGTAGTGCATTTACCAGTATCGTCAATCAGATCGTGCAAGGATTGATTACTCCCCTTGTTGGTTGGGTAGTCGCAATGATCACTGGCACATCTGATTTAGAGGGGGCGTTGTCTATTTTAGACTGGTCACCTACTAAAGGAGTTACCTTCGCTTTTGGTGACGTCATCAGTGCAATCATTACATTTATCATTACCGGCTTCATCTTATTCTTAGTTGTAAAAGCAGCAAATCATGCGAAAAATCTACGTTCTACCAAAGAAGAAGAGGAAGTTCCTGCAACACCAACAGCGGAAGATTATCTTAGTGATATCCGCGACTTACTTGCTCAACAAACAGCAGAAAACAACGGGCGTCCTACAGCACAAGCAGCTGTAGATACTAGCAACGAAAAGAAAGAAATATAATGCATAAAAAGAGACGGAGGCAAAAGTATTCCTTACTTTTACCTCCGTCTCTAAACATGAATAAATGATGGGAGCAGAAATGCCCACTTCTGTTCCTCTTTTTTAGGTTGCGAAATGCTCGATCATCCAAGCTTCATATCAATATGGGGGATGTCATCTTCTAAGTAAACATCAGAGATTGCTTCGAATCCAAATGATTCATAAAAAGAACGAAGATATACTTGTGCACCAATAACGATCGGCTGATTTGGATACTTCTCTTGAATAAATGCGATCGTTTGTTGAAGGATTTTTCGCCCCAAGCCTTCTTTACGATGCTCCTTATTCACTAATACCCGCCCAAAATGAATAGCATCTTGTGCTTCATAGACCCTTGTATACGCTGAAATCTTGCCATCATCATCTTTAAAATAAGTGTGCCATGCGTGTTCATCGATCTCATCGACTTCTTGGTATGGACAGTTTTGCTCAACAACAAAAACAGCGATCCGCTCTTTGACGATGGCATAAAACTCTTCCGTATTCAACTCAGAAAATGGTTTAACGTGATACTTCATGTGACCTACCTCCGACTTTTCTTTTTCATCAGCATACCGATTTATCAACAAAAAAGCAAACGAACCTGATACGACATTAGGCTCGCTTGCTTTTTAAACTGCTTCAGTTAAAAATTCGATTTCGACTGTTCGAGTAAGTACATCAGAGTAACTATACGATACTCGTTCAAAAGAATTTTCTTCAGGATCCAAATCAACAACGAATACTGAAGGATAGGTTTCTGTTAAAACGCCTCGGCGTTCTGTTTGACGCTTTCTTCCTGTCTGAGCAACCAGCATGATCGGGCTGCCGATACGACCTTCTAAATCTTTTTTGATTGTAGCTAAAGTTGTTGGCATACAGTTCACCTCATTTACCAGTATACCACACGCTTTAAAAATTTTCAAGTTTACCATACAAAAAAAAGAAAAGCAATAAAAACAAATAAAAATAACATTAATAATTTGATGAATTATTCCTCATTATATTTTTTTAAATGTTGTTTTATTTTAAATTTCACTCGACTGTATGCACTTTTTACTTGTTTGATATCCATAGAAAGCGCTTCTGCCATTTCCGTAAAATCTGCTCCCTGCATATAGTAATAGAATATTTTTGCTTCCTTTTTTGAAAATTTGATGTGGCAGTCTTCAATCGCTTCATGCAGCAACAAATGCTGAACCGCTAACGGTTCTTGCATCGTGATCTCAGCTAAAAAATCTGGACCCTCCGTCTCGATTTTTTGATCAATCGAAATCTCATCTTTTTGATCTCTGCGTTTCAGCGCATTTTGCTTTCTCAATAATGAATAGATCTGATTACTGATAATACTTTTATAACAGCTCCCAAAACTGACTCCCTTGTTATTTTCATAAGTTTTCAAAGCTTGGTACAAAGCTATCCTTGCTTCTTGTTCCCAATCTTCATAAACGTAATTCCGTAAATAATACATATTCTTTAAACGCAATAAAAGTGGAAAATATTTTTGATACAGGGTAGCAAATGCTTCCTCATCACCGTTACGTGCGGCATGCAATAACTCCTCAGACATAAAATAATGGCTCTATACTTTTTGATGTTGGTGAACTTCGCCAACATCTTTTTTGTATAAAAAAATATAGAAAAGACACCCTGAAATCCTTTAGAATTAATTT
>OLSK01000425.1_pt1 | contig 38381 bp, 45 predicted proteins | sample 1672781 | NCBI WGS metagenome assembly OLSK01 (sample SAMEA3136723, study PRJEB25190) | human gut metagenome | biome: human gut; feature: human-associated habitat; material: faeces | place: Austria | collected 2013 | reverse complement strand
AGCCGCACCCAGCGCCGTTGTCTCTCGAATCATCGGGCGGTCCACCCTGCAACCGAGAATATCCGCCTGAAACTGCATTAAGAATCGGTCGCGGCTGGCTCCTCCGTCCACCTTCAAGCTGTCCAGCGGGATTCCGGTATCCTTTTCCATCGCCTTGACCAGGTCATAGCTCTGGTAGGCAATCGATTCCTGCGCTGCACGGATGATGTGTTCCCTCTTGGTCCCTCTGGTGATGCCGATGATGCAGCCGCGGGCGTACATATCCCAATGCGGCGCACCCAGTCCGGTAAAGGCAGGCACCAGGTACACCCCGCCGGTGTCCTCCACCTTCTGTGCGTAGTATTCCGCATCCTTGGATTCGGTGATGAACCGCATCTCATCGCGCAGCCACTGAATGACCGCTCCGCCCACAAAGACACTGCCCTCCAGCGCATACTGCACCTTTCCATCCAATCCGATGGCAATGGTGGTCAGCAGCCCGTTCCGGCTCATGCAAGGGGTATCGCCGGTGTTCATCAGCAAAAAGCAGCCGGTGCCATAGGTGTTCTTTGCCTGCCCTTTTTGGAAGCAGCACTGACCAAACAGCGCCGCCTGCTGGTCGCCTGCAATTCCTGCAATCGGGATATTTTCCCCCTGGATGGTGGTATAGCCGTATACCTCGCTGCTGTTGCGCACCTGCGGCAGCATACAGCGCGGAATATCCAGCAGCCGCAGAATTTCCGGCGTGGAGCGGTAATTGTCCTCCAGCAGCTTTTCATCCCAGTCGAGGGTGTGGATGTTGTACAGCATGGTGCGGGAAGCATTGGTGTAGTCGGTCACATGGACCTTGCCGCCGGTCAATTTCCAAATCAGCCAGCTGTCCACCGTTCCGAATAAAATTTCCCCTGCCTTTGCCCGCTCCCTTCCGTTCGGGATGCGGTCCAATATCCATGCAATTTTGGTGGCAGAAAAATAAGCATCCGGTATCAGTCCCGTCGTCTGCCGGATATATCCGTCCAACCCCTGCTTGCTCAGCGCATCAATCCGGTCTGCCGTTCTGCGGCACTGCCAGACGATTGCGTTGTAGACCGGTCTGCCGGTCTTTGCATCCCACAGGATGGTCGTCTCCCTTTGGTTGGTGATGCCGATTCCTCGAATATCCGAAACCTCCACCCCGCTTTTGGCGATGACCTCCATCATCACCGCATACTGCGAGGAATAAATTTCCATCGGGTCGTGCTCCACCCAGCCCTCTCTCGGGTAATGCTGGGTAAACTCCTTCTGTGCGATCCCGATAATATTCTGCTGTTCATCGAACAAAATGGCGCGGGAACTGGTGGTTCCCTGGTCCAGTGCAAGGATATAGCTTGGCATGGCAGTCCTCTCCTTTTTCGATTACTGATAATATCGTTTAATGATAAAGTTGACCCACAACCCCGCCATTCCATCGGCTGCCAATACGATCCCCAGCACCCGCATGGTGATGACCAGCGCATTAAACGGGTTAAAAATCAAAAGGATGCCCAGCGCAATGATACACCCTGCAACCACCGTGGCTGCCACCCAGCGCTGATAGCCGTAATTTTTGAGCATCAGCCCTCTTTGCAGCTTGGAGATGCCCTCCACCAGCACCGCATAGATACCCACGCAGATCATAATGAGGAAGGCCTGGAAGCCCAGGGCCAGCAGAGAACGAAGGTAGTTCTGCCCCGTGGAGCCCCACTCCCGGTTGACCATCGTGGCAAAGGGAATCGGTCCAATGGAGGTCACCAAATACACCTCAATCATTCTGCCGTAGATCACCAGGAAGATGCAGATGGAAAGTATCTGCGTACACAGCCCCACAAACACGCTCTGAAACCACAGCCCCAGCAGGGCGCCCACGCTCCAGTCGGCAAGCTGGGTCTCCAGATCGCCCACCACGCCGGAGATGTCGATGCCCGCGTCCGAGATAATGACCCCCGCCGACTGACTGACCACATTCTGCGCCACATCGAACACCGCCATGACGATGTTCCAGGTGTTCGTGACGATCAGCACCGCGCAGAAGGTTTTGAAAATCCACTTGAAGAAAATCCAGGTGTCGAAGTCGTGGAGGTTGTTCTTCTCGATAATAAGCTGAATCAGCTCATAGCACATGACAAAGGTGAGAATAATGCCCGCGATGGGGACGATCACCGTCTCCGAGAGGTTGCGGATCATGTTGAAGATGCTGCTGTTCCAGGCGGCGGGCGTCATGCCGACCTCCCCGGCGATCTCGCCCACCTTTGTGTTCAGGGTATCAAACATCCCGGTCAGGTTTGAAATGATACCGTCAATGAGCAGTTCCTTGAACCACTCCTGGATCATATCCAATATCAAGGGAGATCACCTCCTTTGCGGGGGCTCCCGCTATCAAGCGAAAGCCCCCGCCGGTTTTGGAGAAACATTAGGTGGTGGACAGCAGACCGGACAGCAGAGGGATCAGGGTGATGCCGATGAGGGCAACGCCGCCGCCCGCCATGAGCTGCTTGATGCCCTGGCTTTTGGAGGCAGGGTTGTCCTGGCCGTAACCTTCCAGAAGGTTGATGCCGCCCCACACGCACAGGCCGCCGCCCAGGGCGATCACGAGAGTCTGCAATACGTCAATAGCACTGTTGAAGAAATCCATAAATCATTTTTCCTTTCGTTTTGTAGAATTGTTGTTGTCGGGTTCCAGATCGGATGCGTTCAATTCGTACATATCGAAAGGCTCGTCCGGCTTCACAATGGCCGGTCTGCGTTTCATGTACCGTTCTACGTCAAAGACGTTCTTCTTGTCGGCGTCGGACAGGTATTGGTAGCGGGGATGCTTCGTGATATCAAACTTGTCGCTGAAAAACGGGCGCACCCCTCGAAGCTGTAAAATACACTTGCCGCCGTCCATGACCGCGATCTCGTCCTGGGTCATCAACTCCTTTCCCAATTTCTGATAACTGAGGCCGTGAGAGGTCTGCGCGCCGCGATTTTCGGACTGGCTCAGGCTGTCGATGGTCTCCTTACCCAGCAGCTCCGAGATCTCTTTCAGCGTTGACTTCTCCTTGCCTCCCAAAAACAAGGTGACGTCGCAGTTGCCGACAATGGTATCTGCCGCGTCCTTGTAGATGGTCTTTAACTGGCTTTGCGACTGCAAAATAATAGAAGCCGATATCTCACGGCTTCGGATGGTGGCGATCAGCTTGTCAAAGTTTGGTATCTGGCCGATATTGGCAAATTCGTCCAGAAGGCACCGCACATGGACAGGCAGCCGCCCGTTATAGAGATCGTCCGCCTTGTCGCAGAGCAGGTTGAAAAGCTGGCTTTGCAGCATGGCGATGACGAAATTGAAGGTGGTATCGGTATCGCTCATAATGAGGAACAGCGCCGTTTTCCGGTCGCCCATCGTGTCAAGCTCCAATTCGTCCTCCGTCATAATGTCCCGCAGCTCCTTGATATCGAAGGGAGATAGGCGGGCGCCGCAGCTCACCAAAATACTTTTGAGTGTCTTGCCGGCCGCCATTTTGAATTTGACATATTGCTTGACGGCGAAGTGCTCCGGCTGCGCCTGCGCCAGCTCGTCAAAGAGGATATCCACGGGGCTTTTATAGGTCTCGTCGTCCTCTCTGGCCTCGCAGGCGTTGATGAGCTCCAGCAGGGTGATGAAGTTTTTCTCCTCCGGCTCCGCCTCATACCAGATGTAGCCGATCAGGGCGCAGTATAAAAGGCGCTCGGCCTTGATCCAAAAATCTTCGGAGGATTTTTCACCGTCGCCCTTCGTGTTGGCGATGATGACATTGACCAGCTTGAGGATATCCTTCTCGGAGCGCACATAGGCCAGCGGGTTATATTTCATGCTCTTGGAAAAGTTGATGGTGTTCAGGACCTTGATGCGGTATGGCTCATAGACGACCTTGCCGTGCTTATCCCGCACCGGCTTTCCGTTCTCGTCCCGCTTCGGCCCGCCGTGCGCCAGGAGCTTTCCCGTCTCCCGAAGGAGCTGCCCTTTGGGATCGGTGACCACATAGGAGCTGTGCATTTGGAGCAGGGACGGCTTGACAAAGAACCTTGTCTTGCCGCTGCCGGAGCCGCCGATGACCAGGATATTTTTATTTCTCGCCGTTTTCGGATCCTTCGGGCGGCTGGTCATGGTGAGGCTTTCCGTCCGGGTCAGAGGGATGTTCCAATCGGGAACGGGGTCTATGTAGGGCGCGATATCCTCCGGCCGGCCCCATCTCGCGCTGCCGTACTCAACACCACGGCGATATTTCTTCGCGTTTTTTGCTTTCAGATACACCGCCAGCCGGACAAGCGCCGCCCCGGCCACGCCCAGCAGCAGGTCCAGAGGATGCAGGCTGAGCCAGAGGGAGGCAAAGGCCTCGGTGAAGCCCTGGGCGATACGAAGCAGCTTTTCCGAAGCGTCCGCCCCCGGTGCCAGCCGCACCGCCTGGCAGAGCTTATCAAAAAACCAAACGAATAGCAGATACGGAAGGTTCGGCAGCAGGGCCTTTTTCAGCTTTCCCGTCATCGCTCCAGCCCCCGGTCCCTGTTTTTGACCTTCTCGCCCCGCTCCAGCTCCTGCCGCTTCGCCTGCTCCTTGGCCTTGGTCAGCCGCCTGCGGATGGAGGGCTTTTTCTCCTTCGCCAGATTCTTTGCGGAGAACTCGCGGAAGGCCGCCGTCACCGCGTCGGCGTCCCTGCCCTTGAAGAACACCAGGTAGCGGGGGATCTCCCCGGTGGTATCTTTTTTCAGGGCAAAGTCGATGCCGTACTTCTTCGCCGTGGCGGAGAACGCCTTGATATTCTGGTCCGTGATCTCGATATTGGACACGCCGGCCCCATGCTTCATAAGCTGCCGGATGGTCTGCTTGCCGTGATGGAGCTGGGGATCATTCTTGTGCTTTTCCATATCCGCCAGCACCTTCTTCATGGCCTGCTGCAAGAGCTGGGCGGTCATTTTACCGGTCTCCACACAAAGCGCAAGGGTTTTCTGCGTGATTTCTTCCTGCAAGGCGTTCACCTCCGATCTCCGCTGCCGTACAGGTCATGGCTGACAAGGGATGTGTAATAGCTGTCCATCGTGACCGGCGCGTTATACAGCGCCGCCAGCAGATATTTCTTGATATTGCGCACGTAGGTGGTGTTCTCCCGCATCCGGTCCAGGATGTACTCGATATGGGAGGCGGTGAGCTTCAGGAAGCGGGACTTGACCACCTCCGCCGGGTAATCGTCCCCGGCAATGCGGATGGTCTGCCGCTTGGAGCAGACGGTATCCACCATGAGCTCCACCAGTTCGTCCAGCCTTGCTTTGTCCAGCTGGGCGTTCTGGGTGAGGATGTCGTACTCGATGTTCTCTAAGATCAATTCCCGATAGCTCTCACGCTCCCGCATCCCGTCCCGTCCGATCCGCTCCCTGGGGGTAGGGGGACTTGATGGGATAGGACTTGATCCTTGCGTAATTGATAATTCTTTATTTTGTTCTTTAGTATTTAATTGGGCGGGGTTCTCCTGAATAGGGGCATCCAACATTGGCTTCACCTGTATTGGATTTTCCCGTATAGGTTTTTCCCGGATAGGCGCGGGCGTCTGTGCCGGTTCCTTCGGCCGCTCCAAAATGGTGTACTCGATGGAGCCAAGCTGCCCGTTCTCGTTGCGGACGCGCGCCCGGACGAGATAGCCGTGCGTCTCCAGCTCCCGGATCCCGCCGCTGATGCTGTCGATGCCGTCCTTGCAGATGCGGGCAAGCCCCTTCATGGTGTAGTCCCAGTCCTCCGGCAGCGACAGCATGAGGGACAGCAGCCCCTTCGCTTTCAGGGACAGCGACCTGTCCCGCAGGTGGTAGTTGGACATGACCGTGTAATCTCTGGTCTTTTCGATGCGGAAAACTGCCATATCCGGCGCCTCCTTTCTCTGGTTTTGAAAAGTGTTGATTTTGGCGCAAAAAAGCCCCTGTCCTGCCTCTCGGACGCTTCCCATGGGAAAACACCCACGCCGCCTTTCAAGCGGCGCTCTGAGAGGAAAAAACAGAGGTTTTCGCACCCTAATTGATACATTTTTCGGGTGGGCATAGGTACGGATATGAAAAAACGCCATAGGGCGGCTGCCTATGGCGTGGGGACAGGAAAAGGGCGCTGATGTGAAAATCAGCGCCCTTCGTGCCTGTCAGTATGAGATTTTTTGACTTCGTACCGTGTTCCCTGCCTTTGAAAACATTGATTTTACTGACTTTTTCATGTTTTCTTATTAGGAGGCGGGGAACGGACTTTTTCTTTTGTTCTGAAAAAAACTTTCGCACCATGCGCCGCGCGTAGTCCGGTGCAATGTAGTTCGCCGCGCCGACCCGCTCCCAGTCCAGACAGTCTATGAACCGGCTCCGCAGAACCTCTCGGATCTTTGCTTGCTCGACGTTTTGGATAAACTGCTCGATCTCGACCGCTTTCTTTTCTGCCTTGTCTATGTTCGTCTCTATCTCTGCTTTCAGTGTCACGATCATCAGCGGCAGCTGGATGTCGGTCTCGGCGATCCCTTCGATCTTGTATGGATGTGCCTTGCCGTTGTAGTACTTCTGTACGCTGTCGCCGACGACTTCGCCGGAATGTTTCAGTTTTTCTTCCAGCCTCTTCAATCTGCTCTTTTGTCTCTTGATCTCATGGTTTAACCAGAAGTATTCGTTCAGGTCGTTCTTGGTCATGTCTGCTCCTTTCCTCACTAAAAGATCAGCATCTCGTCAATGCTGAGCTGCTCTTCAAAGTAATCCGGTTTAAATTTTTCGCGCGCGCTGACGATCTTCCCTTTTGGCCACTTTTTAAATTTGCGCGGTTCATTGATTGCAACCTGTATGTACTCCTGGTGTTCCAGCCCCGTGACTGGATGTTCAAACTTTCTTGCGCAGTCTTCCGGAATGTAGTAGCCCGCGATTGGCTTCGGATCGTCGATCAGTTCTTCATAGCTGGAATCGTGTTCAGTCGTCACCGGGTTTGCTAGCTTCCCGATGCATGTGTATCTTTTTTTGTGGACAGCATCCGGGCGGCGGAATGTCTTTGAGGTTTCTTTGATCAGATACTCTGCGAGCTTGTTGTAGTTTCCGGTTTCGTCGAGCGGCGAGCTGTGGACGAATCCTTTTTGCCAACAATCGGCGATCAACTCCATGTCGTTTGTGTTGATGACAATGTGATGATGCGGCCGTTTGTTCTCATACTCTGTGACGCAAACCGCTTTTAGTTCTTTCCCTTGCTTTTTTAATCGATACTTGACTCGTTCGATGAAATTCTTCCGATCTCTCTTAGCAACAGTAAGCTCCGGGATCTCCTTGTAGGTCAGTGTAATGTGCATGTCTCCATCCCCGAAGTTTGCGTTGAGCTTTTTTGTGAGGTTCAAAACTGCAAGGCGATCGTTGTTCTTTTGAACCATCTCGGACGTGATGTTCCTTTTTGGCCCTCTTTTTCCTTTGTGATCTCCGGACGTGACCTTGATCTCTGTTATGATACTTTTCCCTGCCATGCAGACGTACTTCTTGACTTTCATCTTTCCTCTCGTTGTTAATACTCTAATCGAGCCGTAATGCGCCTCGCGCGCATGGTGTTTCCTTCTATATATAATGTAAGTTTTGGTCGGCGGTCCCGGAGTCGAACCTGGATGTTCCCTTCCGCCGATAGCTATGCCGCGGAGCTTGTCCGCGGCGGTGTGTTATAATAAATGTAGCTTATGTTCCTGCTGCATCGCGTTGTGCAGCTTCATTTTTTTGCGGCCGGTTTCTTTTCTTTCTTTCCGCTGGCGGTCTCTGAGTGCTTTTCTTCCTGGGTTCTTTTTCATCTTAATTCCTCCTTCAGTGCTTGCATCAGGCTCGTGGCTTCCGGCCTCGTGAGTGTGATGCCCTTTCCCATCTTCGTGTGGTCTGCGTTCCAGCGCCGGATGTCGTACTTAGGCTCCGCGCCGTTCCAGCTGACTTCGTTTAGTTCAGTTGCCCAGCCGCCGCTTTCTTCTTTGATGACGGCGATTTTGCGGATGATTTTGTAGGTTATGTCGTTCATGCTTTTCCTCCAATGCTTTCTCCAGTAGTCCGATGCACTCATCTTTTATGCTTACCGATTTTTTGTACGCTTCGATTGCTTTTCGCTGCGCGTTGATCAGGTTGTCGTTTAGGGATTCCATTTCCTTTTGGTTCTTTATGATTTGCGCCTGCGCTATGGCGATGATTGCCCATGCGGTGTTCGCAATGATGAATAGAATCAAATCTAATTTGCTCATTATTCCTCGCTCCAGTCTATGGTTTGCCCGCACACGGGACAGTTTCTGTGCCAATATGGTCTTCTGATTGCGTCCATTGCAACCTCTGCTCCGAATGAATAATCGCATTGCGGGCAAAAAGCGTTGTAAATCGTGATTTTAGGTTTTCTCGGTTCCTGAAATCCTGCCGATTCCGCACACAGTGTCAAAAATTCGATGTTTTCTGATGTTGGTCTGATCGTTACCGTGCTGCCAAATCTTAACTGATCCACGATGCCTAAACCTATATCCATTGCTTCTTCATATGTCATTCTTTCTCACCTGTCCTCAATCATCCATTTTATAGTTAAAACTATAAACGTAACAAACATTACGGTAAGTGCTATTACAGCCACAATGCCGCATGAAGATAATACCGTCTTTAACATTCCTGTTCACGCTCCCATCTTTTCGCCCAATCTCCTGCTTCGTAAAGTTCGCACCGCTCCATGTCCGGCCTCCGAACTTTCGCAGATTTGATTAGAGAATATGTTTTGCTCATCACTACATGGCAGCAATATCCGTTGCCGTCCATCTTGTACCTGTCTAGCCATTTACACCCATGACAATTCATTTTGCTCCACCGCCTTTCACGATGTCGATGGCTCTGCCGATGCAGTCCTGCCAGGCTTCGTTATACTGGGTATGGGTATCCGGATTCCCCGGTACTTTATATGGATGCTCTTCGGCCAGTGCTTCCAGGCGCTTGATGGTTTCGTCTAATCGGTATGCCGATGGCATGTTCGTGACAAGGTCTGTAAGGACCGGTATTTCGAGCGGGTATATCCAGTCTTTTTCGGAACGCAGTTCTTCCTTGATATGCTCAAAAAGTGCTATCAGTTCGTTCCGGTCAATCAAGTCCGGCGATTCGCTCTCGCCCTCCGGGCGGTAGAACCCACAGATTCTGCATTCGTTTGATATTCGAACTTCGTTTTTGTACGCCGGACAGAAGCTGTTCATGCAGGTGTCCTCAAACAGGTATCTGCAGCCGCCGCGGTCGTCGTCCGCTACGCTCCATTTTCCGTTCTTCTCAATTATGCTTTTGCTCATTTTTCACTCTCCTGACTTCTCCTGTTATGTAGTCGGCCTTCGTGAAACTGCGTTCCCATCCCCTATCCGTTCTGATAGCCTCGAAGAAATGCGGGTATATTTTTGTTACGCAGAACTCGTGGCGTTTGTTTTTGTCTCCATCAAGCTGTTTGTCCGGTCCGGTTATCAGGTCACCCACTTCCAGGTCGAACTCATCCCTTGGTGGCGCGACCAGTTCCCTGTAGCCGACGTCTATATTTGTTTTTCTCATCTTTTTCCTGCTGCTGTCTGCACCGTAGCAGACTTTGCTGCAGTAGATGGTTGTGTTTCTGTTTGCGACAAACTGCCCGCCGCAGACCGGGCAGGTTTTAACTTTCTGCATCTTCGGCCTCCCTGATCATTTCCTGCATGACTCGTTTGATGGCGGCCGCCATCTTGGATGCCTGCCCAAGGTCTTTTCCGTACATGTCCTCTATGCACTTCATGCAGGCTTTGAAGTCTTTCTGCAGCTGGTCGGCTTTGACCTTGAACTCCACAATCTCGGCGGCGGTGCTGTTTTCCAGTTTCTTATTCAGCTTTTCAATTTCAGCACGTGCGGCTGAGACTTCGCCGGCGAGCTTTGCGGTCTCTTTTTCGACTTCTGCTTTGGCTTCGGCTCTCGCGTCCTCTTTCGCCTTTTCGGCGGCAGCCTCTGCGGCCTTTTCTGCTTCGGCGGCAGCTGCAGCTTTTGCCTCTTTTAGCTTCCTCGCAGCTTCTTTCGCTTTCTGGGCTTCGGTCTCGATCTTCTTTTGCAATGCCTCGACCTCTCGCTCCCACTCTTCTTTGGACTTGCCCTCCTGCAGGATTTTGACCTGTGCGGACAGTTCTTTGATTTTCTGCTCTGCCGCCTCCAGCTCTTCTGCCGAATTATCCGCCTGCTCTTTTGCTCGTTCGACGGCAAGTTCTGCTTTTAATCTTTTGATCTCGTCCTGGAATTCCCGGACATTCATTTCTTCCATTTTTGGATCGCCCAAAACGGCTTTTTGCACCTCTTCCGGTGCGGCTAAAAGTGCGTAAACCTTTGAAATTTCAATATTCGCAAACGTTTGCGGATTTGAAAAAATGCCGTTTTTTTCATGCATTTCCGCGGCTAGTTTCATCATGTTTTGGGCCTTGCGCTCACTGAATTCTAGGTTGCGTTTACACCAGTCGCCCCAGTTTCCGTGACCGACACGTTCTTTGATTACCGTCAGGCATCTGCCGGCTTCTGCTGCCACCTGAATGCCCATCGCGCCAATCATCTGCATCTGTTGGTACAGGGTATTGGTTTTGGCGGTCAGTTCCTCCGTGGACTTTTCGTCTAGGTTTTCAATCTCGCGGTATTCCGCGTTTACAATTTCCATCATGCTGCTTTCCTTTCTTTCTTCTTCATCCACTTCTTCCAGCGTGCCAAGAATTCCTTGACTTCCTTCGGATATGCGCAATTACGGTCGCCCCGGCACTGGATGATTTCTCCCTTTGGCGATAATTCCAGTGTGAAATATGGCTCATCCGGTGATGCTGTTTTTCTGATAAACAGGATTACGCATTCTCCTCGCGCCACACAGTCTACATAGGTTCTGACGCAGTGGTGCAGCGCGGCAGACTCCTTGCTTAATTCCTCCGGACTTTGTGCTGCCCGGATCAATAAATTCTCTTCCCGGTACTCCGGCCGGTCGTAGAGCTTCTCTGTGTATTTCTTGAATGCTTCTTTTTTCTTGCTATCTTCCTGAATTCTGATTTTTTCAGATGTTTCTTCGTGCGCGGCTTGCAGATCCGCCGGGAATAGGACTTTTTTGTTTTTCATGTCATAGCCTAGCCGTTTGCACTCTCTGAGGTAGTCGAGATAGATCCCGCAGTCATCCTCCTGCGTCTCGAGATACTCTAAGGCTTTTTCCAGTTTGACGTGCTTCTCTATTACAGAGATTCTTTCACTCAGATTGTAATCTGGCAGCATGCCGATTTGATTAAACGAAACCTTGTAGCCCATCTTTTTTATGTCTTTGTATTTTTCTAGCTCGTATAGTCTCGCATATCTGCCCAGATCCCGAAATTCTTTTATTTCCTTTGGCTTCAAACCGAGAATCTTTCGGAGATCCTTTGCACGCCAGTTGATGGCGCGGCTTTTCTCTTCGTTTGCGCGTTGTCCGGCGATGTATTCGAATCCTGCTTTTTCTAGGATCTCAATGCTCGGATATTTCAGGAAATTATATATATATCCGATCAATGCATACGGGTTATCCGGTGCGTTGAATCCCAGCCTCAGCATGTCTAAATTCGCATACTTTAGGTCACTTCCCTTCTCTCGCAGGAAGGATGGGTGCGTGACTGTTTTTTGATACCTCGGAACACAGTAATAGTTCCACATGCCTCCGGTCGCGTAGGGCAGTTTGACGTCTTTTCTTCGTTCCCACCGCTCCGGCGTCCAGCATCCTTCCGGGGTGTGTTTATAATATTCCTGCGATTCCTTTGTGAACCGGTACTGCGCGGATGGCCAAAAGGAAACTTTTGGCTCCCAGTCAGTATAATCGATCCGGTATTCATCTAATTCCGCGAACGTGGTTCGACCGTGTTTTCGGAACCAGAGTACCCTGCCGTACTCTGTGATGTTTTTCCTGCCGTAGCGGAATTCTTTGACGATTGCGTCTTTGCAGCAATCATAGCAGTAGTGCTTCACGTTGTGCTTCAGGGTTTCTCCGTCGTACATTTCTGAAATCTTGCTCTCCGCGCCGCAGCGGGTGCAGCGGCAGCGGTCCGCTTTTCGGTCGATAATCAGATAGGTATAATCCGCAACGGATCTGATTATGTAGGCCCCTAGATCTTTGGGCGGTTTGATTTTATATGGTCTTTCCATGGCAGCCCCCTACAGAAAATCTGTGATATCGATCACGCCCGCATCCGGCCTGGATTTTTCTGCGAGGTCAATACCGTAATAGTCCCGAATTATTGAGAAGCCTTCTTCCGGCGGAATGTACGCGGTGCCGACGTTTCCGTTTCGGATCATGTGCTTTTCCGCGGTCTCTTTCATTTTGTCAAAGCACCCTTGCAGGCTCTTCGTTTCGTCCAATACTTTCTTTGCAACCTTATCGGTCATGATCGACGTCAGGTATTCCTCGAACGGAATCAGATAGTCCTTTTTCTGGCATTCCTCTGTGATGCGCGCAATCGCGCGGTCTGTTAAATCACTCATTGGTTTTTCTCCTTTCATTTTTCTCCGCGGCTGCAATAGCCATCGTTTTGGGTTCCGATCACCAGCAGGCTGCACAAGCGGTCCGCGCCTGCGCAGTACATCTCGTTCGCCTTTAGGAACGATACCATATTCTCGTCGATTGCTTGCGGGAATTCTATACCGTATTTGCAGTCCTGGCAGGTCGTGATCTCTTCGTAAATGATTCTCTTGGTCATGCGCAGGTTCCGTTCGATTTGTCTTCCGATAACCTTATCCAGTTCACTTCCGCGCGTCTGACGCTTTTCTGCGATATGGATCAACCCGTCTATGCGTTTTATAACGTTTTTCATTGTCTTTTTTCTCCGTATGTGTTATACTATAGGTGTTAAATCACTCGATTGGCCGCCTCCGGGCGGTCTTTCATTTTGTCCGGATCTCTTCGGCGATTTTCAGAACTGCCCGAGAATAGCCGTTTGAGTAGACGCCCTTCGAGAAGTAGTGCTTCTTCGCGCCGGCGTCGCCGGCGTTATAGGCGATCAGGGCTTTCTCTACGTCTTCGTACTTGTCCAGCTTCTCGGCCAGAATGTCGATGCCGACGATTACGTTATCTCTTGGATCGTAGAGGTTCGCCGCGCCGAGTTTTTCCATCCTCTTTTCGTGAAAGGATCTCCATATCTGCATCAGGCCTTGGCTTCTTCCGTTGTCACCGGATGCGTCCGGGTTGTAGCCGGATTCTTTTTCGATCACCGCAATAATCAATTCTGGAGCCACGCCGCGTTCCTCCGAAACGTCAATGATGATGTCCTGTAGGTCCTCGGTCAGCGGCACGTCGTAGTACGTACGCTCCGGCTCTTCTGTTTTTGGTTGTTGTGACGGTTCTTCTGCCTGCGTTACGGCGGCAGGCTCTGCGCGGCGCTTCGCCTCTTGGTAGTCGTCGGCGGATGCCAGGCTGTAGGTGGTGATGATGAACGCCACTGCCAGCACGCCGCCGATGGGCTTCTTTGTCCGGTCAATTAGCCCCAGCAGTCCCCTGCCGGTCTTTCTGTATCTTTTCATATTCTCTCCTTTGTGCTTTTAGTCTGCCGGCTTCCGTGATCAGCTTGTCCGCTGAACGCGCCCAACCGCGCCGGTAGTAGTAATCTGCTTTTTCTTCTAGTGCTGTGATCTTTCGGCTTAGTTTGTAGATTTCTTCTGTGTGGTCGATCACTTCGCTTCGGTATCCGCAGCGGTAGCCTCTTCGGTACCGGCAGGCACTGCAGCAGTCCTCGCAGACGGGTTTACTTTCATGCGGTACGCAGATATGCCACTCTTTGCAGTCCTTTGGACCGCAGATTGGGCAGATCATGCCTCTCTGGTCTGCTCGACCTTGGCTGTGCGTTTTACCTTGATTTTATCGCCTGTTTTCCAGATGCGGATACTACTGTGGTCAAAACCAATCTGTACGCTGTTGATGTCCGCCTTAAACATCTGGGCTCCGATCAGCAATACCGCATCGATCTCTTCGCGCTCCATGGCGCGCATGCTTTGACTGTTTTCGCAGATGTCCTCGATGTTTTTCATCAGACAATCGCGCTTTCTGTCTAGTTCGCTTGCTTCGCAGGTGCATTTCTCCGTTACCAGCTGATCCGCTTCTTCCTGGCTATCTGCCATGATGCTTATCATGCTGCCGCAGTACCGGCAGGCTCCCTCGTATGTATTCATGTCTTCCTCCTATTCTCCGTATACCGCCTTGATGATCGCTTTAGCATTGGCGCCGTTACTGTTTCCGGTTGCCAGAATGCGTTTTGTCGCACCGCCGCGGAAGAATACAGTGATATACTCGTCGTCGTATTCCGGCTCGTAGATGTACGCGATGTCTTTGACACCGCTTCGCTCATCACGTAGAAGCGCCAGCTCCAGCGTGGCAATAAACTCGTTCTTTTCCTTGAACAGTTCCGATTTCATAAGTAGCTCCTTCCTATCAACTTGATCCACAGGCATCTCGCCTGTTCCGGCGTGATGCCGGAGCTGATCAACCGTTCCTCGTAGTCTCCCTGGTATTTTATTTTCCAGAATTCATTCCGTTCCTTCGCCTGCAGCGTGGCGTTCCGGTGTATTTCCCTGTGGCAGTTTTGGCACAGGTCGACCTGGAATCCGTTGTCGATGCAGATCTGGCGCTTTCCTCTGCCTGGATAGACCTCGTGGCGCTCTGCGCCTGGAGTTCCGCAGTAATAGCAGATGCGCTTTGGCTTGTCCTTGTAGCCGTTGCATTTTTTCTTTTTCTTTTTATCCCGCGGCTTTGGAAATGCACATGTGTCGTAGTAACTCATTGTTTTATCCTTTAGTTTTCTTATGACCGCCGATGTCGGCGGCGTTTTCTTTCCGGTGAGGGCTTTGCTGATTTTCTTTGCCTGCCGGCGCTCAAGCTCCCGCGCTTCTTCCTCTCCCGGTTTCATGTAGTGCATCATCTTACCACGCATCCGCGTTTGATCGCGTCCACCACATCCGGTATGTAGTACATCTTCCCGTCTGCAGTCCGTTCCAGGCCCGACAGCGCCCAGTCAATCTGGTGCGGGTCCTTTTTTCCCATGAACGTCGCCACCTGCTTCCTTGTGACGAACTGCGGCGCTCCGAAGACCGTCTCTCCGCTTTCTTTCATGGTGTCTCTGACAAATCCGGACATTCTTCGGATCATATCTTGCTTTTCCATTTATGTTTCCTTTCTTTTGACTTACAGGGATTGTCCTATGCCTTGCCAACGCTTTCTTTCTGCGATATAATCACCTTGAAAGGTTGGTGAACGTTTTGAGTAATAATGAATTTAACTCCGCTAAACGGGTTGCGCTTGCTCAGCTTGAATCTATGTCTAAAAAGATTCGCGAGCAATCTTCTGTAAAATCTCCTAGCACAGATTTTTTAGCTCCGGAAGTAGCTACCGTCAAGACACTTCGAGAGTTCATGGAACTTACGGCAGCTCTCTTGCCGCTTTGATATGTTTCTCTGCGCTCTTGAGCGCCTCTAATTTCTTGTTTCCGTTTTTGATTGTTACTGCTACTTTCATGCTTACCTCCCCATAAAAAACCACGTTAGGTAAACCCAAACCAGAATTTCTCCGAGTATTAGGCTTACTATGCCCGCGGTGTAGATAGCGTCGTCCATTCGATCATAGGCTACCCATACAAGTGCCGGTGCAAGTATGCATAAAATGCTGCCGATGACTCCGATTATTAACATTGTTTATACTCCTCTCGTTCGCCTTGTAGTTAATCCGTTATATAAGCTTTTTTCTTAACCTTATCCATGGCAACATCAAGCTCATCGATTGTAAGATGCAGCTCTTTTGCAATGTCGATTATGCAATCAGCTGCATCTTCTGTTTTTTTCTCTGATTCTAAAAATTCTTCAAAATGTGAACTTTTCATATTATCTTTCCTCTTCTTCTGCACCCGACCTGACAGTATTCGCCAGTTTGTGATTGAGTTCGGCTGCGAGCTTGCGAAGCAATCTTTGCTTCCTTGACAAGCAGCTCGTAGCCTGGGCAGCTATCTTCGCCGCAGTTGTAGCTGCCCTTTTTTATCCAACAGTTGCAAACTGTTTTAAGTTTCTTTCCGCAGGATCCGCAGAAATTGGCTTTTTCCGTTATGCGGTCACTGCCGCAGTGTGGACACTTCATGGTATTCTCCCTTCTTAAATAAGCAATCTGGCGGTTGTTGCAAACGCCGTGATCCCCATGAAGATAATTAAAATTATTTGAACCTTTTTGTCCTCCATGCTTCCTCCCTCTTCAAGCTGCTGTGTAAAACAGCTCGTTTTGTATCTTCTTGCGCCCCTCTGTTTCCGGTGATATAATTTCCTCGAAAGGAGGTGTTTGCATGGCTACGTGGAACGATGTTGGCAAATTCACTTGCGGAGAGCTCAAGGCCTTTTCTTGGAACGACGTTAAGACGCTCACTTATGACGAACTCAAAAAGCTTCCGGTCGAACAGCTTCCCGACATTGCCAAAATAGCTTCCGATGCTCCCGGAGTTCCTGATCGTATCCGGGATGACCTTCGCAACATTATTTGCGGTATTGTTGCATCAGCGGCATATGATGCAGCCAAGTCTATCGACTGGCAAGAAGTCTACATCAAATTTATTTTATTTCTTCAAAGTTTTCTTGACTAAGAAGTAGACTGCAAGGTACAGCGACCCGATGGTGACTCTTTCAAGGGTCGCTGTTCTTTTTTTGACAGCTTCGATATCATCTTCGTGCCTTTGAATAATGTGTGCTACATTTGCGTTTGGGTGCTTATTTAAATCCATATTTTCCTCCCTCTTTAAACTGCTTCTCGCATTTATGCGAGTTTCTTTTATTCGTTTTCTGTGCTATAATCAACGCATAGAATACTGACGGAGGTCTCCCTTATGAATGATTTTTCAAATTATCACCTTAGCTTCCTTGATATTTATGCGTTAGTTATAGTTCTGCGCAAGAAGCGCTTTTCTCCTAAATACCTTTCGAGATCATATGAAAATTTGCATCGTTACCTCTTTATTTTTCAGAATGTCGGTGACGACCGGAACGAACTTGGCGAAAATCTTCCAGATGGTACTTACTCCGTGAACTATACTCTAGCCCGCGAATATCTTATAAGTCTTCGTCAAGGGTTCTATCGGAGTTTCCTGCTTCCTGCCATCGTTGCATTCATTACCGCGTACCTTACCGCAAATTTTTCACGCTAGCCTCTTCAGTAGCACAAAGAACAACGGATACAGCACTATGAAGGTAACGAATTGAATTCGCATCGTTCTCCTTTTGTGCCAGTGCTTATGTTCCTCCGGCGTCATCTGATCCCATTTTTCTTGTGTCATTCTCTCCTCCCTCTTCAAACTGCTATGCTTCTTTTGTTTACAACAGTAAACTTTTTATATAAAAAAAACATCGCCTACCTTTTTCCCTAGCGCATTTGCCAACGCTGACAATGTGCTCAGCTTCACATCCACTTCTTTTTCCGTTTCTATAAACGATATGATTGTCCTTGCGACGCTTGACTTTTCAGACAATTCTGCTTGCGTCATTCCTTGTTCTTCCCTGTAGAATTTTAATTTGTTCTGCATTGTTCTCCCTCCTTTCTTTTTGAGTTTACTACAGTAAACTTTTCTTGTCAACACTTTTTTGTTTACTTTCGTAAACTTTTCTTGACTTGTCTTTTGTTGCTTTGTATAATATAGTAAACAAAGGAGCGAACTAATCATGAAATTAGGTGAAATTATAAAAGTTTTTCGAAAAAAGAATAAAATGACTATGCAAGAATTTGCCGATAGAGCTGGATTAAGCAAAGGCTATATTTCTATGTTGGAAAGGAGCCAGCACCCACAGAGCCAGCGAAAGCTTGTCCCCTCATTCGAAACTTATCAAAAAGTCGCGAATGCAATGAGTATGTCTATAGATGAGCTCGTTGCTCTTCTTGATGACAACGAAACGGTGCGTTTGAATGAATCTTCTTCATCCAGCTCAGATGCCACTGATTCTTCCTCTGTCGATATGATCTACCTTACAGGTGATGAGAAAAAGCTGATTGAAACTTTTCGAAGTTCGAATAAATCTCAGCAAGCGAGGCTCTTGGCTTACTTAGACTGGCTGCTCGATGGGAAGGCGACGGCTAAGGGCGATGCAAATTCCTCATCCGAGGATTGAGAATTGGTAATATTTAGGGAAAATCTTAGAATGAGAGGTAATACATGTTGTTCTTTTTCTTCTTCTTTGGTAATGATGGAGTGCTTCAAAAAGCTTCGACAGATAAAGTTCCTTTTGATATGACTCCGGATGAATTTGAATTTTTTAACGACAAGATACGCTATGCGTGGAGTCGTGAAGAGCAGGAATGGTATTTTTCCATCGTGGACGTCATATCCGCACTCACCGGTAGCACAGATGGTAGAAAATATTGGAACAAGCTGAAGCAGCGTCTGAAAGACGAAGGCAGCCAGTTGGTGACAAATTGTCACCAACTGAAGTTGCCCTCACATAAAGATGGAAAGCTGTACAAGACCGATGTCGCTGATACAGAGCAGCTCCTGCGTATCATTCAGTCTGTTCCATCTCCAAACGCGGAGCCGTTTAAGCTATGGCTTGCCAAGGTTGGCAAGGAGCGTCTTGATGAGACTGCAGACCCGCAGCTTGCGATTGAACGTGCAGTGGAAACGTACCGCAGGCAAGGTTATTCTGAGAAGTGGATCAAGGAGCGTATGAGTTCCATCAAAACTCGAAACGATCTAACTGCCGAATGGCACCGCGCCGGTGTGGAGGCAGGCTCCGACTTTGCCATGCTGACGAATGTTCTTACGAAAGCATGGTCCGGTATGACGGTTGGGCAGTATAAGACTTTCAAGGGACTACATAAGGAAAGCCTTCGAGATAACATGACCACGACCGAGCTTGCTTTTAATTCTCTTGCGGAAGTATCTGCCACAGAGCTTTCCCGGGCGAAAGACCCTAACGGAATTGATGAGAGCCGCAGCATCGCAGTGCATGCCGGCAGAATTGCCGGGAATGCACGTAAGGAGCTTGAAGAAGCAATTGGTCGCAGTGTAATTTCCTCTTCAAGTGCTTCGGACAAAAAGTTGCTTGATGAATAACATGGCGCACCCTAACTGATTCAAATTCCCCATTTTGTTGATAATAACAAAATGGTTTAAGTTAGCATATAGGTGTTTTACCGACATCAGTAAAACATCTACTCTGCCGATTTCGAGGTGAGGAAATGGGAGAATATATTAGAAAAACTTTCACTTTTGAGGGAAAGCGTTACACGGTCAGAGGCAAGACCGAAAAAGAAGCCATCATGAAGATGGCGAATAAGATCAGGGATTTAGAGGAAGGCACGTTCGTATTGAGTGGGAACACAAGTGTGAAAGACTGGGCGATCCGATGCGTGGAAACCTACAAGACGAATCAGAGCGACATCACACGCAAAACGTATCTTTCCCGCATGAATTCTTGCATACTCGATAAGATTGGCAATAGACCACTAAAAGCCATCAAGCCGTTCGATTGTCAGAATATATTGAATGACCTGCAGGGCGGATCGCAGTACCAAATATCCGCAGTCTATCAAATGCTGCAGTTCATTTTCTCAAAAGCGAAAGTGAACAAACTGATTGCTGAAGATCCAACACTGGATCTGCAAAAGCCGCGTGGAACCAAGGAAAAGCGTCGCGCGCTCACGGAGAAAGAAGAGTACCACTTTCTCAAAGTCTGCAGTGAGTCAAAGCAGTTCATGGTATTCCTATTGATGTACCACTGCGGCTGCCGGACATCCGAGGCGAAAGAGGCGATGGGGAAAGATATCATACAGATCCGTGATGTCAGCGGATCCTATCCGGTACTGCACATCCGTGGCACCAAAACAAAAAATGCAGACCGTAATGTGCCTATCCCGCCGGAGTTGTACGAAGTAATCAAGAATACGCCGAAATTTTCTTATATCGCGCCGAACGCCGCCGGCAATAAACACACCGAGAACAGTTTCAAACGGGCGATCAAGGCGCTGCGCCGGGCGCTAAATATATCAATGGGCTGCAAGGTATACCGGAATCAGCTGATACCGCCGTACCCGCTGTCGGATGATTTTGTCCCCTATTGTCTCCGGCACACTTACTGCACCAATCTATGCAAAAAAGGCGTAGACATCAGAACCGCGCAGTACCTTATGGGGCACTCGACGATTGAATTGACAGCGAATATTTATACACACACCGATAATTCTTCCGTAATATCTGCAGCACGAAAAATGCAAGGCGAAATCTCGGCCTGTGACACACCCTGTGACACTAACGCTTCAAACCATTGAAAAATAGCCGTTTCTCTATGCGTTCGGGACGCAAAGGCCGCTGGTTCGAATCCAGTCATCCCGACCAGAATAAAACCCTTGGAGTTGCTGTAATTCCAAGGGTTTTTGTTATGTAGAGTATATTGCCAAGCGATATCCCCAAAATCACGACATAAGCGCCTTGCGGAGCTCCTGCCATGAATGGCAGGCATGTGTGCAAAGGAATCGCAGGTTCCGTTTTGCAAACTTTTGCTCTTTTTTCTTATGCCATGAACAAGTCAAAGTTCCCATTTCCTTAACTTAGGAGCAAAAAGATGTAATACTTCGCCTTCTTCAATGCCTCTCCCTCTGCTTTTCGGGTCAAAGTGGAGAATTCTTCCACCCCTCATCCTTCTAATTTGTTTTATACAACAATATTTTTTTTATTCCCTTTGTCGTTTATAACACTTTTTAGGCATCCTGTCTTCTCTTCCCCCGGCGTCTTCTGTGACAAAGTCTGCCACGTTACATCTTTGGGCGTTTTTTTATCCAAAAAGCGGCGCAAACGCAGTGGAAGATGTCGGCATGGTGATTCATGAGCGTAAAAAGGTGATTCATGAGCGCAAAAGGTGATTCGTGAGCAAAAAGGTGATTCATGAGCGCAAAAGGGTGATTCGTGAGCACAAAAAAGTGATTCATGAGCACAAACATAGGGTTCAGGCTCAATGTGGAAAACAGCTGCGTGAAGCTATGATCTCAGATATCTTTTTCATTATGTGCGCTTTCGTTATGTGCGCTTCTGCACTTCTCTGCCGCCGCCTGCTTCTCCGCTGTCTGCTTTTCCAATGACGTCCGCTCGAATGCCTGCTTCTCCGCTGTCTGCTTTTCCAATGACGTCCGCTCGAACGCTTGATTTTCCGCCGCTGCCTGCTTCTCCGCCGTCTGCTTCTTCACAGTCCTCCGCTTCACTGCCTGCTTCTCAACCTTCTGTTTCTCCGCTGCTTCCTTTCGCGCCGCGCGTAGGGAGCAGCTTCGATGCCTTTGGCATTTTTATCGGCACGTTCATCCCTGTCAGCGCTTTGATGACCCACAGAAAGAGAAAGAGCACGCCAAGCGGAATGCCACAGGTGGTAACAATCATGACCGCCACGCCCTCCAGCATGTGACTCAGTGAAGCTTGAAACCCCGCGACGGTCGTGGAGGCTTTCGTCTTGACAGAATCGGCAGCTTCACTTGTTTTCTCCGCGATGGAATTCCACATTTTATGGAAGGAAAAGCTTTCTTCCTCGCTCCCCGCGATCTCTTCCTTTTGGTTTTGATTCTCTGCCTGTTGTTCGGCTAAGCCGCTGTCTTCGGTTTCGCTGTCAGCTTCCGCCGCGCTTGCCTCTACCGCGGTTTCCTCACCGTATTGGAACTCGTAGGTATTGTTTATGAGGTTCGTCACCGTAGCGCTTGTCGGCACCAACACCCACAACAGCACGCCGATCATCACGAATTTCGCCGCGATTCTCTTCAGATTGATTCTCTCTCCAAGCGCCGGCACAGCGATACGCAGAAGCAGCAGCAGAAGCGCAAACGGAATCAGCAGCTTAAAGGTGAGGGAACCCGTTAGGGCGAGCAGGTATTTTTCTATGACGATCGCCGCGTATACAATCACCATGTATCCTGCCACATCTGCCAATTTGTTCGCAATCGGTGTTGTCGCGTCTCCCGGCACGAGTGCCGCCGCGGTTGCCAGCGCGATAGAGGTTCCTGTCATGACGATGGCCTTATTCTCTATCGAATCCAGTGTTTCCATCGTTTTGGGATAGTTCGCAGGATTTTCTGCCCATGGCGCGACCGCGAAGAAAGAAATGCAGCCAACAGCCAGGATGACTGCAATGCATATAATTCTTTTTGTAAACCCTGTAAATTCTCTTTTCATCCGTACATTTTCCTTTCCTTGCCTCGGATAAGCGAAAAGCCCGCAGGCTGCGCAGGCTTTTCCCTTCGCGCGCATAAGTCCTGCTCCCTCCGCTTCACAGCGTGGGGAGCATCCTCTATGGCGCCTTTTGTTTTTTATTTTGTCTTGCTCCAGATTCTGGCAGCGTAGCGGCACTGCGGCAGTTTGCTGTAAGCTGCCAGACTGCCGTCCTCGTCATAGACCATCACACGTGCCTTATAGTAATAGCGCGTCCCCTTTGTACCGGCAGTATTGACATAAGTCAGACCGCTGCCGTTGATCTTGCCTTGGTATCCCTTGTTGTAATAGGTCGAACGGAAGAATTTATACTTCACCGTATACCCCAGCTCCTTGATCGCATCGATGTCGCCCTCTGTGATCTGCAGGGTAACTTTGACACTGCCGGACGAAGTTTTGACAGAGCTTGCCTTCAGGCGCAGAGCCTCCACAAGCGCGTCGAGTTCTTCTTCACGTCGTTCATCCGAGATATCGTTGACCGTCAGCGTTACGATCTTCTGTCCTTCGCCGTACAATGCGGTCGCGGCTGCCGTGACGGTGAACTGCACCACGCCGGCACCGCCGGTCAAATTGACCTGTCCGGTCTCGTCGATCGTCGCGATCGACGGATCACTCGAAGCATAGCTGAGCTTGCCGTCCCCGTCAGTCTTCGCCTTGAGATTAAAGCCGGAGCCGTCAACATCGCGTTTATAGCGCGTGTAAGCGGTTGTGACCGTCTGTATGCCGCCTCTGACCTTCAGCGTGAAGGATTCGGAGTCAGCACTGTAATCCGCTGTAGCTGCCGCTTTGACTGTGATCGTGGTTTCTCCGACAGTCTTCGGGGTAACCGTTCCATCCGCGGAAATCGACGCAACCTCCGGATTGCTTGATTTATAGCTGAGTGCGCTGCCCGCGGGGCTGACCGCGTTCAGGTTGAACGGCGCATCCCCCAGCAGCACTTCTGTCTTGCGGTTGCCGATGGTGATGCTCTGCGCACTCTTCTTGATCTGATAGGTTGTCTCTAAGGTTCCGGCATAGTTTCCCATCATCTGCACATGTACCGTCGCTGTTCCGACCTCTACCGCGTTGCTGACCGTCCAGGTATAATCCAAGCCGTTTTTCAGCGTCTTGCCGGAAGCATCCTTCACCGTAATCGAGCCTGGTTTGTTTTCCTTACCCGTATAGACGCGATTCTTCGGCTGTTTGACAGAAAAACCACTCAAATCGCGCGATGGCGCAATCGTGAACGGCACCAGGGCGTAGTCCGTATACATGCCCATGCCGATGACCATCGCGTAGGCGGTACCGCCCTGCGTATTGCCGACATAACGCACCTTATAGTCTACCCCCTCCGTCAGCGCACGGCCACTGTGTGAAACACTCACCTGCGGCGTGAAAGCCTGTCCATTACTATATGTATAGCTGGAACTTCCAACGATAGACGCCTGTGCGTCAACCATAGAATAAGCAGAAGTTGACACCGGATAAGGATTCAGATACCATACATTGCTGTCCACTCTGCCGCTCATGCCCGCTATGTTGCCGCCGGACGAATACTGCCAGAATTCGTAAGCGTTGCCGTAGTCGCAGCGCTTATTATACTGTGCGACCCAGATCGGATAGCGCTGGCTGAGCTGGCTGCCGTCCACCGTCTTGTTCAAAAAATTCAGATTTGCGTACACGCCTGCCTCGAAGCGGCTGTTTTCCCTGATGTAATCGCAGAAGGCTCTGGCATTCTCGGTTGCCTCGATCTTGGAGATCGTGCCATTGGTAAATCTGCCTTTGGAGGAAGTCGAAAATTCATAATCCATGAAGATCGGCAGGTCGAGGTCGTAACTTCCCAAAAGTTCAAGCGCGTAGCGCGCCTCGGCTCTTGCCTCCAACGTATTCAAAGCCTGCGAAAAGAAATAGACGCCGACCATCACGCCTGCTGCTTTGGCACCTTCGATGTGCTTCACAAAGCAGTTGTCCGGATTCATGTTTCCTGCCGCGCCGTAGCCGCGATAGGCCACGCGGATGATGGCAAAATCCACGCCATTTCGCTTCGCCGCCTGCCAGTCGATAGTCTCCTGGTAAGCCGATACATCGACCCCGTCAACGATGACGCAGTTGTCAAACTGCGCGTTGTGCGTATAGGTACTCCCCGTGTACCTGGATACCGTTGTCTCGGCCGATGCGAAGGTGCTGCCAAAGACCATCACCGCTGCCAAAACACAGGCCAAAACTTTGCATTTTCTCTGTTTCCTCATCATATTCCCCTTTTCTTTATGTATTTTTTTACGCGTAATTCTTTGCTTCTTCCTCTTCCAAAACCCGATAGGCCACCTTGCCAACCAGCGTCTTGGGCAGACTGTCGCGGAAGTGGATTTCCTTCGGCATCGCGTATTTCGCGACATGCTTCTCACAATAAGCGAGCAGGATTTCGCGCGCCGCATCCTCCGGAATCTTGACGTCCGGTTTCAGCACGATGAAAGCCACGACCCTCTGCATCTTGTATGGATCCGGCACACCGATCACACAGCTCATATGCACCAGCTCGTGCGCGTCGAGCGCGTTTTCAATCTGAGATGGATAAACATTATAGCCGCTGGTGACGATCATGCGCTTGATTCTCTGGCGGAAGTAGATGAAACCGTCCGCGTCCATCATGCCAAGGTCTCCGGTATGCAGCCATGTCAGCCCATCCGGATGCCTGCGCAGAGTGTTCGCCGTTTCCTCCGGATTGTTGATGTATTCCATCATCATCGTCGGACCGGTCAGGCAGATCTCGCCTTCCTCGCCGTAAGGCACTTCCTCTTCAGTACCCGGTTTGACAATCTTATAGAAGGTATCCGGGAAAGGCAGTCCGATGCTGCCCTCTTTCGCCCAGTGCGACGGTGTCAGACAGCTCGCGGTCACGCACTCCGTCGTGCCATAACCCTCTCTGACCGGAATCGTCGCATTGTGCCCCGCGAGAAATTTGTCGAAACGTTTTTTTAGCTCAATCGACAAAGAATCTCCGCCGCTGAAAACGCCTTTTAAGCAGGAAAGATCCACATGTTTGAGCGTTTTGAGACGCAGCAGCGCCTCGTAGAGCGTCGGTACACCCGCGATGAAATTCGGCTTGTGCTTTTTGAGCAGCTTCGCGTAGCTCTGTGGATTGAAGCGCGGGATGAGCAGGCAGCGCCCCCCTTGCGAAAGCATGGAGTGGATGCATACGCCCAGTCCGAAGCCATGGAAGATCGGCATGACAGCCAGCATCTTGTCCCCCGGCTTGAACATCGGGTTCGTCGCGATGATCTGCTGTCCGAGCGCGTTGAAATTCAGATTTGAAAGCAGGATCCCTTTCATCGTTCCGGTCGTGCCGCCGCTGTAAAGGATCGCCGCAGGATCGCCCGCCTCGCGCACCACATGATATGGACCGTGATAGTCCGTGCCGTCACGCAGAAATTTTTCCCACCAGACAATTTCGGCATTGACGGGAACCTTCTTCACCTTGCGGCCCTCCGCCAGATAATAACCCTTGCGTTTGATCGGGCTGAGCGCGTCCTTGATGCTGGTCAGAATCAGACTTCGCAGCTGCACCCTGCCGCGGATATTAGCAAACTTGCCGTAGAACTGATCGAGCGTGAGGCAGACCACACTGGCCGACTCGCGCAAGCAGAATTCAATTTCGGATTCACTGGACAGCGGATGTACCATATTGGCAATCGCGCCGACCTTGTTGACGGCATAGAACATGATGACCGCCTGCGGCGCGTTCGGCATACAGATCGTTACGCTCTCGCCCGCCTTGACACCGATGGCAGCCAGGGCTCTGGCACATTCATCGACCTTGCGGATAAAGTCCTTGTAGCGGATCTTGCCGCCCATAAAATCATAAGCGATATAATTCGGATAGTTGACCGCGATCTCCGCGACCTTGTCATACATGCTGCCTCGGTAATATTCCAAATGCGCGGGGACGCCGCCGAGATTCTTGACCCACGGCGTCTTCACATGCAGGTTTTCAAATTGTTCCATAGTCCACCTCCTCGTTTGCCGGTACTTCCAAAAGCCGCGGATTTTGCAGCAGATATTTTAAAAGCTTGACGGTTTTGGAATAATAATATCCGTCCGCGATTCTTTCATCGAGGGTCAGCCCCAGCTGCAGCGTCTCATGCATTGTCACCGTACCGTCCGCCTCCCAATGCGGCTGCAGCTTTTTTTCTCCGATTACCACAAAGATGGAGTTCGTACCCCAGTTGGACAGATGGTGATAGCCTGCTTTGAGACCGATCGAACCGAGATTGGTAATAAAGCAGGTCGCGTAATTCGGATCCGTCTTGATAAGGCTGTATGGCACGCGGCCATAGTAGTCCAGCCGGTGCAGCACCCACATCACCAGACGCAGGACCGGCCGCGGCAGCCTGCCAAGCATATCCATTCCCGCCGTCGAGTTGTCAATCTTATCGCTGCGGCATTCGTGAATCTCTGCCGCCAGCTTCCTGCGTACATCATCGATGGTCGTTTTTTCATCAAACTCGATGAAGGCCAGCGCCTCGTGCGCGTCATCGCGAAACTGCTTTTTGACCACAAAAGCCAAAGACAGCTTATCTCTTTGATATACTCTGCCCCCTTTGATGAAACGGTTCATCTTCGGTCTGAGGGTGATCGTCTTGACCAGCGCCGACAGTAACAGATAAAACAGTTTATACGGTTCTTCGCCATCCGGCAGCGCGGCATTCTTCTCTGCAAGATAGCGGTCGATATTCTCAAGATCGATGGTTTCGCTGATAAACGCCTCGTTATCGGCACGGTTCGGATAGAGATACGGCATGAACACGTGCAGCGCGTCCAAATCGCGCAGCCATACAGCATCTCTGCGGTCTCCCCATCGTTTTTTGTTTGTTGTCATATACGTTTTCTCCTCTCTGCGCTTGTGGCAAAGAAAAATGGTACCTACCCACAGGTAAGTACCATTATAGCATTTTTTTCGTCTGATTTCTACCTGTTTCGGGTAATTTTCACAGAGCGCTCCCTGGAAAATCTTACTGATTCAGATAATCTACCGCCATTTGCGCGTACAGTCCCGCGCCCTTGACCATCTGCTCCTCGTCTACCTTGAACTTGCCGTGATGGTTCGCGTAAACGCCGTCAATCTCCGGATTGCGCACGCCTATCATGCAAATCGCGCCCGGAATCTCACGCATCATTTCCGAAAAATCCTCGCCTCCGGTCGTCGGCTTCATGTATTGGATCCTGTTTTCGCCAAAGATCTTCGCAACCGAACCCTGCGCGATCTTCGCCATCTTTTCGTCATTGATGGTCGGATCTACGATCGGGGTATAGATCAGCTTCCCTTCACAGCGGTGCGCCTCACAAACATTTTTGACGACGCGCTCCATCGCCTCCGGCAGCATGGCGTTGACTTCTCTGGAGAAGCAGCGCGTCGTGCCGACCAGTTTGGCGGAGTCCGCGATAATGTTCCAGCCCGTACCGCTTTGGAAAGAGCCGACGGAGATCACCGCCGCGTCCTGCGGGTCAATCTCGCGGCTAATAATTTTTTGCAGTTCTTCGACCACCGCGCAGCCGGTCGTCAGGGCATCGATGCCCTGATGCGGCGCGGAACCATGGCTGCCTTTTCCCTTGATTTCGATTTCAAACAGGCTGGCGCCTGCCATCACAGGTCCCGGCGCGACGGCAACATAGCCGCTGTCCACGTTTGCCCATACATGGGCCGCAAAGCAGGCATCGACACCGTCCAGCAGTCCTTCCTTGATCATCAGTTTTGCGCCTTGTCCGTTTTCCTCGGAAAGCTGGAAACACAGACGAACCGTTCCGTTGATTTCATCCTCCATATCCTTGAGAATCTTCGCGCAGCCGAGCAGCATCGCGCTGTGGCTGTCGTGTCCGCAGGCGTGCATGACGCCCGGCTTTGTGGAAGCGTAGTCAAAATCGTTTTCCTCCTGTACCGCTAGCGCGTCCATATCCGCGCGAAGCAGCACGCATTTACCCGGCTTTTTACCGCCGATGGTGGCAACGGTGCCGTAGTTCGCCATTGTGACAAATGGAATGCCCATTTTGGTCAGTTCTTCGCGGATCTTCTTCGCGGTATTCTCCTCCTGCAAACTCAGCTCCGGATACTTGTGGAAATATCTTCTCATTTCAATCGTGTAATCAGCGTATTTTCGCGCTGCTTCTGCAATGTTCATCTTCTTGTCCCTCTCTTTTATCTCTATTCTTCTTGTTTTGCCATGCGCCTCCGCATGCCGCACATAGAAAGCTTCGATTTCGTGATGCGCGCTTTTGACCTTACGCGTTCTTGTTCAGGAAATCGACAGTCACCTGTACGAACAGTGCTACGCTGCGCTTTAAGATGCTCTCATCAATATCGAATTTTTCATTGTGGTTGCCATAACAGTGTACCTCGTCGCGGCTGCCCATGAAGCCGTATGTGCCCGGAATGCGTTCCAAATATAGGGAGAAAGATTCTCCGCCCATCGTCGGCGGCTGTTCTTCCAGCGCATCCTCGCCGAACAGCTTGACGGCCGCGTTGCGGCTGATGGAGAGCATCTCATCGTCGGCATTGATTGTCGGCGGCCACATTTCTTCATATTCCAGCGTCGCTTCTACGCCGAGCGCCTTGCCGGTATTCTCGACGATCTGGCTGAGATCTCTTTTGAGATTTTTTCGAACCTCCGCGTCAAAGGTGCGCAGCGTGCCTTCCATCACGACCTCATTCGCGATGACATTCCAGCGCGCACCGCCATGGATGGTGCCGATGGTTAAAACCAATGGATTCAGCGGGTCGTTTCTGCGGGATACATAGGTCTGCAGATTCATCGCGATGCTGCAGGCCGCGATAATGGCGTCATGTCCGTCCTGCGGACGTGCGCCGTGTGACGCATAGCCCTTGACCCTTACGGTGAACTTTCCGCCCGCGGCCATGATATTCCCCTTCATGAAGCTTGCCTTGCCGCTGGTGCCCGCGGACCAGGTGTGCATGCCGAAGCAGGCATCCATGCCGTCCAGACAGCCGTCCTTGATCATCAGAGATGCGCCCTGCAGGGTTTCTTCGGCCGGTTCGAAGCAGAGGTTGATGGTGCCGCAGAGTTCATCCTTGATTTCATTTAAGATTTTCGCCGCGCCGAGCAGGACACTGATATGCGTGTCGTGTCCGCAGGCGTGCATGCAATCAGGATTCTGGCTGGCAAACGGCAGCCCCGTTGCTTCGTGTACCCCCGAAAGCCCGTCGATATCCGCGCGCAGCATGATACCCTTGCCCGGCTTGCCGCCGCGGATAACGCCGAGCACGCCCGTATGATCCGGAAACGTCTTATACTCGATTCCCAGCGCTTCCAAATCCTTCGCGATGGCCTTGGTGGTTTCTACCTCCTGCATGGATGGCTCCGGATGCGCGTGGTAATATCTTCTTCTGTCTATGATATACGCTTCATTGGCTTTCGCCAGTTCCCAAACGTCTTTCATTGTCGAATCTCCTTTTCTATATGTATTTTGTTCGGATTTCCCGCTTTTATCTCAACTATATCAAATTTATCAAATTTATGTCCTGCGGGCGAGTGTGTATCCTGTGAAAGCAGGCAGTCTGCATCGGGAAGTATCCGCCCGCCCGCGGAACCGAAAAAGCACCCGCCTGCAGGTGCAGACGGGCACAGGTTGTTTTCTTAGAGTAATTTCGCAAATGCGCCTGCGATAAATACAGAAGTAATCGTTACTGTGATGAAGCCGCCGACAACCATGGACGGGAACATCTTGCTCAGCAGGTATTTTCTCTCTTCTTCCGTCTGTCCGACGCCGTTGCAGGTGGACTCTGTGATGATTGCGTCACATGGGAAGCCGTATAAAGCGGTCAGACCGTTCGCAAACGCCAGCGGGAAGGACATCTTTAATATCTTCGCGATGATGAATGAGAACAAGGCCATGCCGGCAACGCCGATGACGATGAGGATCAGCATTGGTCCGATGATCTGCTTCAGCATCTCCGGTGTGCAGTCCTTGAGTCCGTCGAATACGTACATCATCAGTGCGAACATCGTGATCTGGAAGGAGTTCGCTCTGTTCAGCAAATTAGAATCCAGGAAACCGATGGTGGTGAAGATAACACCGAATATCAATGCCCAAATCGCGCCGCTGATGGTGCCGATGATCGGGAAGGACACAGTGCCCATCAGGCTCGCGAGCCATGCTACGATACCGAGCTTCAAGAGCATCATCACAGGGGTATTGTATTTTGCCGGAATCGGCGGAAGCAGTTTTTTCTTGCCGTCATCGGTAGGCACCGCGGTCATGCCCGCGTTTGCCATTTCAATTCTGTCCTGCTCGGTAATGACGATGGAGCCGTCACGCAGGCCCTTGACAAGCTTCTTGCCATAGGACTGCAGGCAGATCGCGGTCAGCGGATAGCCGATAAAGCCCTGAATACAGTACATCGCGATTGCGAATACCGCTGCCAGCTCCAGTCCCGCGTTTTGCGCTGCGGTCTGCATCATCGTCGCGGCGATAATACCACCGGTCAGCGGCGGAAGACCTGCGATGATGAGGTTTCTGTCCATAACCAGACTGCCGACGAAATAGCCGAGTACCATCATGCCGGCAAGTCCTGCCAGACAAACGACAATGGTTCTCCACTGTTCCTTGAGCTGTTTCAAACTGATGACAGTACCCATGTGGGTAATCAACAGATAAATACCGATACTGCTTCCGAACGGAATCAGTACAGAATCACTGACTACTGTTTTTGGGATAACAGTCCAGTATCCGATCAGCAGTACCACCGCGGTGACGAATACGGACGGAACCCATGCCTTGGTCACAGTCGCGACCACCTCGCCGATGATGTAAACAACGGCACAGATTACAAATGCAAGTACAAAGTTATACATAGCGGTTTTTCCTCTCTTTCGTTTTAGTTGTAAGTACTTTTCTATAGCCCGGCGCAAAAGCGCTATCCTTTCGCGCCTTCGGTGACAGACAGACCTTTTGGTTTTTTGGTGGATGATTTTTTAGATATCATTGCGAAAAAGGTTCTGTCCGATCAGCAAAGTTATGTGAGCGTGACGCATGCGCGCCTGCTCTGGCGGTCAAGGGGAGAATCCCCCTACACATGGCCGGCTTTGCACGTATGCGCGCGCTTACCTCAGCCTGCCGCTGATGAGTATGATGTGCAGCCGAAGCTGTCCTTGCACGCTTGCGCGCTTACCTCAGCCTGCCAAAAAGCCCAGTGCGAATATTAGGCATCATTAGCTTGCGCACTGACGCGTGCTTGCCTCAGCCTGCGCCAGCATCGCCGCGCGGTTATCCGACAGACAATCTCTTGCCTCAGCCTGCTGCGCTGCCCAGATACTTCAGTGCGGCCGCTGTCATGGCGGTCATGCCGTAAGGCATAGCTTCCTCTCTGACTGCGCATTTCGGATTATGCAGCGCCACCAGCGGTCCTTCGTGTCCCGCGTGCAGCATCATGTAGCAACCCGGCGTATCGGTCATCTTCGTATAATAACTGAAGTCTTCGCTGAAGGAGAGTGGTTTTTCAAGCTGAAGGATTCGTTCTTCGCCGAGCGCTTCTCTGACAGCATCCTCTGCCAGTGCAGTCAGTGCCTCATCGTTATAGCAGGCCGGATAGCCTTCGTAATGGTTGATGTCAAATTCACATCCGGAAATCTTTTCGAGGCCCGCCGCGATGTCAAAGACCTGCTTCGTCACATCCTCACGAATCGTGTCAAGGTACGATCTCGCGATGCCGCTGAATTTCGCTTCGTTCGGAATGACATTCGGCGCGTCGCCGCTGTGGATGCTGCATACAGGAAAAATTACAGTTTCAAGCGGGTCTACATAGCGTGCCGGAATTTGCTGCAGCAACACGACCGCCTGACAAGCCGCCAGAATCGGGTCTTTGGTCAGATGCGGGGTAGAGCCGTGTCCGCCCTTTCCTTTGACCGTCACGTCGTAAAGATCCACCGATGTGGTCAAAGGCCCTGCGTGAAAGCCGATTTTACCGACTTCCTCATCCGGAAACACATGCATGCCGAAGATCGCGTCAACGTGAGGGTTTTGCAAAGCGCCGACCTCCACGAGTTCTCTCGCACCGCCCGGCAGCGTGTCCTCACTGTGCTGGAAGATCAGCTTGACGGTTCCCGCGAATTCATTTTTGTGCGCGCAGAGCAGCTTGGCGGTTCCCAGCAGCATGGCAACATGCATATCATGTCCGCAGGCGTGCATCATACCGGCCTCTTCACTGCTGTACGGCAGTCCGGTCTCTTCTGTGACCGGCAAGGCGTCGATATCCGCGCGAAGCGCGACACATCTGCCTGCGCCCTTGCCTCCATGAATCAAACCGATGACCGCGGTCGGCACCGGTGACTGGATCTCATCGACACCAAACTCCGCGAGCTTTTCTCGAATCAGCTTTGAGGTACGGAATTCCTTGCGTCCGATCTCCGGATGTCTGTGGATTTCTCTGCGAAGCGCGACAATCTCGTCCTGCATTTGCAGCGCTTCTTCATATAATTTCATCTTTCTATCCATTCCTTTCGCTTCCATCAGGCATAATCCGTCGTGGAAATGATTGTTTGAGTTTTTCTCTCTTGAATTTTTATTACGATACGCTCTTTGCGGCATACGTTCCTTGATTTTCGCACCGAGGTACTCAGCCTTTGGCGTGTAATGTGTGGTCTGCGACACCCGATTTTCGCGAGCTTTTTAACACTTTCTTCGCAACCCAACATAGCGCATTCTACACCGATTTTTATAGCTTGTCAACTGCTTTTAGGCATTTTTTTGGTTTTCTTAACATTTTTCTTTCTTTTACGTTGTTTTTTGTGTACAATTTTCTTGAAACTTCCGAGGCTGGCGCGCGCCTTTTGGCGAAGACGCCGTTTCAACCGACATATTCCGCGATCACTTCGCATAAAATGCTACAAACATCTCAAAGTGCGGAGGAAAGCATCTATGGCAGAAAAAACATCTCACGCGGAAACGCGAACCAGAGGCGAAGGCAGTTTTTTTCACAAGCCTTCAAAAAAAACAATTTTCGGCAGCGCGGCAGTGCTTCTGCTCGCTATTCTGATTTTCGGAGCTGTCAGTACGGGTCTGCCGGAACGCTTTCTCGGCGCGCGGACAGTCACTTTCACACAGCTAAAAAAAGACGAGATCCCACAAACAATCGAAACGGACGTCATTCCGGAATACCGTGAATTGGAACGCGCGCTTGGCTGCCTGGTGAACGGCAAGGTCTATGTAGTCGTGACGCGCGGAGAGAAACCAACCGCGGGGTATGATCTTGCCATCGAGGATATTCGTCTTCAAAAGATGGAGGACGGCGGCTCTAACATGCTCGTCACCGCGCGTTTTGAGGAACCTGCCGCAGGAGAAAGCGTTTCCCGCATCATTACCTATCCGTATGTTGTCGCTGAAACCGACCTGACCGTTCTGCCTGACACCATCGAGCTGCAGGCGCGCTACGCAAAGTAGCGCGGACTCCCCTTGCAAGCATGCCGCTCCGTATGCTGGCGCTGAAACCAAGCTGACCGTTCTGCCTGACATCACCCTTGCCGCAGGCGCGGGCGGTACCTCAGCGCAAAGTTCCCTGCAGGCGTGGGCGGTATCTCAGCCCAAAGTTCCCTGCAGGCGTGGGCGGTATCTCAGCCCAAAGTTCCCACTTTTGCAGGAAAAGTCCAAAAAGATGTACTATTGTCAGCAAAAAAACCTATGCTGGCGATAAAATTTTACTGGAATTTTCTTCGCATGGCAAAATCTGTTTTTATCCACATTTTTTCCGTACTATTCTTGGATTCTAATACAGTTTATACATGCTAAATGGAAAAAAGTACAAAAGGTAACCGTCCTAAGAAAAGTTGCGTTACATCTTTTCGTAAAAAAGAAGCAAAAGTGGGACAAAAACCTTGTGGAGTACCATGTGAGGGGATGGTGGCTGCGTGCGAGGGATGGTGGCTGCGTGCGAGGGATGGTGGCTGCGTGCGAGGGATGGCACATGAGGTTGAAGGGATGGCGCATGAGATGGAAGCGGGCGGAACGATACAAACTCTCGCGCAGAAGGTCCGCGCCCGGTTTTGTGAGCAAGTTCACCGCACACTTCCATAAGACTATGCAAAAAGCCTGTGTCTGATTCCTCGGTGATCTCTGCAGGCACGCAAAGCGCGGTGAAGAATATCTCCGGGAATTAGATTACAGGCTTCTTTTTTCGTATAAGGTCGGGCAGATGCGGGGCGATTGTCGCTGTTGCCACGAACTGCTTCGACACGCGATGACAAATGCGAGGCGATTGTCGGTATCGCCACGAACTGCTTCGGCACGCAATGACAGATGCGAGGCGATTGTCGGTGTCGCCACGAGCTGCTTCGGCACGCAATGACAGATGCGGGGCGATTGTCGGTGTCGCCATGAACTCTGCTTCGACGCGTGGTAGTGGGCACGCGGTAGTGGGCGCGTGATAGTAGCTTGTGGTAGTGGGCGCGTGATAGTAGCGCGCGGTAGTAATCGCGCCGTTTGCTTACGCTTCTATGAGCAGTTTCACCGCGCGCACGATGTCAGCGGCGGTCATGCCGTATTTGGCCTTGAGCTCGTCCGGTTTGCCGGATTCGCCGAAGGTGTCCTGCTGACCGACCATCGCCATCTTGACCGGATAGTGGGTCGCTGTTACTTCCGCGACCGCGGAGCCAAGACCGCCGATCACAGAATGCTCCTCTGCGGTTACGATCGCGCCGGTTTCACGAGCTGCGCGGTAGATGATGTCCGCGTCCAGCGGCTTGATGGTATGCATATCGATCACGCGGACTTCGATACCGTCTGCTGCCAGTTCCTCTGCGGCTAACATCGCCTCGTTGACCATGATGCCGGTGGCGATGATCGTTGCGTCAGCCGGCTTGCCGTCTTTTTTGTCGCCGGTGCGCAGACAGACAGCTTTTCCGATTTCCAGCTTTGCTGCCATTTCCTCCGTATAGAAGGTCGGCACCGCCGCGCGACCGAGACGAATATAAGCCGGACCGTCAAACGCGACTGCCTGTTTGATCAAAGCGCGCGCGGATACGCCGTCGGACGGGTTCAGCACCGTCATGCCAGGAATCGTGCGCATCAAGGCAATATCCTCAAAGGTCTGGTGGCTCGCACCGTCCTCGCCGACCGTAATGCCCGCGTGGGTCGCGCAGATTTTGACGTTTGCATGGGTATAGCCGATGGAGTTGCGGATGATCTCAAACGCTCTGCCTGCCGCGAACATCGCGAATGTACTCGCGCAGACAACTTTTCCTGAGAGAGCCAGACCGCAAGCCGTGCCGTACAGATTCTGCTCCGCGATGCCCATATTAAAGAAGCGCTCCGGATATGCCTTGCCGAACTCCGCGGTCATCGTGGATTTGGAGAGATCCGCGTCCATGACGACCAGATTCGGTGTGGTCTTGCCCAGCTCCACCAGCGTCTTGCCATAAGCCTGACGCGTTGCCATTTTTTCTGCTTTGTTCTCTGCCATTACCATTCACCTCCGAGTTCTGCTACTGCCTGCTTTGCTTCTTCTTCATTCGGCGCCTTGCCATGCCAGCCTGCCTGGTCTTCCATGAAAGAAACGCCGCGTCCCTTGTGGGTTTTTGCGATGATAACGGTCGGCTTGCCCTTGCAGGCGCGCGCTTCGTCAAAGGCCGCGAAAATCTGCCCGAAGTCATGGCCGTCAATCGAAATGGTATGGAATCCGAACACCCGGAATTTTTCATCGATCGGCGCGACTGTCATGACATCCTCGTTTTTACCGTCGATCTGCAGACCGTTCCAGTCCACGATCGCGCAGAGGTTGTCCAGCTTGTAGTGCGCGGCAGCCATCGCCGCCTCCCAGATCAGCCCCTCCTGCAGTTCGCCATCACCGAGCAGCGCATACACTCTGCCGGATGCTTTGCCGGCGGCTTCGTCCATCTTACCCGCCATCGCCATGCCGACAGATACTGAAAAGCCCTGACCCAGAGAACCGGTGGACATCTCGATGCCCTCTACCTTATCGCGGTTCGGGTGTCCCTGAAACCGGCTGCCCAGCTTGCGCAGGCTCATCATATCCTCAACCGGGAAATAGCCTCTCTCCGCCAGCGCCGCATACTGCACCGGACCGGCATGCCCCTTGGACAGGATAAATTTGTCTCTGCCCTCCATCCGCGGATGCTGCGGGTCAATGCGCATCTCCTTAAAATACAGCGCGGTCACGATGTCAGCGGCCGAAAGGGATCCGCCCGGGTGACCGGAGCCTGCCTTATGTACTGCTTTCACGATGTCCGCGCGGACACGAGAAGCAATCTCCTCGTAGTGTTTGAAATCCATGTTTTTCCTCCGTAAAATATATTGTGACAGGAAAACCGCCGTCGAGCCTCGCGGCGAGTACCTGGTCGGCACCCGCCGCCGGTCGTTTGCCGCGCCGATATGTTTTTCGGCGCGAATCTTCGCCTATGCCTCGCGGCGGCTTTCCCAAAATCATGAACGATTGTTTATCAGCGATTTTGCACAAGGTCGGCAATGCCCAGACTGACGCTGAGCGCTTCGTCTACAATCGGCAGCTTCTCGCTGCCCAGGCTTCCGATCCTTTCTTTCAGCCTTTGCTTGTCGATCGTTCGGAGCTGTTCCAAAAGTACGACCGAGTTTTTGCTGAGTCCTCCCTGTGTGGCCTGTAATTCCACATGTGTCGGCAGTTTTGCCTTGCCTGTCTGAGAAGTAACGGCTGCCACGATAATGGTCGGGCTGTATTTGTTTCCCACATCGTTCTGTACCACCAGTACAGGTCTTACTCCCCCTTGTTCAGAGCCTACCACAGGACTCAGATCCGCAAAATAAAGATCCCCCTTCTTTACGATCAAGTCCAACACTCCTCTCTCAAATCCTCTTTGGTGTTTTGTCCGTGTTTGAAACTTTTGTGGAAACTATATCATTTTTCGTATTGTGTTTCGCGCAGATAGCTCAGGAAATCTCCTGCCATCGGGTTTCTCTGCATTGTCTCGCGAAAATCTCTCATAGCCAGGTTTTAGCGCATTGCCTCGTGAAAATCTCACATAGTCTGGCTTTAGCGCATTGCCTCGCAAAAATCTCTCATAGTCAGGCTTTAGCGCATTGCCTCGTGAAAATCTCGCATAGTCAGGCTTTGCCGCTGTCTTTGCATGCCGCGTCTTAAAAAAGTTTTTACTGCCGGCGCTTGCTCTCCTGCGCCGCGCTTTGCCGCGGCGCGCTACACGCCGCAGATACGCTTGATCGCATATGCCGTATATTGCGCCAGATCTCCGGCTGTCACGCCGTATTCTCCCAGCTCCTGCGCTGCCAGGTCTCCCGCGAGGCCATGAATATATACGCCGCAGATTGCCGCGTCCCAGGCGCTCATGCGCGCGTCTGGATTTGGCGGCGCGGCTTCAGCATCATCGGCATGGCTGCCGGCGCTTCCGCCTGTGCGCGTGGAATTTGCTTCCGCGCGGGCAGGCTGCGCCGCGTTCACATCGTGCTTTGCCGATGCTTTTGAGACGTCCCCTTTCGCGAGGTCGCTTGCGCGCGCATCATCCGGCGCGTAAGCTGCTACTTGCAGCCGCTGTCCCGCGAGCCCTGTGATAATGCCGGAGAGCGTATCGCCGGAGCCTCCGGTTGCCATGCCCGGGTTCCCTGTGGTATTAGTATATGCCTTTCTGCCCCGCGCGGCTACTATCGTGCCTGCGCCTTTCAGGACGACAATGGCTCCGGTCTTCTCGACCAAAGCCTCCGCGACGCGCATCCGCGCTTGACTGTCATAAAATTGCGGCTGCGCTTGTGTTCGAACAAGCCGCGCGTCGAGCTTCGAAGCCTCGCGGCAATCCGTTTCCGCCGCTTTCCCACGCGCTGCCGCGCCACTGCTCGCGCGGGCAGGCTGCTGCATCCGCGCGCAGGCAGGCTCTGTCCACGCGTCACCCAAAAGTCGTTTCGCTTCTCCCATATGCGGCGTCAAAATCGTTCGCGACGGGAACCGTCCCTGTCGCTGCAAAAGCAGTGGGAATAAATTCTGATGCGCGATGAGGTTCAGACCGTCCGCGTCTATGAGCAATGTTTTTTCGTATTCTTCCAAAAGTTTCGTAATCAGTGCGATGCTTTCTTCCCCTTCTCCCAATCCGGGACCCGCGCAGATCGCATCGTAGGCTGCGAGGTCCAAATTCGAAAGCTTACGTTCGATACAGGTCGCTTCCGGAACACCGACCTGCACGATTGGAAATAGCGCTTCGGGGATGGCCAGCCGGACCA
>OLSK01000420.1_pt1 | contig 38507 bp, 29 predicted proteins | sample 1672781 | NCBI WGS metagenome assembly OLSK01 (sample SAMEA3136723, study PRJEB25190) | human gut metagenome | biome: human gut; feature: human-associated habitat; material: faeces | place: Austria | collected 2013 | reverse complement strand
TGAGCGCCATGTGCGCATAGAAATCTCTGATTTCGTTATGCGCACTTTTGTCCTAAAGAAAGGAGTAATTATGTTTCATGTCAAAATACTGAGTAAAGAAGACATCATGCAGGTCATCGAGATGCAGCCTGTCATTCAGTGTGTCGAGGATGTGTACAAGCTGAAGAGCGAGGGAGATACGGTCGTATGGCCGACGACCTTCTATGAATTTGATCCGGGGCACGCGGATATGGATATCAAGTCAGGGTATTTAAAAGGTGCGAAGATCTTCGGGCACAAGACCGTGTCCTGGTTCGGCGCGAACAAGGAAAAGGGACTGCCGGATCTTGTTGGGGTGATCGTGGTCTTTGACGCGACCAACGGTCTGCCGATCGGGATCCTCGACGGCGGCTACATCACGGGCCTTAGAACCGGAGCGGCAGGGGCGATCGGCGCAAAGTATCTGGCACGGCCGGAATCTGAGACCTTATTCGTACTGGGCGCGGGGAATCAGGCGGCTTTCCAGATCGCAGCCATGCTGACACTTTTCCCGGGTCTCAAAAAAATACTGGTTGCCGATATGCTGGATCCGCAGAACGCGGAGCGTTTCATAGAAGCACTGCCGAAGCGTCTGGCGGAGGAATTCGGCATCGACGCGTCCGGCGTGACCCTGGAAGCCAACAGCAAGCTGGAAGAAGCAGTACCGCAGGCAGATGTGATCATCACGGTGACGCCGTCCAAAGCGCCGGTGATCCGCAAGGAATGGGTACGTCCGGGCACACACCTGTCCTGTATCGGCGCGGATGCCGAGGGTAAGGAAGAGATCGATCCGGAAATCTATCGCGGCGCAGTCATCTTCGTGGACGATATGGTGCACTGCGTGGAAGCCGGTGAAACGGAAATTCCACTCAAAAAAGGAATCATTAGCCGCGAAGACATCGCCGGCGAGATCGGTGATCTGATTCTGCAAAAGGTGCAGGGCAGGACTTCGGACGCGCAGATTACGATCTATGACGCGACCGGTATGGCGCTTTTGGATATCGCGGCGGGCAAGGCTGCGCTGGATTTGGCACAGGAAAAAAATCTGGGCAGTGACGCGGTACTTTAAACGCGCATGTTGAAAAGGGAAAGGAGAACACCCATGAGTTTTAGTTATGAAGAAGTCAAACAGGCCTATGAACGAATCCGTCCATATATCCGCAAGACGCCGCTGGAGCAGTCGTTCTATCTGGGCGACGAGATACGAAACTATTTTTTCAAGCTGGAATCCTGCCAGCGCGCCAAGAGCTTTAAGATCCGCGGGGCGCTGAACAAGATGATGACGCTGACCGACGAGGAAAAGCAAAAAGGCGTGGCAACGATCTCTTCCGGCAACCACGGCAGCTCCGTCAGCTACGCGGCGTCGCTTTTGGGAATTGAAAACGCGAAGATCATCGTACCAGAGACCACGCCGAAGAGCAAGGTCGACAAGATCAAATATTTCGGTGCGGAAGTCATGCTGATGGGCAAAAACTATGACGAAGCACATGCGCGCGGCATGGCGTATATCGAGGAACACGGCATGACCTACATCGATGCCTATTATGACGATCCGAAGATCTACGGCGGGCAGGGCACGATAGCAATCGAGCTTTTAGAGCAGAATCCGGATCTGGACACAATCGTCGTGCCGATCGGCGGCGGCGGTCTGATCACCGGCATTGCGGTCGCGGCCAAGGCGATCAAGCCGTCGATACGGATCGTCGGCGTGCAGACAGAGGCTTGCCCGGCGATGATCAAGTCTTATGAGGACGGCGTTTTCTACGAGGAATATCCTTGCGAAGATTCGCTCTGCGATTCGCTGATCGGCGGCATCGGTGCGCTCAGCTACGCGATGGCCAAGGACTATGTTGATGATTTTATCGCAGTTTCAGAAGAAACGATCGCCAAGGCGGTCAGCTTCATGGCACGTGAGGAAAAGTATATCGTCGAGGCGGGCAGCTGCACAACGGTCGCGGCTGTCATGGACTACCGGGAGCGGATCGGTGGTAGGAACATCGCACTGGTACTCTCCGGCGGCAACATCGACGGCGAGGTGCTGTACCGGCTGATGGCGCATACGGACTATAAGGTGAAATTATGAAACAGGAACTGAAAGGAAAGATCGGCCAGGCAATTGAGGCAGTTTTGCCGGAGCTGTTGGAAATCGCAAAGGAACTGTATGAAAATCCGGAGATCGGCGGAGCAGAGAAGCAAACCTCCAAGCTGCTTGCGGCGTGGCTGGAAACGCATGGTTTCCGTGTGGACCGCGACTACTGGAAGATGCCATTCGCCTTTCGTGCTGTACGTGATTCCGGCAAGCCCGGTCCGGTCATCGGATTTTTCGCGGAGTATGACGCACTGCCGGAGATCGGACACGGCTGTGGTCATAATTTGATTTGCACAGCTTCGATGGGCGCGGCCTACGGGTTGGCATCTGTGCTTGATGAAATCGGAGGCAAGGCAATCGTCTATGGCACGCCGGGAGAAGAAAACATACAGTCTAAAACGCTGTTGGTGAGCAAAGGCGCTTTTGATGAAGCTGATGTGGCGATGATGGTACACCCGACGCCGGATCAGACCGCAATTGGCGGGCGTACACTGGCAATCGAGTCAGTGGAGATTGATTTTATCGGAAAGTCCTCGCATGCCGGACTGGCGCCGGAGGATGGCATTAACGCGTTGGACGCGGCGTGCGCGTTTTATCAGATGGTCAATATCCAGAAGCAGTATTATCCGGAGACGAATGTGCATGGTGTGATTCTGGAGACCGGTAAAAAGGCGAGCGTGATCCCGGACTTCACGAGTCTGCACTATCTGAACCGCGCATGGGATATGCAGAGCATCCACGCGTTGAAGAAGATGATGGTGGACTGTGCTGAAGCGGCGGCGCGAATGACCGGATGCAAAGTGGAGATCCGTCCGATCGAAACGAACAATGCGGCAATGCTTTCCAATCAGATTATGAGCAAGCTGTTTGCGCAACATCTGGAAGAGAGCGGCGAGACGGATCTTGCGTTCCGGGATATGAAAGGCTCGACGGACATGGGCGATATCAGCCAGGTGATTCCGAGCATTCATCCGTGGGTGCATCTGCCTTGCAGCGGCGGCGCGCTGCACAGCCGTGAGTTTGCGGACGCGACGCAGAAGCCTTGTGCGGCAGACTATCTGACACGTTGTGCAGAGGCTATGGCTTTGACCGCTGCCGACATTCTCTGCGATCCGCAGCTTCTGCCGGCTATTCAGGAAGAATTCCATAATTCCAATCCGACGCCGTTCGAGGCACCGGCGGAGGCAGATTAGAAAGCAAAATGATAAAAGTCTGCACTGCAGTGAAAGCAGCGCAGGCTTTTTTTGTCTAAATCATAATGAAAGCCCGCATCTTTGCGGGTTTTACTTTGATTTAACAAAAGGCTTCTTTTTCTTTTTACATGGGGGCGGTATGATAGTCTTGTACAAAAGAGATAAAAAAAATGTAATAGGAAAAAGGAGATTACAAAATGAAAAAGTTAGGAAGTATGGCATTGATTTTATTGCTTACCATGATGGTATTCACCGGCTGCGGCAGCAAGGATGGCGGCGCGGCTGACAGCGACGGCGCTGCGGGCGGCACCGTTTCCACTGACGGTTCCACTTCGATGGAAAAAGTAATCGGCGGCCTCGCAGAAGCGTTTGAAGCGGCGAATGAAGGCACAACCGTTACTTACAATCCGACCGGTTCCGGTTCCGGCATCACAGCAGTTTCCGAAGGACGCTGCGACATCGGCCTTTCCAGCAGAAGCCTGAAGGAGGAAGAAAAGTCTCAGGGTCTGCAGGAAACCATTCTGGCTTACGATGGTATCGCCATCATCGTGAATCCGGAGAATCCGGTAACGGATTTAAGCCTTGAGCAGATCGCGAAGATTTACACCGGCGAAATCACCAACTGGAAAGAAGTCGGCGGCAATGACGCGGAAATCGTTCTGATCGGTCGTGAGGCCGGAAGCGGCACAAGAGACGGATTTGAATCCATCACCGGAACCGAAGAGGCTTGCAAGTATCGTCAGGAGTTAACTTCCACAGGCGATGTCATCGCAACGGTTTCTCAGAATCCGGACGCGATCGGTTATGCTTCTCTGGCAGCACTCAAGGATACCGTAAAGGCTGTATCTGTTGACGGCGTAACAGCAAGTGAAGCGACCGTAAAGGACGGCACTTACAAAGTACAGCGTCCGTTCGTACTGGTAACCAAGGAAGGTACAGAGCTTTCCGATACCGCGCAGAAGTTCTTTGACTACGCGACATCCGCGGACGCCGCAGAGGTCATCTCCGCAGCAGGCGCAGTATCCGCAAACTAATTCGATGACAGGGCTGCGGCGCTCCGTAAGGAGTGACCGCGGTTTCCTGCTATGCGCAAGTCCGGCTGCGCGAAATCCGGCAGACCGCCCGGGAATCATATCTATGCGAAGCGGTCGTGCAAGCAAAGCGAGCAACGATTCGTGAACGTGTGTGAGAAAGGTAAGCATATGAAAGCAACAAGCAAATTACATAAAACAGAACAGCAGCAGCTGCGCGAAGCGCAGCGCAAGCGGCGCTTCGAGACGGTGATTCACGGCATCTTTTTGGTGCTGGGGTTGGTAACCGTCGGCTGCGTGCTGATGATCACGGTATATCTGATCATCGCGGGGATTCCCGCGATCCGCGAGATCGGTCTTGTGGACTTCCTCTTTGGCAAGGTGTGGGCATCGACCAATCAGGATGCGAAGTTCGGCATCCTGCCGTTCATTTTGACCAGTGTTTACGGTACGGCGGGCGCGATCCTGATCGGTGTGCCGGTCGGTTTCTTTACGGCGGTTTATCTGGCGAAGGAAGCGCCGCCGAAGCTGCGCGGCATCGTAGAGGAAGCGGTGAACCTTTTGGCAGGCATTCCGTCCGTCGTTTACGGCTTGGTCGGCATGTTGATCCTGGTGCCGGGCATCCGAAACATCTTCCATGTACCGGATGGCTCCAGCTTGCTGGCTGCCATCATTGTATTGGCGATCATGATTTTGCCGTCCATCATCAAGGTTTCTATCACCGGTTTGGAAGCGGTACCGAAGGAATATGAGGACGCGTCTTTGGCGCTTGGAGCGACGCCGACGGAAACCTGGTTCAAGGTTTCGGTTCCGGCGGCCAGAAGCGGTATCGCGGCAGCCGTCGTGCTGGGTGTCGGCCGCGCGATCGGCGAAGCGATGGCAGTGATGATGGTATCGGGCAACGTGGCGAACATGCCGCATCTGTTTGAGAGCGTGCGGTTCCTGACGACGGCGGTGGCGAGCGAGATGTCCTACGCGGGTGCGGGACTGCAGCGACAGGCGCTGTTTTCCATCGCGCTGGTGCTGTTCCTCTTCATCATGCTGATCAACGCGACACTGAACTTTTTCCTCAAGCGCAGCAAAGAGCGTTAGCGGGCAGCGGGAAAGCGTAAGGAGGAGATGAAATGCAGACGAAAACATTTTCTAAAGAGAGAAAACGATATATCGGGCTGATGAAAACGCTGATGGCGGTTTCGGCGGTGCTGACCTGCGCGCTGGTGGCGTTCCTGATTATTTATGTCATGTACAAGGGACTGCCGAACCTTTCGTGGGAGCTTCTGACGACGGAGCCGAGCTACCTGGCGGACAAAATCGGTATTTATCCCGATATTTTGAATACAATCTATATCGTGTTGGCAACCTTGGTTGTCGTGCTGCCGCTTGGCGTGGGCGCGGCGATTTATCTGACAGAATACGCACAGAACAAGAAGCTGGTGGCGGTCATTGAATACGCGGCGGAGACGCTTTCAGGGATACCTTCCATCATCTATGGTCTGGTGGGGATGATGTTCTTTTGTGAGTTTTGGGGCATGGGAACCTGTCTGAAAGCGGGCAGTCTGACCCTGGTCATCATGAATCTGCCGACCATCATGCGTACCACGCAGGAAAGTCTCAAGACCGTGCCGCAGTCCTATCGAGAGGGCGCGTTCGGTTTGGGTGCGGGCAAGTGGCGCGTGATCCGGACTGTGGTATTTCCGGGCTGTGTGGATGGCATCATCACCGGCTGTATTTTGGCGGTCGGACGGATTCTCGGAGAAACGGCAGCGCTTTTGTATACGGCGGGCTTCGCGCATGACGCTTACAATCTGATCGATGGTTTAGGCGAGTCCGGCGCGACGCTGACGGTAGCGCTCTATGTTTACGCCAAGGAACAGGGCGAGTTCGAGGTGGCTTTCGCGATTGCCTCGATTCTGATGATGCTGGCGCTGCTGATCAATCTGTCGGCGACGCTGGTCGGAAAATACTACAAAAAGAGGAGAGAGGTGTAAAAAATGAGCGATATCATTACCGTAAAAGATATGTGTCTGTGGTACGGCAGTGCGCAGGCGCTCAAAAATATCAATATTGACATCCCCGCAAAGAGCATTACGGCACTGATTGGACCGTCCGGCTGCGGTAAGTCCACGTTTCTTAAAACGCTGAACCGCATGAACGATCTGATTCCGGGCGTGAAGATCACCGGGGACATTCGTTACAAGGGACGTGAGATCTTCGACCCGTCTGTGGATGTCAACGAGCTGCGTAAGGAGATCGGCATGGTCTTCCAAAAACCGAATCCGTTTCCGATGAGCGTTTATGACAACATCGCTTACGGACCGCGTACACATGGAATTCGCGCCAAGGCGAAGCTGGACGATATCGTGGAGCGTTCGCTGCGTGACGCGGCAATTTGGGATGAGGTGAAGGACCGTCTTAAAAAATCGGCACTGGGACTTTCCGGCGGACAGCAGCAGCGGCTCTGTATCGCGCGGGCGCTGGCGGTACAGCCGGAGGTGCTTCTGATGGACGAACCGACGAGTGCGCTGGACCCGATTTCGACTTCCAAGATAGAAGAACTTGCAATTCAGCTCAAAGACAGGTACACTATAGTTATCGTAACCCACAACATGCAGCAGGCTGTACGTATCTCAGATCAGACTGCGTTTTTCCTGCTCGGTAAGCTGGTCGAATACGGTAACACAGAGAAAATGTTCTCGCAGCCGCGGGAAAAACGTACCGAAGACTACATCACAGGGAGGTTTGGTTGATATGAGACGCAGATTTGACGAGGAACTGCAGCTTTTGAACAAGAAGCTGATTGAAATGGGCGCGCAGTGCGAGGAAGTCATCCGTCTGGCAGCGGCAGCGCTGACAGAAGGGCGCGCGGAACAGGTGCAGAAGGTCAAGCCGATGGACGCGGAGATCGACCGTATGGAGCGTGATATCGAGAGTTTATGCTTAAAGCTGCTTTTGCAGCAGCAGCCGGTGGCCAGAGATCTTCGGCAGATCTCGGCGGCGCTGAAGATGATTACAGATATGGAGCGCATCGGCGATCAGGCGGAGGACATCTGCGAGATCATTCCGTTTCTGAAAGGGCGCTCCGGACAGGCCTGCGGTGACATCGACAAGATGGCGGCAGCAACGATCAAGATGGTGACAGACAGCGTGTCCGCCTTTGTCCGTAAGGATACGGAGCTGGCGGAGCGTGTAATCGCTTACGATGATGTGGTGGACGATTTCTTTGAAAAGGTTAAAAACGATTTAATCACGATGATCACCCAAAATCCACAGGACGGGGAATACGCGCTGGATCTTTTGATGATCGCCAAGTATTTTGAGCGCATCGGAGACCATGCGGTGAACATTGCCGAATGGGTAGTTTTCGCGGTGACGGGGATCCACAAGGAGGAAGAGCAATGAAAATCTGGTGCGTAGAGGATGACAGCAGCATTCGGGATATTGAGGTATACACGCTTAATTCTACGGGTTTTGAGGCGCGCGGCTTCGCGGATGGAGCGGCATTTCGCGCGGCTTTGGAAACTGAGGAGCCGGATCTGGTGGTCCTGGACGTCATGCTTCCCGGAGAAAACGGCGTGGAGCTGCTGCAGTTTCTGCGCGGGAATCCCGCAACAGCGGAGATTCCAATCATCATGGCGACCGCCAAGGGCATGGAATACGACAAAATTCAGAGTCTGGATCTGGGCGCGGATGACTATCTGGTCAAGCCGTTCGGCATGATGGAGATGGTGTCTCGGATCAAGGCGATCCTGCGGCGCTGTAAGCCGGCGCAGGTGCAGCATTTGCTCAAGGCAGGCGGTCTGATCATCAATCTGGATGAATATACAGTCACTGCCGATGGCGAGCGTGTGACACTGACGCTCAAGGAATTTGAACTTTTGAAACTGTTTATGTCCCATCCGGGCATCGCGTTCACGCGCGACCAGCTCTTTAACGAAATCTGGGGCATCGATTATATGGGAGAAACCCGCACTGTCGATGTGCATATCCGTACGCTGCGGCAAAAGCTGGGCGCTTATGGCAGCCTCATCGAAACGGTGCGCGGAGTCGGCTACCGTCTGGAGGTACAAGCATGAGGAAAAAAATATTTCAAGCAATGATGGCTGCGGCCGGCAGTGTGCTGCTCGCCAGTCTGATCATCATTTTGGGCTGTTTATATGACTATTTCGGCGGGCTACAGGAAAAGCAGATGCAGGACGAGCTGACGCTGGCTGCGGCAGGACTGGAGCAAAGCGGGGAAGTTTACCTGACAGACCAGCATCTGGAGTCGAAGCGTTTTCGTCTGACATGGATTGACGCGCAGGGGAACGTATTGTATGACACGAAAGCAGACGGCAGCAGCATGGAAAATCACGCGGATCGTGAGGAATTCCAACAGGCGATCAAGAACGGATTCGGGGAGAGCTCCCGTTATTCTTCCACACTGATGGAAAAGACGCTGTACCGGGCGCAGCGGCTTGCGGACGGCAGCGTGCTGCGTATTTCGGTCAGCAGGGCAACCTCCGGTGTACTGTTGCTTGGAATGCTGCAGCCAATCGTCCTGGTGTTGATCGTGGCACTGGCGCTGTCGGCGCTTTTATCCAAGCGGATCGCGAGGTGGGTGGTCGCGCCTTTGGAAAATCTGGATCTGGAGCACCCGCTGGAAAACGATACTTATGAGGAGCTGGCGCCGCTTCTTGGCAGAATCAATCAGCAGCGGCGCCAGATCGATTTGCAGCTTGCCAAGCTGCAGCGCAGAAATGATGAGTTCGCGCAGATCACAGGCAGCATGAAGGAAGGGTTGATCCTGCTGAATGAAAAGAATCAGATTCTCAGCATCAATCCGATGGCGCAGCGGTTATTTGAAACGGACGAGAGCTGCGTGGGAGAGAATTTTTTGGCTGTGGAACGCAGTCCTGAGGTCAATGCGGCAATCGCGGAGGCTTTCGCGAAGGGCAGCAGCAAGATTCAGCTTCCGCGCGGGGAGCAAACCTATCAGCTGGATATCAGCGCAATCAGTTCCGGAGGTGCGGTCATCGGCGCGGTCATCCTTGTCTTTGATATTACGGAGAGTATGCGCGCGGAGCAGAGTCGGCGGGAATTTACCGCGAATGTTTCGCACGAGCTGAAGACGCCGCTGCAGTCGATCATGGGCAGCGCGGAGCTGATCGAAAACGGTCTGGTGGCGGAAGATGATATGCCGCGTTTCGTGGGGCATATCCGCACCGAAGCGGCGCGATTAGTGAGTCTGATCGAGGATATCATTCGCCTGTCGCAGCTCGATGAAGGCAGTGAGCTGCCGTTTGAGGTCTGCGACCTTGCAGAGATCGCGCGTGAGACGACGGAGTCTTTGGCGGACGCGGCGGATCAGAGAAAGATCAGTTTGACCTTCAGCGGTGAGCCGCTTGGACTTTTCAGCGTCAAGCGCCTGCTCGCGGAGATCTGCTATAATCTCTGCGATAACGCGATCAAGTATAATCGGGAAGGCGGGCATGTCATGGTGAGCACCGGCCGCGCAGGGGACGAAGCGGTGCTGACGGTACGGGACACGGGAATCGGTATCCCTCCGGAGCATCAGGAACGCGTCTTTGAGCGTTTTTATCGCGTGGATAAGAGCCACTCGAAGGAGTCCGGCGGTACCGGACTGGGACTTTCGATCGTCAAACACGCAGTGCAGGATCTGGGCGGCAGGATCGAGCTGGACAGCACGCCGGGCGAGGGAACGGAGATCAAGGTCTATCTGCCGCTGAAATCCGCGGTTTAGAAGCCCCCTGCGCTTGCGCTTTCCTGCCAATCTTTGCTAATGTCTGACACTTTCGCGCCGCTTTTAGGGGTAAGCGGCCTCTAAAGATGTAACGCGGTTGGCTTTGCCGCAGAGGCTGCAGGCCCGGCGCCGCTTTTAGGGGTAAGCGCCCTCTAAAGATGTAACGCGGTTGGCTTTGCCGCAGAGGCTGCAGGCCCAGCGCCGCTTTTTGGGGTAAAAACGCTCTAAAGATGTAATGCGGTTGACTTTGCCACAGAGGCTGTAGCTACAAAATCGCTGTTTCTTGTTGAAAGTGATAATCAAATGCTATGAAATTTGTTTTGTGACACAATTTCGGAGATGCGGTGTGGAAAACTTCCTATTTTTTATCTGGAAATTCATGGACATCCCTGAGAAAACAGGTGAAGCATTACATCTTTTTGCTCAAACTCCGCGGAAATGGGAACTTTCACTTGTTTAGCACTTTTCTTTCTCCATTTTCTTTGTCCCTTTTCTTTGCTGGTGTTCCTTGACAGATGACATCCGGCACGAAAGCGCTTGCCTTAAAAAATTGAAACGCTTTCGCGAGTCGCGAAGGTGCCTTGCTTTGCAGCGCCGGAGCTGACACAGCACGATTGTTCCGACATTTGAACAAAAGTGTCTCGCCAAAAGAAGCTGCACAGCCGCAAGCTGGCTGTGTGAAGCACCGTTGTCTTACCGATATCGAAAGACAGCGGTGTCTTTTTTTGCAGGTAGTGGGGCGGCAATCTTTTTGGGATCTGTTACAGGATCTTTCAGAATTTTGCGAAGCGGCGCGCATCTGCTTGCGTCATGCACGCGCAGAATCCCGGCATACATGATGCGTCTGCGGTATTTTCGGAATCACGATAAAAGCACTTTGCAAAGCGGCACTCATGCATGAGCACCATGTACGCATAAGAATCGCAGATTTCGTGATGCGCACTTTTATCTCTCGAAAAGAAAAGGCGGCTTCTTGATGACAGAAATGCGGAATTATGGTAAGATAGTTTTACGCGCAAAATACTTCCTCTGAAATTAGGAATCAGCGCGGCGATAGAATCAAAAACAAAGGGGTGCATGGAGGATGCGAGGCAGAAAGGCGAATCCGCAGGGGGAAAAAACAGGAGGACCGGACGAAAGCGTGTGGCACGGCAGGAGGACAAGACGAAGCGACAGCGGCAGGAGAACGAAGCGCGGCGGCAAGTTAGCCGCGACGATGGCAGCTGTCGTGGTTTGTACGGCAGCAGGCGCATGGGGCATCGACAGCAGCGCCGGCGGCGGACAGGGGCTTGTCGGGCAGGAATTCAAACAGTTTTTCGCCTCGACGCCGATTTACGAATGGCTGCAGCCAAGCGCGGGAAGCGGGTCGCCGGATTGGATTCAAATTCCGGCAAAGAACGGCGCGCAGGGAGAAGTCATCGAGATTCCGGTATACAGCGGTGAGGCTGTTGTCAAACTAAATCGTAATCGTCCGGATTTTGACGAGGCAGATCTGACGACGGGGGCATTTGAAGACTACAGCGACCTAGATGATCTGGGGCGCTGTGGTATGGCTTACGCAAATATCTGCAGGGAGCTGATGCCGACCGAAAAGCGCGGCAGCATCGGCATGATTCGTCCGAGCGGCTGGCAGACCGCGCGCTATGATGATCTGATCAGCACGAAATATCTTTATAACCGCTGTCATTTGATCGCTTACAGCCTGGCGGGCGAGAACGCGAACGAGCGCAACCTGATCACCGGCACGCGTTACATGAATGAAAATATGATTCCCTATGAAAATGCGGTGGCTGCTTACGTGCAGGAAACAGACGGACATGTGCTGTATCGCGTGACCCCGATCTTTGAGGGAAAAAATCTGCTGGCGAGCGGCGTGGAGATCGAGGCGATGTCGGTCGAGGACTGCGGCCGGAGCGTAGCTTTTCATGTGTTTTTATACAACGCGCAGCCGGGGGTCGGGATCGATTACGCGACCGGAGAAAATTGGCGCGCGGCAGAGGCGTAAGCAAGGCAAACGCATGACAAAGTCATGACAAAAAATCATAGCGATATTCGGCGTCTGTTTGGGCGCGAGAGGAAAATAAAAAGTAAAGAAAAGAAGAAAAATAAAAAGTGAAAAAAAGTTAAAAAGGAGAGAAAAGGTGGCAGAGATGAGAGAAGCATTGAGTGCATTGAGAAATGAGATGCAGGCAAACGGTATTGACGCATGGATCGTGCCGACAACGGATTTTCATGGGTCGGAATACGTCAACGACTATTTTAAGTGCAGGGAGTACCTTTCTGGCTTCACAGGGTCCGCGGGAACTTTGGCAGTCACGCAGGACGCGGCGGCGCTGTGGACGGACGGCAGATATTTTTTGCAGGCAGAGGCCCAGCTTGCGGGTAGTGGCATTACGCTGATGCGCGAGGGCATAGAGGGAGTCCCGCAGCTGCCCGCATGGCTCAAAGCGCATCTGCCCGCGGAGGGTGCAGGGCGAACGGTCGGATTTGACGGAAGAGTTGTGGATCTGAAGCTGGGCAGAGAGCTGGCAGCAAGCTTTCCACTGCGCTGGGAGCTTGATTTGAGCGATCAGGTATGGGCGCAGCGGCCGCCGCTGGCAGCGTCTGCAATCTACGCGCTGCCGTGGGAGGTGACCGGCGAATCCGCGGCGTCGAAATTAGGGCGGATTCGCCGCGCGATGCGGGAAGCGGGCGCGGATTATCATTTGATTACTTCTCTGGAGGAAATCGCCTGGATCTGGAATCTGCGCGCGAGCGATGTCACGCACACGCCGGTATTCTATGCGTTCATGCTGCTGACGCCGCAGGAAACGCGGGTCTATCTTTTGAACGAAACGCAGGAGGCGGCGGCGCTGTTCCGCGCGGCGCTGCAGGAAGGGACGGCAGACTGCGCACAGACCTTGTCTGACGTGATGACAGATGGCAGCGAATGCGCAGGCTCTGCTGCTGCGGAGGATGGCGCGCATTCTTGCGCCGCAGAAGACGCAGGAGCTGCGGGCGTTTGCGCCTGCGGGGAAAATCTGCGCGTGCTCCCGTATTTTGATATCTTTGAGGACTTAAAGCAGCTGCCGCCGGGCAGAATTCTGCTGGATGAGAAGCTCGTCAGCTATGGGATAGCGGTTTCCGTACCGGAGCAGGTTGAAAAAATCGCTGCACAGGATCCGGCGATGCTGATGAAGGCAATCAAGAATGAAACAGAGATCGCGGCGACACGCCGCGCGCATGTGCGAGACGGCGCGGCGATGGTGCGGTTTTTGTACTGGCTGAAGCAGGAGATGCAGGCGCGGCAGGCAGGAACGGAAGCCGCGCCGATTACGGAGATGTCGGCGGCGGCGCGTCTTGCGCAGGAACGCCGCCGCGAGGGCGCGTATGACTTGAGCTTTGATACGATTGCCGGATACGGACCACATGGGGCAATCGTACATTACGAATCCACGCCGGAGACGGATGTGGCGCTCGCGCCGGAGGGCTTCCTGCTTGTGGATTCCGGCGGACAGTATCGGGATGGCACGACGGATATCACGAGGACGGTCGCACTCGGACCGCTGACCGACAAGATGAAGCGCTGCTATACGGCGGTGCTCAAGGGGCATATCGTTTTGGCAACTGCACGCTTTGACGCGGAGACCACCGGTGAAGAACTGGATCAGAGAACACGCGTACCGTTGCGGGCGCAGGGACTGGACTATCTGCACGGTACAGGGCATGGTGTCGGACATCTTTTGAGCGTGCATGAGGGACCGCATACCATCAGCCCGCGCGGCAAGGATTGTCATGTTCTGCCGGGTATGATCAGCAGCGATGAGCCGGGCGTATATCTGGAGGGAGAATTCGGCGTCCGCCTGGAAAACGAGATTCTCTGCCGCGAAGCGCAGGCGGAAACAGACGGCGAAGAGAAGGCTTCGCAGTCCGGCACGGATGCAAAAGCGCAGGCGGGCACTGCGGAGCAGAACGAAAGCCATGCGGGAGGCAGCGCAGCCCTAGGCGCAAGCGGCAAGACATTCTGCTTTGAAACGATCACGTTTTGTCCGTTTGAGCGAGAAGCCATTTTAACGGAGCAGCTCACCGAGGCAGAGTGCGCTTGGGTCAACCGCTATCATCAGCAGGTTTACGAGACGCTCGCGCCGCTTTTGGATGAAGAAACGCGCGTGTGGCTGGCGGCACAGACAGCGCCGCTGTAAAGCAAATTAAGATTTTTTTAAGAAAAATCTGCAGTCTTTTTTCGGCGCGGGTGGTATGATAGCAGCAAAGAAGGGGAAAAAGGAGAGAACGGGATATGAAAGGTACGATATTGATCGTGGATGACAATCGGGAGATCGTCGATTCGCTCGGCAAGCTGCTGGTCATCGAGGGCTATGAGATTCTGACGGCCTATGACGGCATGGAGGCTCTCGGCGTGCTTGAAAAAAGCCAGCCGGATCTGATCCTGCTGGACGTGATGATGCCGCGGCTGAACGGACTTTCGGCTCTGATGAAAATTCGAGAGAGCCACAATATTCCGGCGATCATGCTTTCTGCCAAAACCGAAGAGAGCGACAAGGTCTCCGGCTTGCTGCTGGGCGCGGATGACTACATCGAAAAGCCGTATAATCCGGCAGAACTTTTGGCGCGCGTGCAGGCACAGCTGCGGCGATACAAGGCTTACGGCGGCAGTCACCCGGCAGCGGAGCAGAAGGCGGATGAGATCGTCAACGGCGGTCTGACCTTGGATATGCGGCAAAAACTGTTGTTTGTGGATGGCGAGGCGGTGCGGCTGACCGCGACGGAGTACAAAATTACGGAGCTTTTGATGCGGCACATCGGACAGGTCTTTTCAGCGGCGCAGATCTACGAAAACGTATGGAATGAGAATGCGGATTTTTCGGTGGAAAATACGGTCATGGTGCATATCCGGCACATCCGGGAAAAAATCGAGATCGATCCGAAAAATCCAAGATATGTAAAGGTGGTATGGGGCATTGGGTACAAAATGGAAAAACACCAAAAATAACGTCCGCGCGTTTTGGCTGGCGCATCGGGCACAGATTCTGACCGGAGTTTTGGCGCTGCTTGCCTTGGCGCTGTTTCTGCTGCTGGCTTTCAACTATCGCCGGATGAACACCCGCATCGTCTGGAGCTTTGGGCTGGCGATGAATCTGATCGGGGCGGCGGCGCTTTCCCGGTGGTTTGCCTGCCATTTGCAAAAGCGCTATGCGGCATGGGAAACGCTTGACGAAGACTTTTATGAGATATGGTCCGCACGCAGTCAGGAGCAGGGAAAGGGGCTGCTGTACATCGCCGGTGCCGCCTTGGCGGGCGTTGCCGTATTCTTCATCATCAAAAAGGTGACGGATGGCATCTGGTATCTGCCGAACTACGCGTATTTTTATCTATTGCTTTTTACGGTTCTGCTGCAGTATCTGGCGCTGTCGATGACCTTGAAACGCTTTATGAAAGCCAAACTGGACGCGTTTGTCGCGGGACTCAAGGAGCTGAATCGCACGCGGGTGGCGAGGGCGCTGCAGGTCGAAAAGGAAAGCATGGAAAAGGCGGCTAAAAGTGAGCAGCTCAAGGTTGATCTGATCTCCAATGTTTCGCATGACCTCAAGACGCCGCTGACCTCGATGGTCGGCTATATCGAGCTGCTCAAAAAAGAGGAGCTCGGCGATGCTGCCCGCGATTATGTCGAGGTGATCGCAAGCCGCGCCGAAAAGCTCAAAGAAATGATCAGCAGCTTGTTTTCTTTGGCGAAAGCCAGCAGCGGCAATATCGAGCTGCATGAGGAGCCGCTCAGCTTCCACACCTTGCTGACGCAGATTCTTGCGGATATGAAGGATCGGATCGACGCGGCGGATTTGGAATTCGTGGTTTGCTTCGATGCTGCGCCGGATCAGCTGATGACGGATAGTGTGTATCTGTATCGCGTTTGCCAGAATCTGATTGAAAACGCGCTTAAATACGCGGCTTCGGGCACGCGCGTGTTTCTCAAGACCTTTGTGAGCAAGGAAGATCTGCATATTGAGATCCGCAGAAAGATTGTCTTTGAGATCACGAATACCTCCGGCTATCCGATCAACTTTGAAAAAGAAGAGATCGTCGAACGTTTCGCGCGCGGCGATAAGGCGCGCAGCAGCGAGGGCAACGGTCTGGGACTGGCAATCGTCAGCACCTACACCGCAGCGCTCGGCGGCGATTTTGACATCGCCATCGACTGCGACCAGTTCAAGGCACGCATCAGCTTCCCGCTGCCGGAGGAGTTTGCCGAAAGAAGCTGATTAAATCATTGGATTTTCAAGAAGGTCTTCCATGTCGCAGCCAAGAACCCGAGAAAGCTTATAAAGCATATGTGCTTGTGCTTTATCGATGTTGTTGACGCGCTGTTCGTACATCTGAATGTTGCGAAGATGCACACCTGATTCTTCTGCGAGTTCGGATTGCGATAAGCCCCGGCTTTCACGGATGCGTTTCAGCTTAGAATCGCCCTCCGCAGTTTTGTAGAACACTTCCATGGCGTCGATGAAACTCGTAATATCCATTTCGTGATATACGGAATACATATCGATAATCTTTGTCAAAGGGATGCGCGCAAAGATGTCTTTGAAGCTGCGGCCGCAGAACCATTGATATTCGGCAATTGCCCAACCTGCCCAATACGCGGGGGAATAATCCTCCGTGTTTGTGGGCGGCGGCAATTCCCGGCTCCCGTAAGCCTTCACGATGACAGCGCGGGCAAGTTCTACGCCAGACATGCCTGCGATATAAGCAGGATTGCCGCGTTCGAACTGCTTGGCATAACCTGTGTTGACAAACAGTGCTGTGATCCAATCCGGCTTTAAGTGGCAGTCGTTGATTGCGTAGTCAAAGAATGAGGATAGTAGCTCCTTTGCATTACTCAAATAGGCTGCGCTGTATGCATGGGTCATCGTTGCTCATCTCCTCTCTCAAAATATCAAGTACAAAAATATCATTTCGATAGGATTTGCTCTTCTTGATCTCTTTACGGTAAGCATCCCTCGCCTTGGTATCACGATACAGAAACTTCGGATAATAGATGCTTTTATCTACCGGATATACGTCGGTGAAACGTAAACGCGCAAAGCCTTTTGGCGAGATGATCACTGTCTGCTCACCGAGTTTTCCGAGTTTCAATGCCAAATTCAAGCTTCTGAGCGGCAAAGTATTGGAAACGAAAGACTCTGCATACTGAAAATAGGAGTCGTCCGCACGGTAGCCGACCACAATGTCATAGTCGCCAAGATCAATCGCGTAATGCTCAATGATGTAATCTCTTGCGTCAAGCGCAACCGCAGAGTCAAGCTTGAAGGTACGGAACTGCAGCAGCAGCGCGATCCAGTTGAGGACTGTATGATTCCCGTCCAACAGATTCAGTGTTTTTAGACCTTCCGTATCCAAGCTGTAGATATTAACAAAACCGTCGGTGTTCTTTTTACATGCCCACTCTCGTGCCATCTCGTCGATCCGCGTGCAATAGAACCCCATGCCGTAGTCATTGTGGGGATTGCCGATATGGATATCCGGAACCTCGATGATATGATCGGTTCCGTGAAACAGCTGCATAAAACTCATAAAGCGATACCTCCAGTATCATTGTGATGATATACATAGATTATATCATCACAATGATACTCCTGTCAATGGCATCAAAAAAGAAGTTAGCGATTAAGAAACAATTAAGAAATACTTAGAAATATTTAAAAGAAATAGAACCCCCATTTTAAGACGCTTGTCTTAGAATGGGGTTTGTTACTGAAGAAATCCATTTGGTTGATAAGGAGAAAACATGCAGGGTGCGGTAAGGAGAACAGGACGTATGAAAGCGGCGCGCGCGAGCGCGGACATGAAAATAGGAGCGGAAGGCGTCAGGCTGCCGGGCAGACTGACGGACAAGGCGGGCTGTGAAAAGACGATATGTGGGCAGTGCGGAAGCAGAGGAATCCGCGCGGCGCATCTTCTGCTGAGCTGCCTTGCGCTGCTTTTGGCATTGGGGCCTGCGGCGGTGCGCGGGGAATTTTTCGGCTATGGTTCGGACTGGCTCAGTCAGCATCTGCCGCTGGCCGAGACGCTGCGCAGCGCGATGCTGGACTCCGGCAGGCTGCTTCCGTTGTATCTGCATTTGGGCGGCGGCAGCTCGGTCTATGACTTTGCCTACTACGGTCTGCTGCGGCCGGACGTACTGCTCGGCTGTCTGTTCCCGCAGTTCGGGATGGAATACCTTTTGGCAGGCTACAGTCTGGCAGGCATCGTTCTCGGCACGAATCTGCTGTTTTGGTGGCTGCGCCGCAGACTGCGCAGCGAGCCCTCCGGGGCGCGCGCGGCGGCTTTCGCTGCGGCGCTGTATGCGGCGGCAACCTGCCTCTTCCACGCGCACAACCAGTTGATGTTTGTCAATTATCTGCCGTTTCTGATTCTGACGCTCATCGGGATCGACCGGATGGCAGAGCAGGGGAAAGGCGCGTGGCTTGTGACAAGCGGCTTGAGTCTGGTTTATCTGCACAGCTTCTATTACAGCATCAGCTGTTTGGCCGTCTGCGGCATCTACGCAATTGATTGGGTGCGGGGGATGCGCGGCGCGTGCAGGGCAATAGCCGATATGCGCTACATAAGCGAGCCGATCGGCGCAATGCGTGGCGATCATGCACAGGCACAGGTGTGCGATCTTCGCGGCACGCGTGAGGGAGAATGTCCGGCGTGCGCAGGGAAGCTGCGGCGCAGTGAGAGCGGCACGAAATGCGAAAAAAGAGCAAAAAGCTTTGTGCTGCGGCTTGCGGGCTGCGTCTGTCTTTCGATCGGTTTGTGCGCGGTGCTGCTGCTGCCGACCGGACTGGATATTTTGTCCGGCAGCAAGGACGGCGGTGTCTTCGCCGCGCAGCTGAAGCTGCTGGATCTGACGCTGGAGGGTATGCTGTACACGCCATATGGGATGGGGCTTACACTGATCAGTCTGTATTGCCTGCTGACCGCCTTGGCGCAGCGAAAGACCCGTTTCCTCGCGATCTGTATGCTTGCGATTGCCGCGATTCCGGCAGTCAGCCTGCTGCTGAACGGTCTGCTCTATGCCAGAGGGAAGATTCTGATTCCGTTCCTGCTGCCGATGCTGCTGCTTTGCGCACAGGTTCTTTGCGGCTTCCTGCAGGGAAGCGAAAAACCGCCGCTTTGGGCAGGCGCGTTGTGTCTGGTTCCATGGGCGGCTGCCTGCACAGAAAGCGGCAGCATCCTGACAAACAGGCTTTTGCTGATTGATTGGCTGCTTTTGCTGGGTTGGATTTTGCTCGACTGGCTGCTGATGATGGGCTGGGTTTTGTGGATGCGCCGCACGAGCATGAAACGAGTTTTCACAGCAGGACCGGCGAAAAAAACATCTGTGAGAACCCGGTGTATCGCCTTGCTTCTTCTGGTACCTTGCGTGGTATCCTGGACCTTGCAGATGAAGGCGGGCTATGTGGAGCAGGCGCAGATCAACTTCAGTACGGTGCGGCAGGCGCTCAAAGGCGCACAGCAGCGCATCGAGCAGGCAGAAGCGGACAAGCTGCAAAGCGCACGTTGGGAAATTCTCAGCGAGGGCTACAAAATGAGCAATTACGCGCCGCTTCCGCAGATGCAGCGAACCTCGATGTATTCCTCGATGACGCAGCAAGGCTATGCCGCGTTCTTTTACGATATGGCAGGCAACGCGATCCCTGCCCGCAACCGGGTCGCGTTGGTACCCGGCAAAAATCCGCTCTTCAACGCCCTGATGGGCGTGCGGTACGTGACGGTCAAAGCCGCGGCGGCAGGACAAGAAACAGGCATTGCCGCTGCCGCGCAGGCGCAAACAGACGCTGCAGCAAGTCAAGCGACAGCAGGGATCAGCACCTCGAGCCAGCCGCGGGCACAGATAGAGGTGGGCGCTGCCGCGCTGCCGCCCGGTTATGAGGTAATCTATCGTGAAAACGGTTATGTAACCGGCAGGAATCCGGACGCTTTGCCTATCGCCTTCGGCACCGATCGCCTGCTCAGCAAAAAGGATTTTACCGACAGGCTGCGGGAGATTCCCGCGCGTGAAAAAAAGAAGCTGACGGAAGCGCTCAGCCTAACAGCCGCCGAGACAGAGGTCCGCTTGTGCCTGCGCAGTGATCTGAGCGGAGACGAGAGTGCAGCAGAGGCAAGGGAATTGCGTCCAGTCACGAATCAGAGCTCTGTGGATGCAAGGAAAATGCGTCCGGTCACGAATCAGCCCCTCGCGGAGACCGGCGGCGCACGCGCAGGCACGACTCGCGTCTCTAAGGGTGCGAACGACAACGGGCTGCAGGGCAAGGTACTGATTTTGGAATTTGACGTCACGCAGGCGAACGGCAGGGAAATCATCATCGACATCAACGGCACACGCAACAAGCTGTCCGGCAGCAACGCGCCGTATCCGAACGGCAATACGCATTTTACTTATATTTTGGACGCGCACGAGGCACAGACGCTGCATATCGAAAAGAACACAAACGAATACGTTCTGCAAAACCTGCAGTGTCGGCTGCTGGATTTCAAAGCGGTGCTGCAAAGCCGCGATGTTTGGGAGCCGGACACCGATGTCAGCCATGCAGGCAGGGGCGAGGTGTTTCGCGGCAGGATCGACATGCGGCGCGCAGGTTTTTTTGAAACAAGCTATCCATTCCGCGCAGGTTACAGCGTGACTGTGGACGGTGAAAGTGTCAGACCGCGGCGCAGCGCGGCAGGTTTTCTGGTCTTGCCGCTGGCAGCGGGAAACCATGAGGTCCAAATCGACTTTCTGCCGCCGGGCTATCGGGTCGGACTTGGCATCAGTCTGCTGACCCTGCTGCTGTTTGTCCTGCAATTGTCGGCTAGCTGGCGAGGGCGCGCAGGAGCAGGAGAAAGGCGCGCGGGGGCAGGGCGACCGGGGAGGCGTAAGTGCGCGGATAACGGAAGCACAATCGCGGCTGTTTCTGAAACAGCACAGAACCGAGAGCACGGAGCATGAAGCGAAGAAACACATGGAGAGATGCCAAACAAGGAGGAACACACGCATGAAAGTATACACACAATCCGCGCAGCTGATCAAATACATAGTTACAGGCGGTCTGACGACCGGGGTCAATTATCTGATCTATTTTATCCTATTAGGTGCGGCAGGCGATGCGGCGCAGCAAAGCTGCGTTTATCTGGCTGCCAATTCCGCGGCATGGCTGGGGGCGGTCCTGTTTGCCTACGTGATGAACCGTAAGCTCGTATTTCATTCCGAACGTGCCATCGTTCACGAATTTTTGGAATTCGCGGGTCTGCGGCTGGCAACGCTGGCAGTGGAAAATCTGCTGCTTTATCTGCTGATTGATGTATGGCAATGGCAGAGTCCGCTTGCGAAGCTCGCTGTCAGTATCATCACCGTTGCCGCGAACTATGCCGCGTGCAGATTGCGGATCTTTCGCGGGGGAGAAACAAAGCGCATCGAAGAACATATCTAAGAAAGCATGAAAAGGGGATACAATGAATATAGAAGAAGAAAGAAGAGCTGACAAAATTAGTATCATCGTGCCTTGCTATAACGAGGAGGCGTGTATCGAAATCGTTTACGCAGAGACTGCGGCAGCGATGGAAGCATTCACAGAAAAAGAGCAAGTCTCTTATGAAATCATTTTTGTGGATGACGGCAGCCGCGATGGTACGCTGAAAAAGCTGCGGGAGCTGGCGGCCGCGCACACGCGAGAAGCTGCGCAAGTGCGCTACCTTTCCTTCTCACGCAACTTCGGCAAGGAGGCGGCGATGCTCGCCGGACTGCGGGAAGCGACCGGCGATTATCTGGTGCTGATGGACGCCGATCTGCAGCACCCGCCGACGCTGCTGCCCAGAATGTACCGGATCCTGCGTGACAGCGGCGGCGCTCTTGATTTGTGCGGCGCGCGCCGCCGCGGTCGTGCGGGTGAAGGCAAAATCCGCGCCTGCCTGTCGCGCGGATTCTATAAAGTCTGGAACAGGCTGACCGGCATGGAAACCGCAAGCGGAGAAGGGGACTTCCGTATGATGCGGCGCTGCGTGGCAGACGCGATCCTGCAGCTGGGGGAGTCCAATCGCTATACGAAAGGGATCTTTGCTTATGTCGGTTTTCGGACGAGCTGGATCGAGTACGAGAATGTCGCGCGCAGCATCGGTGAGAGCAAGTGGAATCTGCGCGGGCTGCTGCGGTACGCGGCACAGGGCATTTTCGCGTTTTCCGATGCGCCGCTCAAAATCGCCGGACCGCTCGGCACCGGACTGGTTTTCTTAAGTGTGCTGACCCTGCTGCTGCCGCAGACACAGCACGCCATCATCTGCCTGCCGCTGCTTCTGTCCGGGCTGCAGCTTCTGGTACTGCAGGCAATCGGGTCCTATCTCGCGCGGGCATATTGGGAGATCAAACAGAGGCCGGTCTATATCGTGCGCGAACGCGGCGCACGCCAGAGAAAATGCAGCAAATGAACCGTAATCGGGATACTACGAGCCTCTTGCGCTGCATGAAATTTTCTTGTAAAGAAAGTGGGGATATGGTACACTGTAAATAATTGTACACGAAGGCGCAGAGAAAGCAGACAGGAGGCTACACCGATGAAAAAAGCGAAAACAATGGAAGAAGCGTTCAAGGATTATTTGGTCGAAAATGGCCTGACAGGACCAATCTCACAGAAACAGCATGAAGAGGCTTTTGACCGTTTCATGGATGAAAGAGGAATGGATTTTCTGATGCAGGAAGCGTTGGAAGATATGGATGAAGACCTGCAAAGGGCGTATGACGCGGAAAGCAAAGCCGAAACCTTGAAGTACGCGAAAAGATCGCTCAAGAACAATCCGCGGAATGTCGAAGCGGAGACTCTGATCGCACAATGTCAGGCAAAATCGGAAGATGACCTGCAAAAAAAGTATCTTAAAATTCTCGAAAAGGAAGAAAAAAACCTGAAAAACGATGGCATTTGGGAAGATGAGAGCATCGGAGACTTCTGGTTGATTGCGGAAACCAGACCCTATATGCGGCTGTACAATAGCTATGTAGACAGCTTAATCGTGACGAGAAAATTCAGAAAAGCTGCGGCGGAAAGCGAAAAAATGCTGCAGCTATGCGAAAATGATAATTTGGGAATCCGGTACCGTCTTATGCATATTTACGCGTATCTGGAGGAGGAGACCGCAGCGCAGCGCCTGTATCGGCAATATGAAGAGGAGAACTGCACGATGTTCTTGCTGCCGCTTGCGGTACTGTATTACAAGCTGGATGATTTGAAAACAGCGGCAGGCTATCTCAAGCAGCTGTTTCAGGTTAATCCGGAATGCAAAATCTTTTTTGCGCTTCAGGATGTGGAGCCGGAAAAGATTGAAGAGGTCATTAACGCGTCTATGGACAAGCTTGCGGAGACCGGAGGGTACAAGCCGGGAAGCCTGGAGGAATTTTTGGTTATTACGCAGGAAGAACAGTACCTGTATGAGTCCGAAGCGAGCTTTTGGATTTGGGCAATGCGAAACAGCCCTGCTCAGCGGTAAGCGGAGAGGATTTTTTCGGCGATTACGCGGCGGGAGACGCAGCGGTCCATCGCCTGTTTTTCGATATAGCGATGCGCCTCGGTTTCACTCATGCGAAGCTGGTCGATTCCATAGGCGGCGAATCCACCGCCGAGCCCGTTGGAGCGGTCATGCATGGGAATCATACTTTCAATGATTTTTTCTCCGGTCATACGCCGGCCCTCTTTGGAGATGACGGCCGAAATCGCGCAGCCGGAGGGAATCCTGATTTGCCCTTCTTTTTTCATATGCCATGTTTCCTTTCTTCCTGCAAGTGCCTGTTGTCTCCCGTTTCCTATCGCAGTGTCGCGGAGCGAGGGGTTTGCTTACCCCTGCCGCGGCGCTTTGAAAAAAAGAGAAAGGTGTCCACGGTCGGCAGGGAGAAGAAACTGTCGAAGATGAACGCCTTTGCTCACTACATGGGTGGTCTGCCATAAAGCAGGCTGCTGGATGCAGCTGCACAGTGCTTTCATGCTTTATCAGACGATGAAATAAAAATTATGTGAGAAGTATAGCACTGGTTTTTGTCCTTGTCAATAGATATTTTGTGTATACATAACAAAAAGTTTTGAAAATTTTTAGAAAAAAACATGAAAAATATGTGAAAAGTACTTGACTTCGTACAAAATCGGGTGTATCATCACAACATGCCAAGGCAATGGAGTCTTGAAATCACAATTGGATTTCGGGACTCTTTTCTCTTTTTGCCAGAGAAAATGGAAAGGAGTTCATAAAAATGATGAAAGAAACAGAAATGAAAACACCATGTGTACCCGAATATTTTGGATGTTTGGTCTTTGATGACAGAGTTATGCGGGCAAGGCTCAGTGCGGATACCTACCATTCTTTGAAAAAAACCGTCAAGGAGGGGCAGCACCTCGACAGCACGTTGGCCGATGCGGTAGCGAAGGCGATGAAGGATTGGGCAACAGAACGGGGCGCGACCCATTTTACCCATTGGTTTCAGCCGCTGACAGGCATCACAGCCGAGAAGCATGACAGCTTTATCAGTCCGGCGCCGGACGGCGGAGTCATCATGGATTTTTCGGGAAAAGAATTGATTAAGGGAGAACCGGACGCGTCATCCTTCCCATCCGGAGGCCTCAGAGCTACCTTTGAGGCACGCGGTTACACCGCATGGGACCCGACTTCTCCGGCCTTTATTAAGGATAAGACGCTTTGCATCCCAACCGCGTTCTGCTCCTACAGCGGAGAGGCGCTTGACAAAAAAACACCGCTGCTGCGTTCCATGCAGGCCTTGAATAAACAGGCACTGAGAATTCTCAAGCTCTTCGGCAACACTGAGGTCAAATATGTCAGAACCTCGGTCGGTCCGGAGCAGGAATACTTTCTGATCGACCGCCAGATGTATGAAAAGCGCGAGGATTTGAAACTCTGCGGCAGAACCCTGTTCGGCGCGATGCCGCCGAAGGGACAGGAAATGGACGACCACTATTTCGGCGCGATCAAGCCGCGTGTCGCCGCTTATATGGCGGATCTGAACGAAGCACTGTGGAAACTTGGAATCCTCGCCAAGACCGAGCATAACGAAGTAGCGCCCGCGCAGCATGAGCTGGCGCCAATCTACACGACGACCAATATCGCGACCGACCACAACCAGCTGACGATGGAAATCATGCAGAAGGTAGCTTCCAGGCATGGTGCGGCTACGAAAAAGGGCTGATTGAGCGGCTTTCTGCCCTGACGGACGAAATCAGCGCCGCGGCCGACGCGTTGGAGGCCGTCGTCCCCCAGTATGAGACGATGACGGATGTTACCGAGGCATCCTGCTTTATCCGCGACTGCACGCTGCAGAAGATGGCGGAGCTGAGAATCCCATGTGATGAAGCGGAAACCTTAACTGCCGCGCGCTGCTGGCCGTTCCCGACCTACGCGGATCTGCTTTTCGGCGTACAATAATTTTGGTGTATAATTAAGATCAGAGTATTTCAGAATATTAACGATTCGGAACAGGCCCGAACGCGGCAGATGCGGTCGGGTTTGTTCTTTTTCTCGCTTTTTTGGCAAAATCATTGACTTTGATGAGCAGGCAAGATTATAATAGGGGTACGGAAATTTGTTTTTTGGAGGTTGCGGTATATGGCGCAAGAACAAGCGTTAAAAAAAGAGAAAAAGCAAAAAAAGCATGAGATTGATATGATTGAGGGACCGATTTTGAGCCGCATGCTTGTTTTTGCGTTTCCCTTGGTCTGTTCTAACATTCTGCAGCTTTTGTTTAACGCCGCGGACATCATTGTGGTCGGTCGCTTCGGCAGCGAAAACTCGCTGGCGGCGGTCGGCTCGACTTCATCCCTGATTAACCTTCTGGTTAATCTTTTTGTCGGGCTGGCTATCGGCTGCAATGTATTGACGGCCAGATATCAGGGCGCGCGCAAGGAAAGCGATGTCAGCGAGACCGTACATACCTCGATCGCGCTGAGCATCGTATCGGGTGTCGCGATGGGGATCATCGGCATTGTGGTCGCGGCGCCGATTCTGGAACTGATGGAGACGCCGGAGGAGGTTTTGCCGTTTTCCACCCTGTACATGCGGATCTATTTTCTCGGCATGCCTGCCATGATGATCTACAACTTCGGCAGCGCGGTACTGCGCGCCAAAGGAGATACCAAACGCCCGCTGAATTATCTGACGATCGCCGGAGTCATCAATGTCGTACTGAATCTTTTCTTCGTCATTGTTCTGCAGCTTGACGTCGCTGGTGTCGCGGCGGCAACCTCGATTTCGCAATGCTTTTCGGCCTTTATGATTCTGCGTTGTCTGATCAAAGAGGAGGGACCGTTCCGTCTGCACTTCAAGCTGCTGCGGATTCACAAAAATAAAATGCTGAGAATCCTGGAAATCGGTCTGCCGGCAGGCTTTCAAGGTGTCTTGTTCGCACTGTCCAACGTCATCATCCAGGCATCCATCAACAGCTTTGGTAAGGACGTGATGGCAGGCAGCGCGGCCTCCGCCAATATTGAGAATTTTACCTATTTCGCGATGAACGCCTTCTACCAGGCGGCGATTTCATTCACCAGTCAAAATATGGGCGCGGGCAAATTGAAGCGCATTCACAGAATCGTTCTGACGGCAACGGGCTGCGCGGCGGTGACGGGACTTATTTTTGGCAGTCTCTCCTGTCTCTTTGGCAGGCAGCTGCTCAGCATCTATTCTCCACAGGAGGTCGTCATCGAGGAGGGCATCAAGCGGCTCTTTTATATCGCGGCGCCGTATTTTATCTGCGGCATCATGGATACGATGGCAGGCGTGATTCGCGGACTCGGCTATTCGATTCTGCCGATGATCGTCAGTCTTTTGGGTGCCTGTGTGCTGCGAATTATCTGGATTCAGGCTTTTTGCTCCCTGCCGGCTTTCCACTATGTCGAAAACGTTTATGTTTCCTATCCGGTGACTTGGACGATTACGCTGACGGCACATATTATCTGCTATCTCATCATCATGCGGAGACTCAAAAAACGACCGGAGATGCAGGAGGCGCAGAGCGCGGCCTAGATACATAGCGAGTGAAGCATTGTTTTCCGCGCGGTTTGGCGGCGGACAATCACAATAAATTAAGATAGAAAAGGAGATTTTATCATGAGAAAAATCGTAGCAACAGACAAGGCTCCGGCAGCAATCGGACCTTACGCGCAGGCAAATATCATCGGTGATCTGGTCATCACTTCCGGACAGATTCCGATTGATCCGGCAACCGGAAATCTTGTGGAGGGCGATATCGAGGCGCAGACAAAGCAGGTATTCGAGAACCTTAAGGCGGTGCTGGAGGCAGCCGGAAGCGGTCTGGACAAAATCGTCAAGACCACCTGCTTCATGGATAATATGAACGACTTCGCGAAGATGAACGAGGTGTACGCGAGCTTTTTCAGCGGCGACTATCCGTCCAGATCCGCGGTGGAAGTCGCGAAGCTGCCAAAGGGCGCTTTGATTGAGATCGAAGCCATCGCCTACCTCTAAGCGCAGGAAGGACGGCGCGCCGCCCGAGCAGGCGGTATGAAGAACCATATAAGATGACGGAGGCTGCCCGGTACGGCAGCCTTTTTCAAAAATACCTTTTTCAGAGGACCACAAAATGAATCATCAGACAAAAGATTTTCACAGATCACTGTTTCACATTTTTTTATCCTATTTTCCCGCGCACAAAAAGCTCTTCCTTTTGGATATGAGCTGCGCGTTTCTCGTGGGCGCGATCGATGTCGCTTTCCCATTGGTGTCGCGCTATGTCATGTATGACCTCTTGCCGGACAAGCTCTACCGAACCTTTTTCAGCGTCATGGCCATCGTTGTGGCGGCGTTTGTGCTGCGGGCGGGCATGAACTTCATCATCACCTACTGGGGACATCAGTTCGGCATTCGCGTGGAGGCGGATATCCGACGCGATCTTTATGTGCATTTTCAGGAGCTGGATTTTGATTTTTTTGACCGCAACAGAACCGGCAAGCTGATGAACCGGCTGACCGGAGATCTGTTTGAAATTACGGAATTGGCGCACCACGGCCCCGAAGATCTTCTGATTTCAACGATTACCATCATTGGCGCGCTGATCGTCATGTTCTGCGTGGAATGGCGTCTGGCGCTCGTGGTGCTGGTCATCGTTCCGGTCTTTGTGTGCATCGTTATTTTTTGCCGCAATGACATGATGCAGTCCTCGGTACAGGTCAAAGAAAAGATGGCGGGCATTAACGCAGACATCGAATCGACCCTGTCCGGCATGAAAACCTCAAAGGCTTTTGACAATCAGCAGCTCGATTTTGAGCGGTTTGACCGTTCCAATGAGATGTACAAGGGTTCCAAGACCGGATATTACAAGGCAATGGGACGTTTTAACTCGTCTTTGGAGTTTTTTATCTGTTTCCTGCAGATCGCGGTGATTACGGTCGGCGGCTGGCTAATCATGCGCGGGAGGATGAATTACATCGATTTGCTTACCTTTACCCTGTATATTACAACCTTCGTGACGCCGGTGCGCAAGCTGGCGACGCTCGCGGAGATCTTTACCAACGGGCTGGCGGGGCTCAGGCGTTTCGCCGAGGTTATGCGCATCGAGCCGAGTATACGGGAGCCGGAGGACGCTCTGCCGCTGACGAACGTGAAGGGAGAAATCGTTTTAGACCATGTGAGCTTCGGCTACCAGAAGGATACCGACGTGCTGCACGACATTTCGCTTACCGTCTGTGCCGGAGAAACGCTGGCTGTGGTCGGACATTCCGGCGGCGGCAAGAGTACGCTCTGTCAGCTGATTCCGAGGTTTTACGATGTCGAAAGCGGCAGCATTGCCATCGATGGACATGATATCCGCAAGGTCACAAAGAGCTCGCTGCGCACCAATATCGGCATTGTGCAGCAGGATGTGTTCCTGTTCGCGGATACCATCTACGAAAACATCCGCTACGGCAGACCGGACGCGTCGTATGAGGAGGTACTGGAGGCTGCCAAAAAAGCGGAGATTTACGAAGATATCATGAAGATGCCGGAGGGCTTCGATACCTATGTCGGAGAACGCGGCGCGCTGCTTTCCGGCGGGCAGAAACAGCGCATCTCAATTGCGCGGATTTTCCTCAAAAACCCACCGATTTTGATTCTCGACGAGGCAACCTCCGCGCTGGACAGCGTAACCGAGGCGCATATTCAGCAGGCCTTCGATGAGCTTGCTGTGGGGCGTACTACGCTGATCATCGCGCACCGTCTGGCAACGATCAGGAACGCGGACCGCGTCGTGGTCATTGAAGACGGCAGGATTGAAGAGGAAGGCACGCAGACGGAGCTTTTGGCGCGCGGCGGGGAATTCGCCACGCTGTATCAGGCGCAGACGCGCTGTATGTAGGCGATGGCAGCTGATCGCGGTCCGTAAGGCGGCGCGAAAAAATCGAAACGAAAGGAGCCGCGGGATGGAAGCGAAAAACTGTGAAGCGAACAGGTACAAAAGAAATTCTTCGGAAGGTATGGCTGATTCGGACGTAAATGACATAACACTGTACCAAAGATTTCTGAGCGGTGATGATAGCGGACTGCAGCGATTGATGGAACGCTACGGCAACAGTCTGACGCTCTACATCGACGGCTATCTCCATGATATCCACGAAGCGGAGGACCTCATGATCGAAGCGTTTGCCTATTTTGTCGCCAAAAGACCGCGTCTCCGCGACAACGGCTTTCGCGCGTATCTCTACAAATCCGCGCGCCATCTCGCGCTTCGCTGCCTGCAAAAAAAGCGGAGGAAGCAGCTCTTCAGCTTCGACGATCTGGAGCAGGAGCCGGAGAGCGATGTACTGCTTGAAACGCTGGTGCAGACAGACGAGCGAAATCGAATACTATGGCGCTGCATGGACGAGCTCGCGCCGGCCTATCGGGAGGCACTGTATCTGGTCTATTTTGAAGGCATGCGGCATGCGGAAGCAGCAGCCGTCATGCGCAAAACCGAAAAACAAATCGCGGATCTCGTCTATCGAGGCAGGGCTTCCCTGCGCAAGACTTTGGAAAGGGAGGGCATCACCACATGGTACATCTGATCGAATTCTGGGATTACCTCGTACAGTTCCTGCTCTGTGCGGCAGGCTGCACAGGAGCAGTAATGACATTCACCCAAAACCGCAGACAGCCCTATTTCCTGTTGGCTTGCTTTTTTGCAACCTACGGACTGGGAACCCTGTACTGGACGCTGCATGTCCTGCTTCTGGATACAACGCCGCAGGTGTTCTACGTATCGGAGCTGGGCTGGATCGCGAGCTATATCTTCCTGCTGACGATGGAAATGACCCTGCCTTCCGCGCGGGAGCTGCGGTTTCGGACGAAATGGTCCTGGCTGGCTCCGGCGATCTGCCTACCGCAGTTCGCCTTATATATCATGTATGGGGATATCTTTTTTAATGTGCTGATGTGCATGGGAACCATGGCGGCGGCGCGGCTTTCAATCCGCGGTCTTGTTTTCGCGCGGCGCTGCGGGAACAGAGATGCCGACAAGACCGAAACACGCGGGCTGAGGGCCTTTCACATCAACGTGCTGTGCTTCACCGCGCTTGAATATGCGCTTTGGACGAGCTCCTGCTTTTGGGTGAGCGACGATCTGCGCAATCCGTACTTTTGGTTTGATTTTATGCTGTCGGGGGCGATCTTCGGGATGCTGCCGGCAACGAGAAAGGCGGTGCGGGCATGACCTATATCGAAAATGTTCTGGTTTGTATCGCGGCGCCGCTTTTTATCACCATGCTCTGCGTCGGTCGTAAATACCGCGCAGCCTTTGTATTCTGTTTTGCCGGTATGCTTGTATGCCTGCTGTCCGCCTACCTCAATACGTTCTTTACGATTATTTATCAGGCGGATACGATGAATGCAGCCACACAGATCGCGCCGGTTGTCGAAGAAATCATGAAGCTATTGCCGTTGCTGTTCTTCTTAATCGTTTTTGAACCGGATTTACAGCGTTTTCGACTGGAAGCCATGCTGGTCGCAGCCAGTTTCGCGACCTTTGAGAATATCTGTTATCTCGCCGAAAACGGTGCGGGACAAATGCTGTTCCTGCTGATTCGCGGTTTCGGTACGGGCGCGATGCATGTCGTCTGCGGCAGCGCCTATTCTGAGGGACTGCGTTTTGTCTGGCATGACCGTCTGCTGCGCAGCGTCTGCATCCCGGGGCTTCTCTGTGTGACGATCATTTACCATGCCATCTACAATCTGCTAGTCAGCGTCGGCGGAAGCGTGCAGGTCATCGGATACTGCGTTCCGCTTTTCACTTTGGCGGTCGGATACGGCGTTTATCAGTTTGCGCGAGGCCGGCAGCAGCGAAATTAACCGCGTTTTGTCAAAAAAACTGACCGAAAGCGTGCCTGCGCACGAAGCCGAAACGAAGCGGAATCGATAGGCGTGGGACAAAAAAATCATGTACGCACAAAAAAACATAAAAAGAAGTGCGTACTTTTTTTGTTTTTTGTCCCTATATGAGTAATAGGGGATTTTTTTAGGCAGTGATCGGCTGAAGGAGGGTAGGATATGTACGATACAAACGAACGCATAGCGCAGGTCAAAGAGCGCGCGATGCGAATCCGGCAAAAAAAGGAGAAACGCGCGATCCGCGGTTTATCGACCTTATGTCTGGCGCTTTGCTGCTGTCTGGTCGGTGTTTTGGGTGAGGTCAGCGGCGGATTTCGCAGCGCGGCAGAGGTGCAGGGCATGACCGGCGCGACGCTTCTGTCAGAACGCACCGGCGGTTATGTGCTGGTGGCGATCGTTTCCTTCGTGACCGCGGTTGTCTTTACCCTGCTTTGTGTGAGACTCCATGAACGAAACGGACGCTTGACGAAGGAAAAGAAGGAGGGAACGAGATGAAGACAGGAAAACGGATTTTGACAATTCTGTTGACGCTGTGCGTAGTATTCACGATGATGCCGCTGGCAGATATCGCAGGTATGACGGCGTATGCGGCAGACGGAAAAGGCGTTGAGAGGGAATATCTAAATGTTCCGGCTAAATTTGACAAGGAAATCGACATCAGCAAAGTGACCGGAGACATCGTCATAAAGGACAGTAAAACCTATCGAATTTACAGTTCTGAGAAGAAAACGGTCAATCATAAAATTAAGATTCAGAAACCTACTTTAAAAAATATCGAGCCGCATGTTTTCATTGATGGTATTTCCATTGACATGGATGCGGGAAGCAAATGCCCGGCAATTGAGATTAACAATAAAGCATCGGCATATCTGTATTTTTACGGAGGAAACTCTGACCTTAGGGGCGCAGATTATCGCGCGGCAATTCAAAAAAACCGCAGCGAGAACAATCTGCATATTTTGGTCGCAGGCGGCACGGGCTTGTATTGCTACGGAGGTCTGTATGCAGCAGGCATCGGCGGTTCGGCAGACCGCAACACGAACTGGTATAACATTGATATGTATGGACACGGCGTAGGCCTTTACTTCGGCACAACCGAGCCGAATACCAAGTGGAACGGAGAAATTCGTGCAAAGGGCGGCAAAAACGGTGCCGGTATCGGCGGCGGCCGTTACGGAACCGGTGAACGCATTAACTTTATGTCCGGTACGATTACCGCAATAGGCGGCGATTATGGCGCGGGCATCGGCGGCGGAAGAAGAGGAAACGGAAACCTTATCAGTATTTACGGTGGAGATATCACCGCGACCGGCGGAGGTTTTGCGGCCGGCATCGGCAGCGGTTTCACGCAGAGCGCGAAGAACATACGGATTCATGGCGGAACGGTTACCGCAAAGGGCGGCAGCGGCGGCGCGGGAATCGGCAGCGGCTCTGTGAATACGGAAGATGAAGCGAAAAATCTCAGCGTTTCCGATATCGAAATTTCAGGCGGGACTGTTAAGGCTGAAGGCCGTACCAGCGGCGCGGGAATCGGCGGCGGACAGTTTGTCAGGGCAGACGACATTAAAATTACCGGAGGAACCGTGGAGGCCAAAAGCACTTACGGCGGTGCGGGAATCGGTGGCGGCTCGGATGCCATCGGACACAATATCACAATTTCCGGCGGCGATGTCTATGCCAAATCCTACGGCGGCGCAGGCATCGGCGGCGGCATTGCAGCGATGGGTGACACGATCCGTCTGAGCGGCGGACACATCAAAGCCGAATGCGGCAAGAATCTCGGCAACTCGCCGGTCGCATTCGGAAGCGGTGCGAACATACGTAATACAAACGGAATGTTCAACGGAACAGCAAAGGTTCCGGTGGAAGATGTTTATATCGTTCTCTCTCATGAAAATTGGGTGGATATGAATATTACCGCAGAATGCCGTTCCTTTGACGGTGTCCGAGGATATCAGACCTTTACGGACAGTCTTACGAACACCTCCTACGGCATGTCCGGAGAGACTAAAATAAAATTTAGCAGCTTATCCCTCCCGAACGCACAGAGGTATGGTGAAATCACGATTGCAGCAGAGCTTACCTTTAAAACGAAAAAATCCTCGCATCAATGTTTCCCTGCAGCGCGTACCAAAAATATGGGGAAATATCATCTGACTGTCTGCGAAACCTGCGACGTGCGTATGTTCTACAACCTTACCGTGGAGGGCAGCCGGCACGATAATCTTGATTGGAACACGGACAGGCATGAAAAGTTTTGCGAAAGCTGCCAGGAGGCAATTGAAAGGGACTACACAGCGCCGGAGATTGATGGGCTTGAAACCGGAGGGGTTTATTTGATATCAAATCTTCCGGATGGCTCTCCAGGCACAAAACGCTTCTATGTAACGGATGAAGCATGGCCGGGAACGGTGCCTTCCGGGGTAAAGTCGGTGATGCTGGACGGCAGGGAAATATCAATGGTAAACGGAGCTTATCAGATTCCGGCAATGAGTGGTTCTCTAATAACTTCGGGGAATCCTCTAACCTATACGGTTACAGCGGTGGATTATGCGGGAAATGAAAGCGAACCAATAACATTTATCCAGGTATTTCAGAAGCACCGCTTGACAATTGTGGACAGAGAGGGAAAAACCATTTACAGCAAGGAGTTTAAGGACTGGAATACACCGGCAATTAAGATTAGTCTGCCGACGGGAGTCAACAGTGCAAAAATTACGAATGTGGATTATCCAGAGGAAAAATATACTTGGGATAACGGTACTTTCCAGATAACAAGGCCGATTCGTCAAAATTGTACTTTTAGACTTGAATATACAACCGAGCTTCCGCAGGTATCTATCAGCGGAGGAGACCGAAGCTGGAATACTTACGCAGCAGATGGCAATGAAACGGTATATATTAAGAGCGATAATTCAGAATTTACTGTGAGTGCGACCGGTGCAGAAGATTCTGCGGAATATTTTGTTTCGGGGCAGCTTTTGACGGAAGAGGCTCTAAAAGGCGGCGAAATCCAATGGAGGAAAGCCGACGAAAACGGAGAAATCAGTATAGGGAACTTTACTGAATTTTACATCTATGCAAGGGCAGCCAATACGGCAGGTACAATTTATGCTTCGACTGCTAAAATTGTTTTGGACAGTTCCGCCCCGGTTGCCAAAGTCGGTACGGAAACCCTGAGTGAAGGAGCCTATTACTGGAACGGACTGCAATTCAGAGTTGAGGATGAAAGCCCGGTAACCGTAACGGATAACGGCGTAATTTTGACACCTGACGAAGAAGACGGTGTTTATACGATTGCGGCGGATGAACCGGAAGCATATTCACAAAAGAAAGATTTTAAGAATGATCCGGCGCACTGTATTGTTATTACAGACAGCTGCGGCAATACGACAACTTACGACAATGTGAAAGTATTGATTAATTATCTGGAAGAGGGCGGTGTGATAGACGACGACAGGAAGCAGCCGAATGGAATTGACATTTCGAACCTGCCGATGGGAGAAACCGCGTTGGTCATGACTACGAAGACATTGCGGGATGCGCTTGTATCTTCTGACCATAACAGGGAAGCCATTTATTTGCCGGTTGACTGGGATTTTGAAAATACCGCATATGATAAGACATTAAAAACAGAGCAGAGCTTTCGTATTTACGGAACGATTAATATTTCGGGGCAGTCACCGAAGATTATTGTCCGTGCAGGTGACGAATCCAAACTGCACACATATGTGGGCTTCACAGTTGCTGCGGCAGAGACTTATAATATTACGGTAATGCCAACAGAACACGGCGGCGTATCCCTTGTTGATCGACCGCCAATTGACTCCGGTATGAAAGCATATGCAGGCGAGAATATTTCATTTACTCTGATGAGCGACAGCGGATATGCACCGGCGAGCATTGTGGTAACCGATAGTGCAGGAGAAACGGTTGAGGTGACGGAAGAAGCCGGTATGTACAGCTACGAACAGCTGGTGGGCGGAAGCACGATTACCGTAACTTTTGCTAAGGTTACAACATATGAGATTATCCATCCGGCAGATGCGGCAGGATTCGAAAACGGCACGGAACTGAAGGAAATTATGGAGGCACTTCCGGAAAGCGTAGGCGTTATGCTGAATGGCGATAAAAACAACATCGTGCAGGCTCCTGTAACTTGGGATCAGTCAACCGCAGCGAAGTACGACCAAAGCAGTGTCGAAGCACAGTCGTTTACGGTGAAGGGTACGGTGGATTTGAGCGAAATCAGCGTGGTCGATTCGGAAGCGAAAACGCAGATTAAAGTATCTGTTGATAAAGAATCGGCAGGCTCTGACGGCGGCAGCTCCGGCGGAAGTTCAGGTGGAAGCAGTGGTGGCTCGAGCGGCGGAACGACACCGACGACTCCGACTGACCCAAGCAATCCAAGCAATCCGACCGACCCCAGCAATCCGGAAAACCCAACAGATAATCCATCGGGCAATCCGTCAGACGATGATGCAAATCTGTCATCCGTTAAGAGCAGAGTTTCCAAAATGCTGCTCTCTGCGCGTTCCTCAAGGAGGCCGAACAAGAACATCAAGGTTGTTTTGAAGATGGATAAAAAGACGGCAGCTTCGATTGTAACTTTGAAAAAACTTGGTTACACGGTGAAGTATAAATTCTACAGAAGCACGAAGAAATCTTCTGCATACAAAGCAAAGATTACCAAAAAGACCGGAACCTATATCAACACAAGCGGGAAAAAAGGCGTGCGCTACTACTACAAGGCGCGAATCCTAGTCTATGACAAGAACGGCAAACTCATCGCGCAGACAAAGCTGAAGCAGTGCCAATATGCCTGCCGCGTGAGATAGTGATATAGGAAAGCGATTACGAAGAAATACGAAGCAAAGGGATAATTTAGCCGGAGGAAAAGATGAAGATGAAAAAAAGATTATTTACGATTTTGCTGGCATTGTGCGTGACATTCACGATGATGCCGCTCGGCACAGGCGGAGCGGCGTATGCTGAGGAAGGAACCGCCGCAGCCATGCAGCCGACCAGAACGACCATGCTTGACTTGACAAGTACGACAGGAAAATATATGGCGACGGACGGAACGGAAAAGACTGTTGACTTTACCAATGCTTCCGTAATCGACAGCGCCGAAGGCTGGTCGTGGGACCATGAGACGAAAACCTTGACGCTGGCTGGCGCGAGGATTGTGGTGACGGAGCCGGTTCTCACTTCAATCGGATATGGAGGCAGAGGATACTATTACGGAGTGCGCCTTCCGAGAGCGGATGTTACCGTTGTTTTGACAGAGGGAACCGAAAATATAATACAGGCAGGAGATGCTGCAGGAGAAACTTCCGAAGGCATCGTTATTGGATCTGTAGGCATGGGCGATGCGCGTAATTTGCAAACCTCCGTTACAATATGCGGAAGCGGCAAGCTGACCATAAAAGGAGGAAAACCCGTAAAAGATGCAAAGGAATCAGCAAGAATAAGCGCAGGGATTTATTTCGGGAATGTTATTGTCAAAGATTCAGCAAAGTTAGAAATATATGGTGATACGGCTGAGAACTTTAACGCTGGTGCATACAGCCATGGTGTTAGCTGTTCACAAATGACGCTTACCGACAATGCACAGGTTACGGCAAAAGGCGGTGATGTCAGGGCAGTGAATTCCAGAGAAAGCAGCGGAATATCTGCATCACGACCTTTGATAATTGACGGAAGTGCAATTTTAAAAGCTTACGGCGGAGACGTAACAAAAAATCCGGGTGTCAGCAGTGAATGGAGCACCAGCATGGGAATCTGTGCAGCTGATTTTAAAGCTTCGGCAAACGCAAGCGTGTATGCTTACGGCGGGCGAACCTATGGCGACCTGGCAGGTTCCAGCATGGGAGTGTACATTCATAAATATGTCCAAGAAAAATCCGAAGCCAAACTCTCTGATAATGCTTTTTTATATGCAGAGGGAGGGCAGGCAGGTGGAAGCAGTTTCGGAATATACGGAGACAGATATGCAGACCAGCAAAGTCTTTTAACGATTGAAGATAATGCTTACATTGAGGCTGTCGGCAAAGAAATCGAAGGCGTAGACGGCACCGACCGCTCCAACGGAATCTCAACATATGGGATGACAATCAACGGCGGCACCGTCATCGCGAGTGCGAAAACGCAGGCAAATCAAGACAAGATTGCCGCAATCTTATTAAAGCAACCTCCGCTGCCAACCTATGCGGAAGGGTTAACACCGGCTGTCACCGCAGGGGAATCGGAAGAAACTGCTGGACCTGTCGATGAGACGCTTGCGGGAACCTATGCAAACCGCTGGGTTAAAATTCAAACAAGGGAGCCTAACTACGCCATTACCGCGACCCCTTCCGTGATCGATTTCGGAACTGTTAAGACGGGCTATGCACAGCCGACTCCAAAGACGGTAACGATCACAAATACCGGAAACGAAACCGTTGATCTGTCAGGGGAAGTTTTACAGGAAAACAGCAATTACACCGTGAGCAAACTTTCGGAAAGCCGAATTGCTCCGAGAAGAACCGCGGAAATCACCGTGCAGCCGAAAGATGACCTTGCAGCCGGTGAATATAACGAAACCCTTACGATTTCAAGAAGCAATAAAGTTTTGGCAAGTGTGCAACTGAAGTTCAATGTAATAAAAAGCGGCGGCGGTTCTGGCGGCAGCTATGTACCGATTCAGAAGCCGACGATTTTGACAGGGGAAGGCTCCCACACGACGCTCAGCGCGGACGGAACGAAGCTCACAATCACCGCGGCAGATGGTTACGAAATTAGGGATGTTTTGCTGAACGGTGTGTCCAAGGGCTCTGTGACAGAACTCAGTGGATTAAAGACCGGCGACAAAATCGAAATCAAGACGGCAAAGAAGGAAGATAATCCGTCAAGCGATGACGCGAACCTGTCCGCAGTCAAGCGCAAGGTTGCCCAGATGCAGTCCTATGCGCGTTCTTCAAGGACGCCGAACAAGAACATCAAGGTTGTTTTGAAGATGGACGAAAAGACGGCAGCTTCGATGGAAGCCTTGCAAAAGCTTGGTTACACGATAAAGTATAAATTCTACAGAAGCACGA
>OLSK01000416.1_pt1 | contig 38825 bp, 36 predicted proteins | sample 1672781 | NCBI WGS metagenome assembly OLSK01 (sample SAMEA3136723, study PRJEB25190) | human gut metagenome | biome: human gut; feature: human-associated habitat; material: faeces | place: Austria | collected 2013 | reverse complement strand
CTGCCGCACCTCGCTCGCCGTATCGGCACTTAGAATTATGCGGTATTGCCCTAGGATATATTATTTTTTACGTATTGAATCGGCATGGACAATATGTTAGAATAACTTTGATTAGATCAAAAGAGGAAAGGAAGAATAAAGGATGTTTGTAGGAACATGGTGGTCACTGATGCCGCCCATTGTGGCGATTGCGCTGGCACTGCTGACCAAAGAAGTGTATTTGTCATTGTTTGCGGGGTGTGCCCTTGGCGCACTGTTGGCGGCAGAATTCCACCCGTGGATTGCGTTTGATACGCTGTTTAACACAATGATCGATAGTGTGGATTTTTCCATTCTGATGTTCATGATCCTTTTGGGCATGATCGTTATGCTCATGCAGGAATCCGGCGGCACCCGCGCTTACGGTGAGTGGGCCTCCGGCCACCTGAAAAGTAAGCGCTCCGCTTTGGTAACGACCTCTCTGCTCGGTGCGCTGATTTTTGTGGATGACTACTTCAACTGCCTGACGGTTGGCTCTGTCATGCGCCCTGTCACAGATAAGTACAAGGTTTCCCGCGCCAAGCTGGCGTATATCATTGATGCAACCGCCGCGCCAGTCTGCATCATTGCGCCGATTTCTTCCTGGGCGGCAGCCGTCAACTCTTACGTTCCGGCGGGCAGCTCCATGTCCGGTTTTGAGATGTTCGTTAAAACCATTCCGTTCAACCTCTATGCAATTTTAACCCTGTATATGGTGTTCTTCACCTCCATTGTAGGCTTCGATTTCGGCCTGATGAAAAAGCATGAAGAGAACGCGGCCAAAGGTGATCTGTTCACCTCCGGCGGGGAAGAGTTCCAGAACCAGGAAACAAAAGACCCGACCGAGGGCGGCAAATACGCCAAAGGCAAGGTCATCGATCTGATTGCGCCCATGGTCGTCATGATTGCAACGGCAATCGCAGCTATGATCTGGACCGGCCACCTGAACGGCGGCCAGAATCTGGTGGAGGACTTTGCCAACTGTTCTTCTTCGGAAGCGTTGGTGTTTGCCGGTTTGGTCACAGTGGGATTCCTGCTGCTTCTGTATCTGCCGCGCCGTGTCATCGGCTTCAAGGATTTTATGAATTCCGTTCCCGAAGGTGGCAAGCTTATGATGCCCGCCATCCTGATTTTAGTGCTGGCCTGGACTCTGAAAGGTATGACAGACGCCCTGGGTATCGGTACCTTTGTACGTTCGGCCATCAATCTGAATTCCAGCCTGATGAACTTTGTGCCGCTGGTCATCTTCTGCATTGCAATTTTTATTGCCTTTTCTTCCGGCACCAGCTGGGGCACCTTTGCTATTTTTGTGCCCATCGTGGTCAACATGTTTGCTGAACTGGACCCGACCATGATGATCATTTCTGTAGCGGCTGTCCTGGCTGGTGCTGTCTGCGGTGACCATATTTCGCCTATTTCTGATACTACCATCATGTCCAGCTCCGGTGCCCAGTCCAACCATATCAACCATGTGCAAACCCAGATGCAGTACGCCTTTGTGGTCATTGCCGTGTGTGCTGTTGGCTACCTGATCGCCGGCTTTACCGAAAACTGGTGGCTGACCCTGCTTTGCTCGCTGGTGATTTTGACCGGAGTGCTGTTGGAGATAAGGAAGAGGGAAATGTGCGGCCGATAAACCATACTGACGTAGCATCATCAAGAAGAACCTGTTTTGCACACTATATGGGGCACTAAAACCGGTCGTGTTTTACAGTTATATGAACTATATATGAACTAAAACGCTGAACTTTTGGCCCCTGCGGCACAAAATTGGCACAGCTTTTTCAAAAGTTTTGAGGAGATGGCGAAAAACAAGAGAAAACAATGAGAATCCATGAGTTTATCACCTACTTCGTAAAACTGTTGTTGAGTACCCGATGTAGAGGGGCCGGCCTTCTTTACATGGCTGCCGAAGATGTTTGGTAAAAGAGTTGTAGTTACCGTCCATGGAACCTGTGAAATAATGTTAGTAACCAGAAAAAATCCTGATTTCATGCGGGTTTGCGCGGCTTGACCTTTTTTACCTTAACTTGTTTCTGTTTACCATGGTGTGTTGCGTTCCGGCGTGATTTCGGGGGTTAATGGCTTCTGGTTGCGCTCTATACTTAACCCACCACAGCGAAAGCTGATAGAGCAGAAAACAGAATAAGGAGGTACGAGGACAAGCCTACGTATAGATTGTTGCTGCAATCTGTATACAGGCTTGTTGTTGTGCTATGAAGTAGGAAAGGTGAATAGTGAAAGACGAGCATGACAATTTAAGGAAAAGAACTGCTGGGATTGTGTATAAGCCTAGGACAAGAATAGAAACTATGGAATGACGGTTGGAGAGAAGTAATGGAAGAAAAAATCAGACTTGCGGTTTTCGGACAGAAACGTCTTTCGCGTGAAGGCGGGATAGAGATTGTTGTCAAAGAACTATGCACCAGGATGGCACAGAATGGTTGTGATGTGACTTGCTACAATAGAGCAGGTCATCATGTAAGCGGTGCAGAGTATGACAAAACAATTGAATATGATGGCATCCGTCAAAAGGTTGTTCCGACCATTGAGAAGAAGGGGGCTAGAGATATAATACGCGGCTGTCATAATAGGGACAAGGGTACGGCAGAGAATGAAAGGCTCCGCAACCCGAAGTTCATATTTTCTTACCCGAAGAATGAACGAATGATCTTTCTGAGCGGCAGAAATGCCGCACAGGAAGAAATCTCGACCATGAGGGTGGGGTGACAGCCAGCGGACAGGTGTACGAGCCTATCCGCTCTTTGTGTTGGCCGAGATATTGATGAAGAAATTGAGTGGGATTGTGGGAAAGATTTATGAGTAAGAAACTTGCGATTGCAATGTTCGGACAGAAGCGATTATCAAGAGCAGGCGGAGTAGAAATCGTTGTCAAAGAGCTCTGCACCCGAATGGCACAGAATGGCTGTGACGTGACCTGTTACAACAGAGCAGGCCATCATGTGAGTATGACGATGCTGGTAAAACGGAGTACGAGGGAATCCGTCAGAAGTCTGTTCCGGCCATTGAACGGCGCGGATACGTCGGCCTTTCCCTTAGCGTTCTGTTAGCACAGCATAATCAAGTGATGGCTGTTGACATTGTGCAAGTGAAAGTGGATATGATTAACAATCATAAATCTCCAATTCAAGATGATTATATTGAGAAGTATCTTGCAGAGAAAGAACTGAACTTGACCGCAACGCTGGATGCAAAGGCTGCATACTCGGATGCGGACTTTGTTGTAATCGCCGCACCTACCAATGTCTACTCAACAAAATCAGTCGCGGTCTGATGGTCTATGGTGGAGTGTAATACACATGCGATAATAGGCTTTTTTGCATAAATATACGCCACTGTTTTACTCGAAAAAACCATGTATTGTGCAGTAGTATGTCGAGTCTGAAAGGTGCATTTATACAGCGTGGTGTTGAGTAACGGTAAAAAAATACTATTTTCTTGTCGTGTAGACATCATAATAGATGAATATCTCGTTGTATAAGTTGCAACAAGGATGATGGAAACGTTTAGAGGCGCGTTGTAGAAAATGACGGAACTGCTGAATTCCAATAAAGTGTCAAGGTAAAAGCAGGTCTACTCAACAACTTAACACTTAGGTGCGGTGGTAGATGGACACGGCGTATAAATATGCGCCGGGGAAAGGTATGAGGAAGCCTACGGGAAAGGGTTGCGAGGTTAAGAGGTTATGACAATAAAGGCCGGCACTTAGGAGAATAGATGCACTGTCCAACGAGGTACGACGATATGATCCAGCACTTCGATGATGAGCCGTTCATAGTGCGTTTACCTCAAAGATTCAGTTGAGGAAAAACGATAGCCTGTCCGTGACAGGTCTACACAAAAGTTTCAGTGGTGGTCGGAGGATGACCACTGTGAGAAAAATGATAACCACAGTTGTGTGAGAAACATCGCGTCGGTGCTGTGAAGTAACCTCACGATGTAGATGAACACACTGTTTGATATAGATTGATCGGCTCAATATGAGCCTTTTATATAAGTAAGATGAATTTCAGGAGGATTTAAAATTATGAAAAAGAATTACAAAATCGCCGTTGCTGGAACTGGTTATGTTGGTTTGTCGATTGCCACATTGCTCTCCCAGCACCATCAAGTGACTGCTGTAGATATCATTCCGGAGAAGGTGGACATGATCAACAACCGTAAGTCCCCAATTCAGGATGACTATATCGAAAAATACTTGGCAGAAAAGGAATTGAATTTGACCGCAACGCTGGATGCAAAGGCAGCATATAGTGATGCGGATTTTGTTGTGATTGCGGCTCCTACTAACTATGACAGTAAGACCCAGCACTTTGATACGTCTGCGGTTGAAGCTGTAATCAAGCTGGTTATGGAATATAACCCGAATGCCATTATGGTTATCAAGTCCACGATTCCTGTGGGCTATACGGCAAGTGTAAGAGAAAAGTTCAACAGCAAGAATATCATTTTCAGTCCGGAATTCCTGCGTGAATCTAAGGCTCTTTACGATAACCTCTATCCGAGCCGCATCATTGTCGGCACCGATTTGGCTGACGAAAGATTGGTAGAAGCCGCACATGAGTTTGCTGGTCTGCTCCAGGAAGGTGCGATCAAGGAGAACATTGATACCCTGTTCATGGGCTTTACTGAGGCCGAGGCGGTCAAGCTGTTCGCCAATACCTATCTGGCTCTGCGCGTTGCTTACTTCAATGAGCTGGACACTTACGCAGAAAGCAAAGGGCTGAACACCCAGCAGATCATTGATGGTGTCTGCCTTGATCCGCGTATCGGTAGCCATTACAACAATCCGTCCTTCGGCTACGGCGGGTATTGTCTGCCCAAGGACACCAAGCAACTGCTGGCAAACTATGCCGATGTACCGGAAAATCTGATTGAAGCAATTGTGGAATCCAACCGTACCCGTAAGGACTTTATTGCTGACCGCGTTCTGAAGCTGGCTGGCTACTATGGATATGATGCAGAGAATGAGTTCGATGAGGACAAGGAGAAATCTGTCACGATTGGTGTTTATCGCTTGACTATGAAATCCAACTCTGACAACTTCCGTCAGAGTTCTATTCAAGGCGTTATGAAGCGTGTAAAGGCAAAAGGAGCAACTGTCATTATCTATGAGCCGACTTTGAAAGATGGTGAAACATTCTTTGGCTCCGTAGTTGTCAATGACTTAGCGAAGTTCAAGGAGATGAGCAACGCTATCATTGCAAACCGTTATGACAAGTGCCTGGACGATGTGAAAGAGAAAGTTTACACAAGAGATATTTTCCAGAGAGACTAATTGAAAAAAGCAAGTGAGGGAAAGGAAAAGTTATGATGTACGATTATTTGGTAGTTGGCTCCGGTCTGTATGGTGCCATTTTTGCACATGAAGCAAAAGCGCATGGAAAATCTGTTCTGGTTGTGGATAAGCGCCCCAACATTGCTGGCAATATTTACACAGAGAATATTGAGGGTATCAATGTCCATAAGTATGGTGCGCATATCTTCCACACCAACAATAAAAAAGTCTGGAACTATATCACCCAGTTTGCCGAGTTCAACCGCTTTACAAATTCTCCGGTCGCTAATTATAAGGGTGAACTGTATTCGTTGCCTTTCAATATGTATACCTTCAACAAGATGTGGGGCGTTGTGACACCGGAGGAAGCCGCTGCAAAAATTGAGGAGCAGCGCAAGGAAATCACTGGCGAGCCGAAAAATCTGGAGGAGCAGGCTATCTCTCTCGTGGGTCGTGACATCTATGAGAAGCTCATCAAGGGTTACACCGAGAAGCAGTGGGGTCGTGACTGCAAGGATCTGCCGGCCTTCATCATCAAGCGTCTGCCCGTGCGCTTGACCTTTGACAACAACTATTTCAATGCGCTGTATCAGGGCATTCCCATTGGCGGCTACACCAAGATGATTGCCAACTTGCTGGACGGTATCGAGGTGCGCCTGAATACTGACTATCTGGAAAACAAGGTTGAGCTGGATGCACTGGCCGACAAGGTTGTCTACACCGGCCCCATCGACGCCTACTTTGACTATAGGTTGGGCACACTGGAGTACCGCTCTGTCCGCTTTGAAAATGAGATTCTCGATAAGCCCAGTTTCCAAGGCAATGCTGCAGTCAACTACACAGATCGTGAAACACCTTGGACGCGAATCATCGAGCATAAGTGGTTTGAGTTTGGCAAGGATGAGAACGGCAATGATCTCCACAAAACCATTATCAGCCGTGAATATAGCAGTGAGTGGAAACCGGGGGATGAACCGTATTATCCGGTCAATGATGCCAAGAATAGCTTGCTGTATTCTGAGTACAAGAAGTTGGCAGATGCAGAGGGCAAAGTGATTTTTGGCGGTCGCTTGGGTGAATATAAGTACTATGACATGGATCAGGTCATTGCCGCTGTATTGGATAAATGTGCAAGTGAGTTGGGAGAAGCGTAATGAAAAAGAAAAGAATACTGATGGTCTGTGAGGCCTTTGGTGGAGGTGTATTTACATACGTTTCTCAGCTTTGCAATGACATGGTAGATGAGTTTGATGTTTACCTTGCATATTCGCTTAGACCACAGACACCTAAAAACTATACGGATTTTTTAGATCAAAGAGTACATTTGATTGAAATGGAAAATGTTGGTGTTAAAGGATTGACCAACTTAAAAAGTGATATTGCAGCGATTAAAGAATTACGTCAAATTGAAAAAGATGTGAAACCAGATGTAATTCATCTGCATTCTTCTGTTGCAGGTGGTTTAGGACGACTTGCATACAAGGGTAAAAATAACACTGTTGTTTATACACCTCATGGGTATGCACATATTCTTATGGGGCCGGGTAAAAAGAGCAAAATCTATAAATTTGCTGAGAAAGTGCTGGGAAACAAGGCACTTACTCTTACTTGCTGTGAGAGTGAGGATGAGGAAGCAAAGAAGTTCTCTAGGAGAACGGCTTATGTTGAAACAGGAGTCAATCTCGCAGACCTTTCGGCATCTCTTGATGGAATTGAGCCTGTAAAAAATGATAAGTTTACGGTGTTTACATTGGGAAGAGCTTGCGTTCAGAAACAGCCACAGCTTTTTAACAAAATTGCGGAACTGGTTCCAGAGGCGCAATTTATTTGGATTGGTAACGGTGAACTTGAAAATGAACTGACTGCTCCAAACATCGAAGTGACCGGATGGAAACCCCGTAAGGAAGCTCTGGCTATGGCCAAAGGCGCAGATGCGTTCATTTTGTGTAGCCTTGGTGAAGCTATTGCAATGAGCTTGATTGAGAATATGTATATCAAAAAGTTGATTCTTGTTAGTAACACGATGGGTAATAAAAGCGTTATTAACGATGGTGTCAACGGATATGTATGCAATACGGCTGAAGAATATGCGGAACGCATAAAGGTAGCAATGAAAGACTTCCCTTCAAAACTTCCAGAACGTGCATATCAAGATGTACTTGAAATTTATAACACGGATGTAATGAAGAAAAAATACATTGCTTTCTATAATGATGTAATCAATCGAAAGTACGAAAGGTAAGTATATGACACCTTTTTTAAGTATTATAATACCCATATATAAAATAAAGGAAAGCTATCTGCGAGAATGCTTTGACAGTCTATTAGCGCAAGATATGAAGGATTTCCAGATTATAGCCGTAGATGATGGATCACCAGATCAAAGTGGTGATATTTGTGATGAATATGCGCAGAAAGATGAGCGTGTTATCGTTATTCATCAGGAAAATGCAGGCGTGTCAGTCGCAAGAAATGCTGGAATAAAAGCAGCTTCAACAGAATGGATAACATTCGTTGATCCAGATGACTGGGTTGAATCAAATCATGTGTCAACATTGTATAACGCACAAAAAAAGTATAATGATTTCGATATATTCTGGTTTGATTATGTTCAGGAATTTGATGGAAAGTCAAATGTTAAATATCTAAAAGACAGTAGCGGAGTTTTAGACAAAGAATGGGTACATAATCTGAAAATTGCTCCTTTTAATTTCTTATCAGTCAACGGAAGAGCGTATGAATACGAAACAAATACAATTTGGAATAAAATGTATCGTGCGTCCTTGTTGAAAGATAACGAGATGTGGTTTGACCCAAAGGCGAGAAAAGGACAGGATGTAATTTTTAATGCCGAGTGTTTACAGTTGACGGATAAATTTTATTATATCCATAGTGCATTATATCATTACCGATATTTGCAAGAATCCGTAACAAATAGATTCAATGAAAAAGCTCAGTATTATAACGAAGTGGCTTTTGAAAACTATGAAAGAATAATCAAAAAGTTTTCGTTGCCAGAAGAGTATTGGAAAGCATACTATGCAAGAGTACTAACGCGGTTATATTCTTGTATGAGACTATTTTATTTCCACCCGGAAAATAAAATGAGTCGGAAACTTGTAAACGAGCAATTAAATCAGACGTTAGATAAATACCCATATAATGTTGCACTGAAAAAAGTTGATAGAACAACGCTCACGCAAAGCCAAAGAATTTTTGTTTTCTTTTTGAAAAAGAGAGCATATGGCGTTCTAAGGATTTTGGTTAATGGAAGGCAGTCGCTAAAAAGGTTGAGCGGTGCGCGTTTGAAAAAATAGTTTTTGGAGGAAACTGGATGCAGGAGAAAAAGATTCTCATTCAAATGAGGGATTTGCGCGTAGGGAGTGGGATTGCTTCCTGCATTATGAAATATTACGAATACACAGTAGAACAAGGGTACACGATTGATTTCCTGCTGAATAGAAATATAGACTCTCCATTTGTAGATACTGTAAAAAAACATAATAGCAAGATTTACCTACTTCCGCATGACACAGGAAAACCCAATGTTTCAAATTATCGTTACATCAAAACGGTATTGAGTAAGGGGTATGATATACTGCACGTTAATATCAGCGGGTTAAATGCTGTAATGTCCTTGCACGCTGCAAAAAGTATGGGAATGAGTAGACGGATATATCATACCCATGCTCCGAGAGAAACATCCTCTATGAAAGCGAGAATGAGATCATTACTGTATGACACGGCTTGCGTAGCAGATGCAAATGAGTATGTGGCTTGTTCGGAATCCGCGGGAAAATCAGTGTTCGGAAATAAACCATTTGCGATTATAACAAATGCGATGAATACCTCACAATATCACTTTGATCCTGATGCAAGAATGCAACTCCGAAAGAGTCTTGAAATAGAAAATAAATTTGTAGTTGGTGTAGTGGGAAGAATGTCCGAACCGAAAAATCCGGCTTTTATAATAAGCGTATTTTCGGAGATAGCAAAATTGAATCCTGCGGCAATGATGATTTGGGCAGGTGATGGTGAACTAAAGCCTCTTGTTCTCAATACCATAAAGAAGAACAAAATTGAGGATAAAGTCGTATTGCTTGGCTCACGAAATGATGTGAATAAATTGTATTCCGCAATGGACGTATTATTGATGCCATCGAAATTTGAGGGGCTTGGCTTGGTGTTTGTTGAAGCACAAATAGCAGGGCTTCCATGTTTTAGCTCAACAAATGTGCCGAAGGACGTGAATATAAGTCCTAATATGAATTATATCAGCTTGAATGAATCGCCAAAAGTATGGGCGCAACGTATATGCGAAACTCCTCATTTGCAAAGAGATGAATTTAAGGATTGTGCAACCAAGGCTGGGTTTGAAATTGCAACAAAGAAAAATTCATTGGTGGAGTTGTACGATGGTGTGCTTCAAACAAAGTAATACATCTGGAGAATAGAATGGAAAAAGAATTGGTAAGTGTTGTTATTACAACATATAAACGTCGTGTGTCTCAAATTAAAGCAGCTATTGATAGTGTGTTGAATCAGTCCCATGAGAATTTGGAACTGATTATCGTGGATGATAGCCCAAATGAATATGAATATCGAGATGAAGTAAAAAATTACTGCGAAAATATATCGGATTCCAGGGTTAAATATATTCAGCATGAAAAAAATATGGGTGCTTGTGCAGCTCGAAATACAGGATTCTCTAATAGCAACGGCAAGTATATCGCTTTTCTTGATGACGATGATGAATGGGTGAAAGATAAAATCGAAAAGCAGTTGGATGTGTTTAGAAAGTCCAAAAATAATATCGGACTGGTTTATTGCAATGCGACCATTCATGAAGGAGATGGAAGCACCAGATGCGTATTTGATCGACATACACCGTATAGGGGATCTGTATATAAGCAGCTCTCGTGCGATAATTTTATAGGCTCCTGTTCATTTCCTCTGCTGAAAAGCGAAGCACTTGAGAAGGTTGGGGGATTTGACCCTAAAATGGTAGCGTCACAGGATTGGGATACATGGCTTCGTATAAGCAAAATTTATGATATAGACTATACCGAGGATTCGCTCATTCATTATTATATCCATAAGGGAGAGCGCATTACTGGAAACACGATGAAGAGATTGGACGCATTGCACCGTCTCGATGAAAAGCAGAAAGATATATTGACAACCGATAAAGATGTACTTGTTTCGCGTAGAGAATATGAACTGAGACTGTACATTCAATCGAAACAGGTGGGTGAAGCGATTAAGTGCTATTTTGAAATAGTGGCAGCAAAGCCGTACAGAGTTGGAAAAAATATAATTCTTCTGAAGGCATTTGGTAGATTTATAGTAAAAAGAAAAGATGGTACGTTCTAAGATGATTTGAGGTATAAAATGTTGAAGAATTATTATTCGATTTATAAATATGGAAATTGGCTGGTTCAACATCACGTTCCGGTGCTCCCGGCTGTTTTGAAGCTTGTAAGCAGAATCTTTTTTCCTGCATGTGATATTCCATTTACTGCAAAAATCGGTAAAAATGCGTATTTTCCGCATCGTGCAATCGGTGTGGTTATCCATGAGAATGCGGTAATTGGTGAGAATGCCAGAATTCAAGCGAATGTCGTTATTGGCGGAAAAGGACAGAGTGGTGTTCCTACTATTGGAAATAACGTTCAGATAGGAGCTAATGCAGTAATAGTGGGGGGGGGTAGAGATAGGAGACAATGCAATCGTAGGAGCAGGAGCAGTGGTTCTGAAAGATGTTCCGGCAGCGTGTGTAGCGTGTGGAGTACCTGCTACGGTTGTGAAAAAGTTGGTAGAAGAGAAATGAGGATTGCGTAAACGATGGAAAAAGTTATTGCGGTTATAGTTACTTATAATAGAATCAAACTGCTGAAAGAATGCTTGAATGCAGTTTTGTCTCAGACATATAAAGTACATAAGATTGTTTTAATTGATAACGCAAGCACGGATGGAACCGCCGATTTGTTTATAAAAGGCGGAGAGTATGACAAAGACGTAATAGATTATCGCAGAATGGAAACCAACCTTGGCGGTGCAGGTGGGTTTTACGAGGGAATTAAGATTTGCAGAGATATGGAATGTGATTACGTCTGGATTATGGATGATGATACGATTCCGTATACAGATTGCTTAGAAAAGCTGATGTCTGCCCGATCTAAAATCGAGGGGAAAATAGGATATTTGGCAAGCTCGATTATTGGACCAGATAGTGAGCCAATGAATGTGCCTGCCATTGATATGCGTCCTGCAAAAAATGGATATCCGCACTGGTATAAATATCTGTCGGAGGGCATCGTTCAGATTTCAAGAGCGACTTTTGTTTCCATTTTGATTCCCTATGATGCAATCAAGAAGTGCGGACTCCCTTGTAAGGACTACTTTATATGGGGCGATGATTCGGAATACACCATGAGAATATCAAAGTATTATGCGCCGGCCTATTTTGTAGGTGCTAGCGTAGCTTTGCACAAGAGATTCAACGCAAAGAAATTGGATATTATGATGGAAAACGACACAAAACGATTGGAAATGTTCCGAAAGTATTATCGTAATACAACCATCAATGAGGGGCTTTTTGTAAGTCAGAAGCAAAGAAAAAAATTGGTCATTCACAATTTTAAGGTTGCACTTCAGAAATTGCTTAAAGGTGACTTTATCAGAGCTAAAGTGATTTTCCTTGGAACCTTGGATTCTATTACTCAGAGAAAAAAGTTTGAGGAATATATTGCGAATGAACTGTCTTTGCAAAAATAATGTAGTTGCAATAAGCAATGCAAAGGAAGGAAAATTGAATGGCGATATATCTAGTTGTGTTTGGACTGTCTACGCTTTGCATTTATTTAGCTAAAACAACAAAGAATAAGAGTATACAGAAACTCTTGATTATAATAGGATTGTTGCTACCGGCGATTCTTGCTGGACTTAGAGCTGAAAACATAGGAGTAGATGTAAAAAGCTATGCTATTTCATTTTTTGAAAGAGCAAAACAAAGTGATAGCATAATCGATTTTTTGAAAAACCAATCAATTCTTGGAAATGCAGATATAGGATTTAATTTAATAGTATATTTGGTTGCCAAAGTAGCAAATGATTATCACTGGAGTTTGTTTGTCTACGAATTGATCGCAGTAACGGTAGTGTATATAGCTTTTTGCAGATGTGAGAAGCTGTATGGAACACCAGTGTGGCTTGTGATGCTGTTGTATTATTTTAGTATGTACAATGTATCACTGAATATTATGAGACAAACGATTGCGGTCAGTTTTGTTACATTGGCAGTTACATATTTGTTTGATAAACAATATAAACCGTATTTTGTCCTTATGGTAATAGCATTTGCCATGCATTCATCGGCTATATTGGGATTTGGCATATTTCCGATGTATCTGTTTCTACAAGATAAACCTGGCACAAGTGAAAAAAAGCAGTTTCTCAAAGGAATGTTTGCAGTTGCAGTTGTTGGTGCGATATCAGTAACAATTAACAATCTTGTTCGGCTTCTGGTTAATATGGGAATTTTCAGAGAAAACTATCTTAATTACTTGAGCGGTGGTCAGTTTTCAACTTTATCAGAAGGAAGATCAATTTCACTGATTGTTGCGTTAATACAGGCAACATATCTGTTGATATTGGTTGTGCATTTTAGATACTTAAATAGAAGAAAAATGCAAGGGCTATTTTATATATTTGCATCTGGCGTCGTCTTTATGTTTACAGTATTAGGTCCTTTGTTTGCAGAATATATTTCGAGGTCAAGTTATTTCTTTATTCCATTGCAAATGATAGGATTAAGTAATACATATACTTGCTATTCGGAAAAATCTAAAAACATTTGGGCATGGATTTTGATTGCTATATTATTCGCAACATGGTACAGAGCTTATGTGCTGTTGAATTATGCAGCAACAGTTCCATATCAATTTTATTGGGACTAATCCTCAAAAGGTGACTCTATGCGTAAACAAAAATCATTGAAACTGAATTTTATAATGAATGCGCTATTAACAATGTCGTCATTCATTTTTCCACTGATAACATTTCCGTATGTTTCCAGAATTTTGCTGCCGGAAGGAACTGGAAAGGTTTCATTTGCAACATCATTGATTTCCTATTTTTCGATGTTTGCACAGTTAGGCATCCCTACATACGGCATCCGCGCTTGTGCAAAGGTGCGAGATGATAAAGAAGAATTGACCAGAACGACACAGGAATTGGTGATTATCAATTTTGTGATGAGTGTTATTTCGTATACAGCATTAGCGGTTGCTTTAATGCTTGTTCCAAGATTGAGAGAAGAAAGAGCCTTATATATTATCGTAAGCCTTACGATTGCATTTAATGTGATTGGTATGGAGTGGATGTACAAGGCGTTGGAACAGTATACCTATATTACGATTCGTTCCATTATCTTCAAATTTGTTGCACTTATTGTAATGTTTGTTTTTGTGCATCAAAAATCGGATTACATTTTTTATGGTGCAATTACGATACTTGCCGCTTCTGGTTCCAATATTTTTAACTTTATCAATGCGCACAAGTTCATTGATATGCGACCGGTAGGAAAATACCATTTTAAGCGACACTTTAAGCCGATTGCGGTTTTCTTTGCAATGTCCTGTGCTACGACAATTTACACGCATTTGGATACGGTCATGCTCGGCTTTATGACAACAGATGCGGATGTTGGTTATTATAATGCAGCTGTAAAAATTAAAACGATTCTCGTCAGTATAGTGACTTCGCTTGGTGTAGTTCTTCTTCCAAGAGCTTCGTATTATATCGAGCATAAGATGATTGATGAGTTTTATCGGATAGCTCACAAAGCAATCAATTTTGTGTTTCTGATTGCGTTGCCGATGATGCTCTATTTTATGATTTTTGCAAAAGAAGGCATTTTCTTTCTGTCCGGCAGTGCCTATGAAAAATCAATTCTTCCGATGCAGGTTATTATGCCAACGCTCTTGTTTATTGGGCTAACCAATGTCATGGGCATCCAAATGCTTGTGCCGCTTGGAAAAGAGAAAATCGTACTTTATTCAGAAATCGCCGGAGCCGTGGTTGATTTGATCGTGAATTTTGCTTTGATTCCAAGATATGCTTCTGTTGGTGCTGCGATTGGAACGCTTGCGGCGGAAATTGTAGTGTGGGTTGTACAGTTTGGTGCATTAAAGCAAGACATTATACCAGCGTATAAGAAAATTCAATATCCACAAATGTTATTAGCGCTGGTGATTGGCTGTGTTGCTTCGGTATGGGTAAAAATGCTGGGCTGGAATAGTTTCTTTGTGCTGCTTTTGTCGGCAATTTTGTTTTTCGGAAGCTATGGTCTGGTTCTTCTCATTGCGCATGAGCCTTTAGTTCTGGAAATAGTGACCCAAGTAATTGATAAGGCGAAGAAAGTGTGCAATAAATAAAAAGCTTGACAATAAAAGGCAGAGGGGGACAATCATGACAGACAGACAGACAGACAGACAGACAGACAGACAGACAGACGATATGATCTTGATATTTTGAGAATCTTATTGACGGTTCTGGTTGTTCTGGGTCATGCCAGTTATTACACGATAAATACAAAATTTGGTGGAATACATTACGATCAGATTTTGAGTGATATGATGATTCAAGATGCAGGGGTTCACAAGGCAACGAGCCTTCTTACGGAATGGATTTATTCGTTTCATATGCCTGCATACTTTTGCTTGTCCGGTGCTGTGTTTTCGCTGGAATTAAAAAAGAATCGCTATTCGTCTGTCAGTAAGTTGATTAGAGAAAAGGCGAAAAGACTTTTGATTCCGTTGCTGTTTGTATGGTTTGTCTGGAACATACCAATTAAAATGTTGGCAGGGTATTATGATGGTTTAGCTCACCCGCTAATGATGGCTGTGATTCAGATAATATTTCCAAATGCAGTTTATCTATGGTTTTTGGAAGCACTATTTTTCTGCTTTATTATGGATTATGTGATTGAAAAGCATATCAAAAATGTGGGACAACAATTCATAATCGTTGGAACATTGGCATTGATAGGGCTGGGCTTCTATAAATATGCGCGTCAAATTGTTCCTTTCGGAAATCCGTTCCGATGGTTGATTTGGTTTTGGACAGGACATTTTATTGATGATATTCTAAATGAGCTAAGTAAAACGTCGAAAAATCATGGATTCAAGTCAAAAAAACGGGCTTTTGTGGCAGAGTCATTTTTGTTTGCACTTCTGTATGAAATTAGCTTTTGCACTGCATCAGTAAAATGGATTTTAATAAATACCGTAATGCCATTTGTCGGAATTATATGGATTTGGACGTTTGCCAGAATAATTGAAAGTGCATTAAAGGAAGAGCATCATAAAAAACTACTTGCTATTTCTCAAAATACGTATGGAGTTTATTTATGGGCAGAGCCATTAAATTATTTGGTTCTTTCATGTGTAATGAAATGGTTTGGCATTAGTGTATTTGGAACGGAAATGGGGGCAGCTTTGATTTATATTGTTCGTGTAGTTGGAACAGTCGTGATTTCCGTCCTTATAACAAATATGTTAAGAAAGATTAGGTGTCCGATAAAAGCATATTGATAAATAAAATGTATTGATCAAGGTTGCGCGAAGGGCAGAAAAGGAATAGAAATGGGTAAATATTTTGGAACGGATGGCTTCCGTGGGGAAGCCGGAATTACTTTGACAGCCGATCATGCCTACAAGGTGGGTCGTTTTCTCGGTTGGTATTACAATGTTCTCCGTGAGCGCAACGGAGATAACGAACCTGCCCGTATTGTTATCGGCAAGGATACGCGCCGCTCAAGCTATATGTTCGAGTACAGCTTGGTTGCTGGCCTGACCGCTTCCGGTGCAGATGCCTATTTGCTCCATGTTACCACTACTCCATCTGTGGCGTACATCGCTCGCGTGGATGACTTTGATTGCGGCATTATGATTTCCGCCAGTCACAATCCGTACTACGACAATGGCATCAAGCTAATCGACTGCTACGGCGAGAAAATGCCTGAGGAAACTCTGCTGCTGGTAGAGGACTACATCGATGGCAAACTCCATGTGTTCGACCAGGACTGGCCGGAGCTGCCCTTTGCTCATCGTGAGCACATCGGCTGCACTGTGGACTATGTGGCAGGTCGCAACCGCTACATGGGCTACCTGATCTCGCTGGGCATCTACTCTTTTAAGGGTGTCAAGGTCGGTTTGGATTGCGCCAATGGTAGCTCCTGGAATATCGCAAAGTCCGTGTTCGATGCGCTTGGCGCAGATACCTATGTCATCAATAATAATCCGAATGGTCTGAACATCAATAACAATGCAGGTTCAACCCATATCGAGGGCCTTCAGAAGTTTGTTGTGGAGAAGGGCTTGGATGTTGGTTTTGCTTACGATGGTGATGCCGACCGCTGCCTGTGCGTGGACGAAAAGGGCAATGTTATCACTGGCGACCACATTCTGTATATCTACGGTTGCTATATGAAGGAACGTGGTAAGCTGTTAAATAATACCGTTGTCACCACAGTTATGTCCAACTTTGGTCTGTATAAGGCTTTTGACGAAAAGGGCATCGGCTATGCTAAGACCGCCGTGGGCGACAAGTATGTTTACGAGTACATGGCAAAGAACGGCTGTCGTATCGGCGGTGAGCAGAGCGGACATATCATCTTCTCCAAGTACGCCAGTACGGGTGATGGTATCCTGACGAGTTTGAAAATGATGGAAGTCATGCTGGCTAAAAAGAAGCCGATGAGCGAACTGGCAGCACCGCTGAAGATCTATCCGCAGGTTCTGGAGAATGTTCGCGTAACGGATAAAAAGGCGGCACAGAACGATGAGGCGGTGCAGGCAGCAGTAAAGAATGTGGCTGAAGCACTGGGAGATACTGGCCGTATTCTGGTTCGTGAGTCCGGTACGGAACCTGTGGTGCGTGTGATGGTAGAAGCCCCCGACCACGATACTTGTCAGAAATATGTTTCCGAAGTTGTCGATGTGATCTGCGAAAAGGGATATAAGGCATAAAGTCAATGACGACTCTGGCAATTACCTAGAGCCGTTTTGCAGAGCCTAGCAGTGATTCTGCTACAGCTATTTGGCTATTATGTATTTACATCCAAAGGTCTGGATGTAGAGAAGTCGAGAAAACTCGCTAAGAGTGTGACTGCGGAATAAAAGATAGCAAGAGGAAAAAATTATGAACACAACATTACTTATCATGGCAGCCGGTATCGGCAGCCGTTTCGGAACAGGAATTAAGCAGTTGGAGCCAGTGGATGATGCTGGACATATCATTATGGACTACTCAATCCATGATGCGATTGATACTGGCTTCAACCATGTAGTATTTATCATCCGTAAGGATATCGAGAAGGAGTTTAAAGAGGTTATTGGTGATCGCATTGCCTCCATTTGCTCTTCTCATGACGTAACTGTAGACTACGCTTTCCAGGATATCAACGATATTCCGGGAACTTTACCGGAAGGTCGCACGAACCCCTGGGGAACCGGTCAGGCCGTGCTTGCAGCGAAGAACGTAATTAAAACTCCGTTCATCGTCATTGACGCAGACGATTACTATGGCAAGGAAGGCTTTAAAGCTGTTCATGAGTATCTAGTGAATGGCGGAAAGTCCTGTATGGCTGGCTTTGTGCTGAAGAACACGCTGTCTGATAACGGTGGCGTGACTCGTGGCATTTGCAAGATGAATGACCAGAATAATCTGACCGAGGTTGTTGAGACTAAGAACATCGTAAAGACTGCAACTGGAGCGGAAGCAGATGGTGTAGTTATTGATGTTGACGCTCTGGTTTCTATGAACATGTGGGGATTGACTCCTGATTTTCTGGGTGTGCTGGAAGAAGGCTTCAAAGAGTTCTTCGAGAAAGAAGTACCCGGCAATCCGCTGAAGGCAGAGTATCTGATTCCTAGCTTCATCGGTGAACTGTTGGAGCAGGGAAAAATGTCCGTAAAGGTTCTGAGGACTAACGACACCTGGTACGGGATGACCTATCACGAAGATGTTGCAGCCGTAAAGGACAGCTTCAAGAAAATGTTAGAAAAAGACGTATACAAGGATGACTTGTTTAGCGACTTGTGATATACTGGAGCTACGGGAGCAACCGTAGCTCTCACTGCTCGAAATTTTGCATACCTCTTCGTGGTGGGCAGTAGGCAACGCAAATAAGTAGTGCGGCTAAAAGGCAAAATAAAAATGTTGAAATCGAAAATGATTTATAATATAGTGAGGAACATGTGATGATTGTTAAAGGTGCTATTTTTGTATTGATAGGAATAATTGTAGGAGTTGTTGGAACAATATTATTTTTTAGGATGGATAAGCAATGGAAGCAAATATTGGTTTTTGCTGGTAGTGCGTTGTCCGTAGGAGGAGCAGGACGTGTTGTTATCGATTACTTGGAAGTATCCAAAGAAGAAAAAGCAACAGTCATTTTGATTCTTGTGATTGGATTCATGATAAGTGTATTCTTTTCATTTTTCTTATTAACAAGATTGTTGAAAGAGCAGACTGGAAATAATGTTATTAGAGTATTGGACATCTTTCTGTCGTATGATGGATTTTTGAGGGACTACTACGAGAGTAGAAAAAAAGAGATTGATAAGTTGATTGATTCAGAAGAAATCAAAAAGAAAGAAGAAGAATTAAGAAATCGCGAGGAAAAGTTGAATGATAAAGAAAAAAGGTTGGTGAAAAAAGAAAGCATTATTTTAGATTTACAAAGTAAGGTGCATGAATGTAAAGATAAAGTAATCACTCTAAAGTTGCCGGAAAACAGCGAAATTGTTTTAACCGATAGCTTTATGAAAAAGATACCGCTATTCGTCGATAATGTCTGTAAATTTAAATCGGATGTTGAAAATTTAACGAACGATTTTTGCAGAGAATTTGAAGCAAAGGAAAATAATATAGATAAGGATGAGAAGCAAAAGCGTCTAAAAGGCTATTTTGTTGGAATAGGATTATATATAGCAAATGATTTGTTCGGAATTTCAAATGAAAATGTAAGAACACATTTTCGAGTTTTGAAGGACAATATGTATATCCAATATGTTGTTATTTTGGGAAGTGAAATATCAAAAGATAAGATTTCTGATATCCCACGAGGCAATAGCATGATTGACAAATCATTTGAGTTAAAAAGATCACTAGTAGCAAGTTTAAATCCAGAAAGTAAATATGATACAAATACTGTATGGGAAGATTTTATTACGCTCTCTGAATATAATATTACTAAAGACGGAGCACCGTTCTTAAGCATGGGAGTATCAATCAAGTATGCAGAGCAGTTTAAAGATATGCTGTATTTTTTAAGTTACTACAAAATTGAGCGATGTCTGGTTTCGTATATTGACAGAATCAATAGGGTATGTGATATTATTAAAACCTTAGAGTGAGGGCGTGATTTATGAGTAGAGCAGTTAGCCGAGTAGATGCTTTAGTGGAGATGGTTAAAGCATCAGATAATCAGCAAATAAAAAAAGCAAGTAGAATTGGGCACATACTATGCAAAAGTATACAGGCAGATAATGAACAAAACACGTATAGTGCATACATTGGTTTGGACAGAGAAAGTAAACAGCTTTTTCCTGTAAAAGTAAGGGTGAGTGTTGACGAAATTGGAGTAGAACCTGATTGCGTTAAAGTTAGCTTGAAGAAATAAAAATTCTATAAAAGCTGCTAAGATCACATCCTTGTAAAATTTAAACAATGGAAAAACCCACGATGAACAGGTACACCCACCTGCTTATCGTGGGTATTTTGTTTTATACTGTGTCTTTATGGAATAACGGTAAGGTTCTATTTTGAACTTTGCCGTTTTTCTTTTTATCCAAAATTGTGAAATTTTCAAAAATGTATTCCAAAATGACCCTGCGGATTCCTATTAGTGTAGGGGCCTTCAAAATCTTTTGTAGAACAGCTTTCCGCTGGTTCTATAAGTGGAAAATGAACAAAATCTATATTCTAAAATTAGGCAGTTCAACAAAATTTGAAAATCTGTATGCCAAACGCCCATTTTAGAATGTTATAGGTAGAGGGAAACATTGGAAAAATGAATTTTCTTTGAACTTTCAAAAGACCCGGTTTAAAAACACCCCTTAAAGTTTGTATAGGGTATAGGAAGTGTTTTCAAAAGTAAGCCAATTCACTACGGTATTACTGATGAAATTCCCCGATTTCTTACAAAGTCACATCGCACCTTGAAAATCGCATGAGCCACCCCAGCAGGATATCTCCGGTACTGAATGTGCATTCTGCGCGTCTTACCAGAAAAAACGTCGGAGAGAATCGGGCAGGAACGGGCTGGGACAGAGTGGACGGTAGTTAAGAGCAAGATTCGCCTTTGTATACGAAACCGCTCCTACGGGCGGTTTCTCCACGGCGGCATCTTGATGGGGATTGCGCTCCCCATACCCTCACATCGTGCAAAATCACATGATTTTGCCCATTGGTGGCCTGCTACAGCAGGTCACAGCCGGAGTGCAGATGCACTTCCGGGAAAATCAAATTCTTGATTTTGGAAAGGAGACCCCATGCTACGAACAAAGAGAAAAGTGAAATCTATCGTAAAGACAAAAGTAATCTCCGCGCGAGTTACAGAAGTAGTACATGAACTTTTACACCAGCAGGCAGAAGATGCCGGGATGACCCTCTCTCAATTTGCAGCGCAGATGCTGATGAAAGGCCGTGTGAATACCTCGTATGTGTTCTACGTCCACCCGGACGAGATCGAAGCAATCACACGGGAGTTTGCCGCCATCGGAAACAACCTGAACCAGATCGCAGCTTTCTTCAACAGCGGCGGTATCCAGTCGCGCGCTATGCTCGAAAACATCAACCATGCGATTTCCTGCATTTTTGAAATGCGGGAGCAGGTCGCAGAAATGGCGGGGAAGAACTATGGCAATCTTAAAGCACATCGCAAGTAAGAGTTCCAGCTATGGTGCTGCACTGGAGTATCTGATTTTCAAGCATGACGAGCTTCGGAAGACTCCGATCCTTGACCAGAACGGAAATCGTATCATGCGAGATGAGTTTTATCTGGACGGTCTGAACTGTGAACCCTATTCCTTTGATGCGGCCTGCCAGCAACTGAACCGCGAATATCAGAAGAACAAAAACAAGGATGAAATTAAATCGCACCATTACATCGTCAGCTTTGATCCACGGGACAGCACAGAAAATTGTTTGACGGGGAAACGGGCACAGGAGCTTGGGCTGGAATACGCAAAAGCAAATTTTCCGGGGCATCAGGCATTGGTCTGTACGCACATGGACGGTCACAATGGCAGCGGCAACATTCATGTACATATCGTAATCAACAGCTTGCGAAAATTGGATGTGCCCCAGCAGCCCTTCATGGAGCGACCCATCGACTGCAAGGCAGGGTACAAGCACCATGTGACGAACGAGTACCTGAAGCATCTGCAGAAATCCCTCATGGATTTGTGCCGCCGCGAATTTCTGCATCAGGTCGATTTACTGTCACCATCCAGAACGGGTGTGACCGAAGCGGAGTATTGGGCACAGCGGCGGCTGGATGAGAAAAAACAGAAAATCGAAACGGAAGGATTTACGCCCAATCCGACAAAGTTTCAAACACAGAAGCAGCTTATCCGGGATGCCGTTGCCGCTGCTCGTGAGAAAGCAATCTCGTATGAAGATTTTCAAGACATCCTGCAGGATGAATACAACATTTTTGTCAAAACCCAACGTGGGCGTTATAGCTATCTGCCGCCGGAACGGAACAAGTTCATATCGGAGCGTTCTCTGGGAGAAAGCTGCAAAAGAGAATGTCTGGAAGGATTCTTTGTTCAGAACGCCGAGAAGAATCTGCGGTACAAGGAAGACCCCATACTGATCTTTACAACCAGAACCAGACTGCGGCTTGTTGTGGACCTGCAGGAGAATGTCAAGGCACAGGAAAATCTGGCCTATGCACTAAAGGTCAAAATCAGCAATTTGCAGAAAATGGCCGAAACGCTGGTATGGGTGCAGGAAAACAACATCAACGACCTGACGGAACTGAACGATCTGTGTAAGACAGCACAGGCCAACGCGCAGGCAGCGTATGAACGGCTGTCACAGGCGGAGGATGAACTGTACAAAACCAATGAACAGATTCATTATGCGGGGCAGTACCTTTCCACAAAGGAGGTCCAGCAGCAATTTACGAAAGCAATTTTCAAGAAAAAATTCCGCGCAGAGCATTCCAAGGAATTGGATGCCTATGCGGAATCCGTGAAATACTTTCGGGAAGAAAATGATGGAAAGCTGCCATCGCTGAAATCTTTGAAAAAACGGAAGGAAGAACTGACCAAAGAAATCGCGGAGAGGAAAAAGGCATATGCTCCCTTGCGGGAAGAATCCAAGCGTTTGGAAATTGCATCGGATAATGTGTACAGCATCTTCCGAAAAACCAATGAGATGAAATCCGACCTTGCATGGAAACGCGAGTGGGAGGCCAATGTCCGCAAAAAGGCAAGGCAGGAGCAGGCTCGACAGGAACAGCGAGAGCGTCAACCGAAACGCAAGAAGCGCAGCTATGATATGAGCCTGTAAGCAGCAGGGTCTTCCACCCCGCACCCCGGAACCCTGCCGGATGCGTAAGCCCGTGCAGGACTTTCCCATTCGGCAGGGACTTTTGAAAACGATTAGGAGGAAGTTTGAGTAAAGAGTACATCAAGGCACAAACCCCACTACCAGCTTATTTCCCTTATCCGAAATTTCTGCTGCAGATGAGCCTTTCCCATACGGCACGATTGACGTATGTTTTGCTGCTGGACCGCATGACCCTTTCGCAGAAGAACGGCTGGGTGGATGTGCAGGGCCGAGCATATGTGCTCTATCCGTTGGCAGGGCTGGCGGAAGATCTTCAGAGCAGCATTTCCAGTGTCACCCGTGCCCTGCGGGAACTGGAAGCCGCACGGCTGATCGAACGGCGGTCCAATGGCTTTTCCAAGCCAAACCAGGTGTTTCTAAGCTTCCCATCTGCTGCGCAGAAATGCACAGTCAAGATGGTCAAAAATGAGCAGCCTGATTGCTCAAAAGTGAGCAATACGATTGCGCAAAACTGCACACCTAACCAAATAAATAAGAACAACCTAAGATTGAACCAACTGAGTAGAACCAAAGAAGCATATGGGCGTTATCGGAATGTTTTTCTGGAAGATTATTCGGAACTGGAAATGGAAATTGCAGAGTTGGATACTCTGATCGAAGACCTTTCAGCCTATATGCAGTCTACAGGCAGGAAGTACGCAGACCATGCGGCGACCCTGCGTAGCTGGTCAGCACGGAAGAAAAGACAACAGAAACCGGGAGCAGGCATCCCGGACTATACCTACAACAAGGAGGAAAGTTTATGACGGAAACGATCCAGACAGCGATGGACAGGCTTATGACGATCTCTGTGGAACCGCAGGACTATGTTGCAGAAGATGGGCTGCTGTACTGCGGCAGCTGCAAAACTCCCAAGGAAGCGTTCTTTCCGAATGGAAAAAAACTGTTTGGGCGTGACCGCCATCCGGCTGAATGCCGGTGCAGGCAGGCTACAAGGGAAAAGCAAGAGAAAGAAGAACGTGCAAGGCTGCATTACGAGAAAGTGCAGCGGCTGAAGCTGCAGGGCTTTACCGACTGGGCGATGCAGCACTGGACATTTGCAAACGATCACGGGCAAAATCCACAGATGCAGCTGGCACAGCGGTATGTGGTCCACTGGCCGGAAATGCGGGAAAAGAATGTGGGGCTGCTGCTCTGGGGCGGTGTTGGTACAGGCAAGAGTTTTATGGCGGGCTGCATTGCCAATGCCCTGATGGAACAGGAAGTGGCAGTCTGCATGACGAATTTTGCCCGAATTATGAATGAACTGAACAGTGCCTTTGCCGGACGAAACGAAATTGTGGACAGGCTCTGCGGCTATCCGTTGCTTGTCATTGATGATTTCGGCATGGAGCGCGGCACGGAATATGCGCTGGAGCAGATTTATAACATCATCGACAGTCGTTACCGCAGCCGAAAACCACTGATCGTCACCACGAACCTGACCCTGACGGAGTTGAAAAAACCGCAGGATACCGCTCACGCCCGTATCTATGACCGTCTGCTGGAACTGTGTACGCCGATTGCCTGCACAGGCCCCAGCATGAGAAAGGATATAGGACAGGCAAAATTGAACTTGCTGAAAACACTTCTGGCTTGAATGGGAGGAACGCGATTGCAAGAAAACGGCAGAATGAATTGGCTGGAGCAGATCCACCAGATGAAGAACCGGGACATTCGCACGATTGAACAGTCTGAACTGGAGGAACTGCCGCAGGATGCAGTGGAACACGGACTGCCGCAGGAGGAAAGGCTGAAAAATCTGCTGGATAAGGTCCGAAATCCTTATTGCTATCTGGACAACGGAATTATTGTGAAGCTGAATTTCGCGCCGAGAGGGAGCAGCACACTGTCTGAGCGCGTTGGAAGGTGCTTTCAGTCGGCCAGCTGAAAAGGCAGAGAAGACTTCGGCAAGCTGCTGAAAAATCACACAGAAAATTTTGCACTTTAATGCGATAAAGCACTGGACAAAGGGTGATGATTCTGGTAAGCTGTTTGTGGGTAAGAAAATAGGAATGTGCCAACTGAGCAGAACTTGCTCGGTGGGCTTGTTCTACATACAAATGTGGAGCCTTTCACTTCTCTGACGAACAGTATTGCCGATTCGTTAAGGAGGTGGAAGGCTTTTGTTATACCCTGATATGAATTCACAGAAGAAAACACAGCAAACAAGATACCGCACAGCATTATATCTGCGCCTGTCCCGTGAGGATGGTGATAAGACAGAGAGCGACAGCATTGCAAACCAGCGTACATTGCTGGAAGCCTATGCCGCAGACCACCCGGAACTGTGCATCGTGGATGAGTTTGTGGACGATGGCTACTCCGGCTCGAACTTTGAACGGCCTGCGTTCCAAAACCTGTTCAGGGAACTGGAGCAGGGGACCATCAACTGCATTCTGGTGAAAGATTTGTCCCGCTTTGGACGGAATTACATTGAAGTGGGACGTTATCTGGAACGCATTTTTCCGGTCATGCGGGTTCGGCTGATTGCAGTGACGGACAACTATGACAGTCAATCTGCGTGGAAGACCAGCGATTCCATCATGGTCCCAATGCGGAACCTGCTCAACGATGCGTACTGCCGGGACATTTCCGTCAAGATCAAGAGCCAGCTTGCGGTCAAGCGGAAACGCGGCGATTTTGTGGGGAGCTTTGCAGCGTATGGATACCGGAAGGATCCTGCCAATCATACCAAGCTGATCGTGGACGAACTGGCAGCAGAAAATGTACAAAGTATTTTTCGCTGGAAGATCAGCGGCATGAGCAATCAGGGCATCGCAGACCGCTTGAATGCGGAGAAAGCACCATCTCCTGCGACACGAAAGTTGCAAAGCGGTGCAAAGCTGAGCCTGCATTTCCGCAAGAGCGATGAGCCGCCGTGGTCTGCCAAGGCGGTGGACCGCATTCTGCACAACGAGGTCTATATCGGAAAACTGGTGCAGGGAAAGACAAGGAGACTGGACTATCGCTCCAAAAAGAAAATGAACGTGCCGATGCGGGACTGGGTAATCGTGGACAATACCCATGAAGCAATCATTCCGGCAGAGCAGTTTGAACTGGTGCAGCGGATTCTGGAAACCGAAACACGCAGGCCGAACGATGCCGAAACGGTGGCTCTGTTTGCAGGCTTTCTCTACTGTGGGGACTGTGGCAGCCGGCTGGTGCGCAGGTCGGCCAGCTATAAGGGAAAGCGGTATATCTATTATCAGTGCTCCGGCAGCAAACAGAACAAAGGCAGTTGCACGAGCCATAATCTGCGGGATGAAAAACTCCATAACATTGTGCGGAATGCGCTCCAGATGCAGATCCAGATCGTGATGGAGGAAGCAGAGTTTGTAGAAAGCATCCGGCAGGCCCAACAGGAACCCTACCGTGTGCGGCGCATCGAACGGCAGATTCGGCAGCTGACTGCAGAAAAGGTCCATACACAGGGCATTAAGGAAAAATTGTATGGGGATTACGCAGAGGAAATCCTCACACGGGAGGATTTCCTGAACTACAACGAACTGTACAGCAAGCGGATCGAAGAGTATGACCGCAAAATCACAGAACTGGAAGCAGAACGGCAAAACCTACAGACTGCTCCAAACGCTTATCCGTTTCTGGATGTGTACCGTAAGTATCGAAAATTGGAAGAAATCACCCGTCCAATGGTCGTGGAACTGATTGAGAAAATCGAAGTGTATGAGGGCAATCGGGTAGAAATTACGTTCCGATTCCACGATGAAATTGCGGACCTGCTGGAAGAACTGCATCAAAAGCAGATGAGGCAGCATGAAGTATCTGCATGAAAGGAGAAGCCGACTTATGGCGAGAGTAAGCAAGAAAGTAAGTGCGGCGCAGCGGGAAGCGGAGAACGCACCGCACCGTATCTGGAAAACCGCAATTTACGCACGACTGTCCGATTTTGATGATGTGCTTCGGGATACGGAATCACTGGAAGTGCAAATTTCCTATATCAAGGATTACATCAATCACCGGGATGACCTGATGCTGCTGGATGTATTTGCGGACAAACGGTGCACAGGAACAAATTTTGACCGCCCGGAATTTGAGAGGCTTCTAAAAGCACTGCAGGAGCGGAAAATCGACTGCATCGTGGTAAAGGATTATTGTGCGATAATAGGACTAAATCAGAAAGACCTTGAAAACCAAGGCATTCTGGCTTAGTCCCTTCTTTTTTTGACCGAAAACAAAGGACTTTCACAATAATCAAGCAAGCCGGAGGGTGCTGCTGCACACTTCCGGCAGAAGGAGGATATAGTGGGTGCTATCAAAGTCTTCTTGAAGGAGGTTCTGCTTCCAATCGCGCTTGCGTTCTGCCTCGCGTCATTTCTCAAGCCGATCTATATGCCTGACGGCGTATGCGACTACTTTCTTATGTGGATCTGCGTTGGATTACCGTTCGGCATCCGGAGGATGTGCCTCTGGCTCGTTCCCAGCGGCTACGGTATCTCCGGCTCAGTCGGCATCTTCGCATTGAACTTAATCATAGGCGGTCTTATCGGAGGACTTGCCTTCTTCATCGGGCTGCTGCTCGGTGTCATTCATACCATCCGAGAAATAATCTGAACTACATCGTAAACGAAGAGGGTTTGTTTCTTCTCCAATTTGGAGTAAGAAGCAAACCCTCTTTTTTTGTTGCCCAAAAGCCGGAATATTTGCTGGCGATGCGGCGAAGGAAAGGAGTTTTTAAGTATGAAACGCATGACAGCCGGTGATCTGCAAGCACTGGAATTGCTGATGCAGACCACACCCGGCTTTGAGCATTTTGACAGCGGCGCGGATGGCATTCTCCCTGAGTGCCGAAGCTGCCGCTTTCACCGTCCTCACTGGAAATATCAATCCTGCGTGTTTGCAGAGTGTCCTTACTGCTGCAATCCCGTTTCAACCCTCAAAAATCAAAGTGGCACATCTGCTGCCGGAAAGGAAGTCAGTCATGGATAACAAAATCGAAGTCTTCAAGAATGAACAGTTCGGTGAGGTGCGAACGATCCTCGAAGGGGAAACACTCCTGTTCTGCGGTTCAGATATTGCGAAAGCACTTGGATATGCCCGACCCGGAAAGGCAATTATTGATCACTGCAAGGGTGTCCTAAAACGGGACACCCTTACAAGCGGTGGTATGCAGTCCCTTTCCTATATACCGGAGGGCGATGTTTACCGACTGATTGTTCACAGCAAACTCCCTGCTGCTGAGAAGTTTGAACACTGGCTGTTCGATGAAGTTGTCCCCACCATCCGCAAGACAGGCGGCTACATGACGGACTCCCTTCTGGAACGTATTCAGAAGGAACCGGCGGTCATTGTGGAGTTTGCTCAGGCGTTGATTCTGGAAAAGAATCGTGTGAAGGCTCTTGAGTGTGAGCTGAACACAGCGAAGCCTAAAGCTGATTACTACGACGCCTTCATCAATCCGGATGACTGCACCAATATCCGAACGACGGCGAAGGAACTGAAAATCCCGGAGCGCAAGTTCGTCCAGTTTCTTCTCAGGGAGAAGTACCTGTTCCGCTCTCCCTCCGGGCAGCTTCTTCCCTACAACAAGGACAGCAATGCCGGACTGTTCATCGTCCGCGATTTCGTGACGTACTGCTACACCGGTTCTCAGACCTACTTCACGCCGAAGGGCAAGGAGGTCATCCGAGTGAAGTTCCAGAAAAAGTGCGCCGAAGAGCTGCTTCCCAAGATGGCAAGGTGATTTCTGTGGCAGTCTATCGCGTAAACAAGAATCGTGGCTATACCGTCATGGCGAACTTCCACCTTCGAGACAGGAGCCTGTCACTCAAGGCGGTCGGTCTTCTCTCAAAGATGCTCTCGTTCAATGATGGCTGGAAGTTCTCAACCAAGGGACTTTCTGCAATCTGCAAGGAAGGTCCGGATGCCATTCTCTCCGCGCTCCGTGAGCTTGAAAAGCACGGCTACCTTGTCCGGCACCGGCAGAGAGACGGTAAAGGCAGGATGAGCAGCACAATCTTTGAGATATACGAAGAGCCGCAGGAGTCCACGCCAGAACGGGAAAGGCCACACACGGAAAATCCATGTGTGGAGAAGCCAGATGTGGATAATCCACGCGGGGATAAGTCCGCACAAATAAATACTGATCAAGTAATTACCCAAGAAAGAAATACTCTCTCAAAGAACTATCAATCCATCAATCTTGATAGGATGGACAGGATGGATGAGCGAAGCGAGTATGAAGAGATTATCAAAGATAATCTTGATTACGACATTCTCTGTCTGGATCCAAAGTTCGATAAAGACCGCTTCCGGGAGATCATGGACATCATGCTGGATGCCGTCTGTTCCACTGCGCCGACCATCCGCATCAACGGCGAGGATATGCCGCAGCAAGTGGTTAAGTCCCGCTTTCTCAAGCTGAATAGCAGCCACATTGAGTACGTTCTGGACGCAATGAACAAGAATCCGTCAGACATCCGTAATATCCGGGCGTACCTGTTGACCGCTCTGTATAACGCCTCTCTGACGATAGACAATTATTACTCTGCGCTTGTCAACCATGATTTCTACGGGCAGGACAGGTCGGCAGGGTCAAAGAAGCCGAAGACCTACGATTATAGCCTTTGTGAAGACACTCTTTAATGAATACCATCGTGAGCATTGCTCGGAAAGGAGGACAGCTCGAATGAAAATCATCTATCGCCGGATTGTGCCGCCTTAGCTTCGGCAGCAGTCCCAATAATCATTCCAAGGAAAGGAGGTAAACGCCGCAATGCAGGATGAAGTCAACACCAAAGTTGTTGCAATCATGATCAAGGGCGGAAAAATCTCAGCCGAGGTGCTGAAAAAGGCGCTGGACAAGTTCGTTCAGGAGATCGAGAAGGCGCAGAAGCAGATGCAGCAGCCTAAAACCTATCGCGGCAAGCAGTCCATCAAGCATCTGATGAGCCAGAACGCCGCCATCTCCAACATCGAAGTGACGGACGGTAACATCAAGTCCTTTGAGCGAACAGCCAGTAAATACGGTCTGGACTTTGCGCTCAAGAAGGACGTTTCCGTTGAGCCGCCCAGCTATCTTGTCTTCTTCAAGGGACGAGATGTTGATGTTATGACCGCCGCCTTCAAGGAGTTCTCTGCCAAAACGGTTAAGCAGAAGGAACAGCCGTCCATCCGGCACAAGCTGGATCAGGAGAAAGCCCAGAGCAAGGCGCAGCACAAGGAGAAGGTCAAGGTCAAAACCAAGGATCGGGGTGTGGAGCTGTGAACAAACCCGATATGAAGAAGCTCATTCTTCTGAACCTTCCGTATGTCTTCGCCTTCTACTTTGCGGATAAGATTGCCGCCGTATTTCGTCTCGCTCCCGGCACAGAGTTCATCGACAAGCTGACAAACGGCTTTGCCGTGTTCGGCACTGCCTTTGCAAATCCGCTTCCCAGCTTTCATCCCGTTGATCTGCTCGTCGGTCTGGTTGCCGGTGCGCTGCTCAAGCTGGCGGTCTATGTCAAGGGCAAGAACCGCAAGAAGTTCCGGCAGGGCGAAGAATACGGATCTGCACGATGGGGTAAGCCGGAGGACATCAAGCCGTACATGGACCCGGAGTTCTCGAACAACGTCATTTTGACGCAGACGGAGTTCCTGACCATGAACAGCCGTCCAAAGCAGCCGAAATACGCCCGCAACAAGAACATCCTTGTCATCGGCGGTTCCGGCTCAGGCAAGACGCGCTTTTTTGTAAAACCAAATCTGATGCAGATGCACAGTTCATACGTTGTCACCGACCCGAAGGGTACGGTGCTGGTGGAGTGCGGCAAGATGCTCGAAAAGGGCGGCTATGTCATCAAGTCGCTGAACACTATCAATTTCCGGAAATCCATGCACTACAACCCGTTCAGCTACATTCGCAGCGAGAAGGACATCCTCAAGCTGGTCAATACGATCATCGTCAACACGAAGGGAGATGGCGATAAGTCCGGCGAAGATTTCTGGGTCAGTGCGACTCGTTCGCAGACGGTAAAAAGTCTGCGCACGAGCAACGGTTTTCCGTTGTTCGGAGAACTGGTAGTTTGATAGGTGGAATGACGGGGTAACGCCCTGAAACGCCTACCCTTGATGGGCGTGCATTAGCTGTAATGGCTGGTGTACGAAGCCCCATGACAAAGGCTGAGAGTAACCGTAACCACTGCCTAAAGTGGTCGAAAGCGGTCTGGAGGCAGACTGTGTTACCTATAAGCCGAGAGTCTATAAGATACCTATGGTTAGAATGTTCGCTTTGGCGGGCGGACTGACGAACCTGCGAATGTACAGGTCTAAAAGAAGACCACGCAGAAATGTGTGGGTGCGTTAATGCGCAGTCGGTGTGGTTTAGTAGAAATTGATCCTACGAACGACCATGCTGTGTTACAGGCACAGGCAAGCCGACAGGTCTATAGCAGGAACCTACGGGTATGTATGAACAGATAGAACTATCGGAACGAGGAAAGGCAGCAGATTCCGCAAGGAATAGTCTGACGAAAAACAATAAGCAGACGAACTGCTGCTGAAAAGTAGTGGTCGAACCTATGATGTGCTTGCGTTATGTGAGCTACGGAGGAATGGCCACAAGTCGGTTGAGATAAGCAGGCATTATTCAATCCAACATAAGGATTCGAGTAAGACCAAAAGGGTCACTTTCGCAAAAAGGAGGTGATGCCTTATGCCAAAGAAAAACAAAACTCTATGTGTAGATGACTTACGTCATGCCGAGTATTACGGTATGCAGCCAGTTTTTGATGAACTCTATCATCGAAGTTTGGAGGGAGAAAATTTTACCGACCTTATGGATTTAATTCTGAGCCGGGACAACATTCTTCTGGCATATCGGAACATCAAAGCAAACGGAGGAAGCTACACAGCAGGAACAGACAACAAAAACATCAGTGACATCGGGTGTTTACCGCCCGAAACAGTTGCAGAGAAAGTGAGGTTTATTGTCACAGGAAGTCAGCACGGATACCGCCCAAAGCCGGTAAGACGCAAAGACATTCCGAAACCAAACGGAAAAACCAGACCGTTAGGTATTCCCTGTATCTGGGACAGGCTGGTACAGCAATGTATCAAACAGGTCATAGAGCCAATCTGCGAAGCGAAATTCAGCGACAACAGTTACGGCTTTCGCCCGAACCGTTCCGTGGAACACGCCGTGCAGAAAACTTACACCATGCTTCAACGCATGAACCTGCATTATGTGATTGAGTTTGATATAAAAGGATTTTTCGACAACGTAAATCACAGCAAGCTAATGCGGCAAATATGGGCAATGGGAATACACGACAAGCAGTTGATTTTTATTATCAAGCGGATTCTGAAAGCACCGATTAGAATGCCAGACGGCACTACACTCATTCCAGACAAAGGCACTCCGCAAGGCGGTATCATTTCACCGTTGCTTGCCAATATCGTGCTGAATGAACTGGACAAATGGGTTGAGAGCCAATGGCAGAACCACCCTCTTGTAAAGGAATACGGGTATGAGAGGAAAATCAGAAACTCGATTACTTTTGACCGGAGCAAGGCATTCCTCAAAATGAGGAAAACAGGGTTGAAAGAAATGTATATCGTGAGATATGCAGATGATTTCAGAATTTTCTGCCGGAATAAAGAGGACGCTTTGAGAACGAAAGAGGCTGTAACGGCATGGATAACCGAGAGGCTGAGGTTGGAGGTATCGCCAGAGAAAACAAGGATAGTCAATGTTAGAAAACGCTATTCAGAGTTTCTTGGGTTTAAGATACGAGTCAGACCGAAAAGCAGGAAGTACATCGTGCAATCTCATATCTGTGACAAAAAGTTGGAACTGGAAAGGCAAAAACTGGTGGAACAGGCGAAACGAATTGCCCGACCTTCAGAGGGAAAAAGACCTTTGGACGAAATACGGCTGTACAATTCAATGGTTCTGGGAATACAGAATTATTTTCAACTTGCCACCTGCATCAGCATTGATTGCAGGAAAATCCACAGACAGGTCATGACAGTTTTAACAAATCGGCTCAATACAGAAACCGGGTGCAGACTTGTTCGAGAGGGCGGCGCAATGACCGAGAGCGAAAAAGAACGGTTTGGAAAGTCGGCAATGATACGGTATGTATCTGGAATCGACCAACCTATCTACCCTATCGCATACATCAAGAACAAGATACCGATGGCAAAGAAAGCGGCGGTTTGCAGTTACACGGTAGAGGGACGGGCATTGATACACACGAACCTAAGTATGAACTCATCTGTTCTATCAGGTTTGAGGAATCAACCGTCTATGGGGCGAAGCACAGAACTTACTGACAGCAGGATTTCACTATTCTCGGCTCAACGTGGAAAATGTGCGCTAAGTGGGGAACTCTTTGAAAATGCGGCTGACATAGTATGCTGGCTGAAAACACCGGCAGAATTGGGCGGCAAGGAACGCTATCGAAATATGATTTTGTTCCATAATAGATTTCTTCCACTCCTGCAAGAGTGTCCTAAGAATGAGCTAAAAGAGATAGCCGACACGATCAAGGCAACAAAGGAACTGATGTTAAAAGTGAACAGTCTGCGCCAGCAGGCTGGTTTGTCCGCAATAGAAAACTAACATTTCATTTGGTGATTGATTAAATGCTTGTGAAAACAACCGATGGAACGCCGGATGCGGTGAAAGTCGCACGTCCGGTGTGGAGTGGGGGAAAATCCGGCGATAACTTCAAAGGATTACCTATCACTATAGGCGGAAAAGCTCTACTACACAGCTCTCATCGGCTACATCTGGTACGAGGCACCCGACCACGAGAAAAACTTTACTACCCTGCTCGAAATGATCAATGCCTCAGAAGCCAGAGAGGACGATGAAACCTTCAAGAATCCCGTGGACAAGATGTTCGATGAGCTGGAAGCCCGCGACCCTGACCACTTTGCGGTCAAGCAATACCGCAAATACAAGCTGGCGGCGGGAAAAACTGCGAAGTCGATCCTGATTTCCTGCGGTGCAAGGCTTGCGCCCTTCGACATCGCAGAGCTGCGGGAGCTGATGAGCTACGATGAGATGGAGCTGGACACCATCGGAGACCGAAAGACGGCGCTGTTCGTCATCATTTCCGATACCGACGATACCTTCAATTTCGTTGTGGCAATCATGTATTCCCAGCTCTTCAACCTTCTCTGCGACAAAGCAGATGACGTTTACAACGGACGGCTTCCCGTCCATGTGCGCTGTCTGCTGGACGAGTTTGCGAACATCGGTCAAATCCCAAAGTTTGATAAGCTCATCGCAACCATCCGAAGCCGGGAAATCTCGGCGTCAATCATCTTGCAGTCCCAGTCTCAGCTCAAGACCATCTACAAGGATGCGGCTGACACCATCACAGGTAACTGCGACTGCACACTTTTTCTTGGCGGTAAGGAGAAATCCACGCTCAAGGAAATCAGCGAGGTGCTGGGCAAGGAGACAATCGACCTTTACAACACCTCAGAAACCCGTTCCAACAACAACTCCTACGGCTTGAATTATCAGAAAACCGGCAAAGAACTGATGTCTCAGGATGAGATCGCCGTCATGGACGGAGCCAAGTGTATTTTGCAGCTTCGAGGCGTGAGACCTTTTCTCAGTAACAAATACGACATTACGAAGCATCCAAAGTACCGGCAGCTCTCCGACTACGACAAGCGGAACACCTTTGACATCGAGAAGTACCGGAAGCACAAGCTGGTAGTCAAGCCCGATGACACATTCGACCTCTATGATATGGGCGAGGTCGAAGCGGATTAAAGCCCCGTCGCTGCACTGCGCAGTGGGTAAAGCCTGATGGCTCCCAAAGCAGAACAGCGACGGGGCTTCTTTTTTTATGCCCATTTTCAAAAATACACAACCAATCTTTTTCAAATCAAGGAGGAAAATCTATGGCTTTCATCAATCAGGCTGTCACGGTTCTTCAGACGCTCGTTATCGCCCTCGGCGCAGGTCTCGCAGTGTGGGGTGTTGTCAACCTCATGGAAGGCTACGGCAACGACAACCCCGGCGCCAAGTCTCAGGGCATCAAGCAGCTCATGGCTGGCGGTGGTGTGGTGCTGATCGGCACGACCCTCATCCCTCTGCTCTCCGGTCTGTTCGGTTAATCCGGCAGCCGCGCAGAAGTAACCATCGGGGCGGGTGCTGGAAAAGGCACTCGCCCTTCACAATTCACCAACGATTTAAGGAGGAAATTCAAGTATGGCATTTATCAATCAGGCAGTTACGGTTCTCCAGACGCTTGTTATCGCCCTCGGCGCAGGTCTTGCGGTGTGGGGTGTTGTCAACCTCATGGAAGGCTACGGCAACGACAACCCCGGCGCTAAGTCTCAGGGCATCAAGCAGCTCATGGCTGGCGGCGGTGTGGTGCTGATCGGCACGACCCTCATCCCCCTGCTCTCCGGTTTGTTCGGCTAATCCACGGCAAGCCCAGCTTAACCGAAGGGTGGTGAAATATTGGGCAGCATTTTAGAAAAGATCGAACAAGCTCTCAAGGATATGCTGATCGGATGGATCGAGAGCAACCTGACCAATATGTTCACCGATGTCAACGAGAAGGTAGGAACGATTGCCGCCGAAGTTGGGCAAACACCGTCCGGCTGGAACGGCGGCGTGTACCAGATGATCCGGGGACTATCCGAAAACGTGATAGTCCCCATCGCTGGTATCATCATCACCTTTGTTTTGTGCAACGAGCTGATTTCTATGATCACCGAGAAAAACAACCTTCACGACATGGACACATGGATGTTCTTCAAGTGGTTTTTCAAGGCGGCTGTGGCGATCTATCTCGTAACACACACGTTTGACATCGTGATGGCAGTATTCGACATCGGGCAGAACGTAGTTTCCGGTGCAGCAGGAGTAATCCACGGCAACACCAGCATTGACATTGACGCGACGATTGCGCAGATGCGTACCGGCATGGAGAACATGGGCGTCGGAGAACTGCTCGGTCTGTCAATAGAAACGCTTCTGATCAGCCTGTGCCTCAAAATCATGGCGATCCTCATTACGGTTATTCTCTACGGACGCATGATTGAGATTTACTGCACCGTGAGCATTGCGCCTATTCCCATCGCAACCATGAGCAACCGCGAATGGGGCAGCATCGGCACGAACTATCTAAAAGGCTTGTTCGCTCTGGCATTTCAGGGCTTCCTCATCATGGTCTGCGTCGGCATCTATGCAGTGCTGATCAACGGCATGATTATCGCAGACAACATTCACTCGGCTCTGTTCTCTGTGGCAGCGTACACGGTCATTCTGTGCTTCTCGCTGTTCAAGACCGGAAGCCTTGCAAAATCCATCTTCCATGCGCACTAAGGAGGTCGGCAGCATGAAGAAGTACAGCATCATCTACGCCGATCCCCCTTGGGCGTATCGGACTTACTCCAAGAAGGGACAGGGGCGGTCGGCAGAAAGCCATTATCCGACGATGTGCATTGAAGACATCAAGGCACTTCCGGTTGGCGAACTGGCTGCGAAGGACTGCGCTCTGTTCCTCTGGATCACGTTCCCGTGCCTCTGTGAAGCACTCGAAGTGCTGACGGCATGGGGCTTTTCCTATAAGACCGTGGCTTTTGTATGGGTGAAGCAAAACCGCAAGAACGATGATCTCTTCACCGGCATGGGGTATTGGACAAGGGCAAACGCCGAAATCTGCATCCTTGCTACGAAGGGACATCCGAAGCGTGTTGACGCCGGTGTGCGTCAGGTCATCCTCAGCCATATCGAAGAGCATTCCAAAAAACCGGATGAAGCGCGGGAGCGCATTGTCCGGCTCATGGGAGACCTTCCCCGCGTAGAGCTTTTTGCCCGTCAGTCTCCCGAAGGCTGGGATGTTTGGGGCAACGAGGTCGAATGCACAGCGCATCTTCCGACGGAGGAAACACCATGCTGCGGCTAAGACCTATTTCTCTTCGTGACGCCAACGAGTACGTCCGGCAGCATCACCGGCATCACAAGCCTGTTGCCGGTCACAAGTTCTCCATCGGCTGTGAAGCAGACAGTGAACTGGTCGGTGTAATCATCGCCGGGCGTCCCGTCAGCCGGTATCTGGATGACGGCTTCACATTGGAGGTTACAAGGCTTTGTACCAACGGAGCGAAAAACGCTTGCAGCTTTCTCTACGGCGCGGCGGCAAGAGCTGCTGCGGCTATGGGCTATAAGCGCATCATCACCTACACACTGGAAAGTGAAAACGGTGCAAGCCTTCGGGCTTCCGGCTGGATCTGTCAAGGCAAAGCGGGTGGGCTTCGCTGGACGGGCAAGCGTCAACCGAAGGAGGATCAATATCCCGCACAAATGAAGCTGCGCTATGAAAAGCAGCTTAGAAAGGAGGAAACAGTCAATGGCATTTGTTCCGGTCCCGAAGGATCTTAACCGCGTCAAAACGAAGGTCATGTTCAACCTGACCAAGCGGCAGCTCATTTGTTTTTCCGTCGCTGCGGCAGTCGGCGTCCCGATCTTCTTTCTGGCGAAGGCACATCTCGACTTGTCTACGGCGGCAATGCTGATGGTGGTTATCATGCTCCCGTTTATCTTCTTCGCGCTTTACGAGAAGGACGGTCAGCCCGCCGAAAAGTATCTGTACCACATCGTACAGTCCATGTTCATCCGGGACAAGGTGCGTCCCTATCGCACAAACAATCTCTACGCTGAAATTCAGCAGAAAATCAAAGAACAGGAGGAATTGCAGCTTGAACAACAGCACAGCAAAGGCAAAGCCTAAGATGACGGTCAAAAACGGCGTCGTTTACGGCGACGCCCTTTCCGCTCAGGAAAAGAAGCGGATCGTCATGCAGAAGAAAAAGGACAGGAAGGCAAAGAAAGTCCGCAAGTCCGCCCAGCAGACCATCCCCTATGTGGAGATGTGCCGTGACGGTATCTGTAAGGTGAACAGCCGCCTCTACACGAAGTCCATCGCCTTTGAGGACATCAACTACCAGCTTGCGCAGAACGAGGACAAAACTGCCATCTTTGAGAACTGGTGCGACTTTCTGAACTACTTCGACAGCTCGATCTTCGTCCAGCTCTCCTTCATCAATCAGAAGGCAAGCCTCAATGAGTTCCGCAAGCGCATCAACATTCCGGCACAGGAGGACGCCTTCAACGACATTCGCTCCGAGTATTCCCGAATGCTGCAAAGCCAGCTCACCAAGGGCAACAACGGACTGGTCAAGAGGAAGTACATCACCTTCGGCATTGAGGCTGACTCCCTCCGCACGGCAAAGCCGAAGCTCGAACGCATTGAAACCGACATTCTCAACAACTTCAAAACCCTTGGTGTGAGAACCGAGCCGCTGTCCGGCTACGAACGGCTGAAAGTGCTTCATGATGTATTCAACATGGACACCAATGAGCCGTTCCGCTTTTCCTTTGACATGGTAGCCCGGACGGGACTCAGCACGAAGGACTTCATCGCGCCCACTTCCTTTGACTTCCGTGAAGGCAAGTGCTTCAAGATGGGCAGAACCGTCGGCGCGGTGAGCTTCCTGCAAATCCTCGCACCGGAACTCAATGACCGTATGCTTGCCGACTTCCTTGAGATGGACAGCAACATCACGGTCAATTTTCATATCCGGACGATTGACCAGGCGAAGGCAATCAAGAGCATCAAGATGAAGATCACCGACCTCGACAAGATGAAGATCGAAGAGCAGAAAAAGGCAGTCCGCTCCGGCTACGATATGGACATCATCCCGTCCGATCTTGCCACCTTCGGCGGTGAGGCAAAGCGTCTGTTGCAGGATCTCCAGACCCGCAATGAGAGACTGTTCCTCGTGACTATCCTCATCATGAACACGGCAACCAATCGCCAGAAGCTCGAAAACGCGGTGTTCCAAACCGCCGCCATTGCCCAAAAGTATAACTGTGCGCTCAAGCGTCTTGACTTCCAGC